>Ga0187849_1000855_pt1 | contig 37712 bp, 42 predicted proteins | sample June2016WEW_4_10_2_FD_132412 | JGI IMG/M metagenome (GOLD analysis project Ga0187849, IMG submission 132412) | Peatland microbial communities from SPRUCE experiment site at the Marcell Experimental Forest, Minnesota, USA - June2016WEW_4_100 | ecosystem: Environmental > Terrestrial > Soil >... | reverse complement strand
TTGAAGGTAAAGGCAATTTTCATCTATGTAGTGTGGTGTGGAAAAAGGGATTGCGATTTTGAGGAGAAAATTACCATTATGAGTTAGATTATATACCCCTCCGAAAATTTGTTAACAAGTACTATTTCCTGATCATCCCCAACTTCTTAGGCCAGGTTTCGCTTTTCGGAGTTATGACAAACATTACCCGGTTATCTATGAGGCTTCTACCGCCAATAATATTCTCATCCCACCATCTTTTCTCAAAAAGCCTGATGGGAAATCTCCTGTCCACCCCGTTGTAGCGGAATATGCCATTGAAATACGGATCCGCGATTCTTACATAGCCTGTCTTTTTATCTACACCCGTGACCACTCCGTAATGCCCGCTGTCCCCATCTTCGTTTTCATAGAAAACTCCCTGCCACTCAACCCCAACGGGAGATTTAAACGTATGCACCGCTCTCCAAAGGTCATGGATGGTAGCGTCGCGCTTTTCCCAAAAATAATATTCTTTCTTTCCCAAAAATGAGGTTGCACGGGTCAAGTCTTTGACATTTAGACCGTATTCTCTGACTTTGGTTTGTGCCCTGAGCGATTTAATCATACTTTTCTGGCTTACCTTAACGCCAAAGAAAGAAAAAAGCATTTCTTCTACAGCCGGACCGCAGGCATAGATTGAAACTTGTTTTACCCTACGCATTTCAGGGAAGGGCTTGCCGAAGAGCTTATCCGCAAGTTCCCATAAACGTTTCAGAAATCTTCTCGCAATCGGGTTTTTTTCAAGTTCCATAATTTGCCCAATTATACGGGCGGAAGCCAAGTTTGTCTACTGCAATCCTTTGGTGTACTTGGAAAGGAGGCTGGAGACTATCTCCGGAAACTCAACTCCGTACATTGCCATTACCTCCGTCATGGGAAGTCCCATATCCGGACCAAAGGCTGTATTGGGGTTGCTGTCGGTAAAGTACGGGGTCGTTGTTTCTTCATCTACCCTAATGTCAAACTTTGCGTAATCGTTATGCTGAAGTCCGCCAAAAGCTCTTACGGCAAGCTTGGTAATCTCATAGCGGAGATCATCCTTAACGGGAATATATTTATAAGCCTTAGAATCGTCATAAGACTCAAAACTTGTAAAGAAATATTTACCGTCAGCCTTTTTTCTAAAGACCTTTTGTCCCATAAATACGTGCCTTTTGCTTCCGTCGTCAAAGACCACAACCGTAATTTCAGGCCCGCCTATAAACTTCTCAACAACAACCGGAACGTGGTATGTTGAAATCATTTTATTGGACCGAAGCATTGCGGCTCTGAAGGTCTCTTTAACAGCATGATTATTTATTCCGACGCTTCCCCCACCCTCGTTAAGTTTAACGATAAGAGGAAGCCCCAAGTCTTCATCAATTGTCGTTCCGGCACGTCTGATAAATTGGAACGGAGGAGTCGGAATGTCATAGGCCATAAGAAGTCTCTTGGTTAAATTTCTGTTATTGCCAATGATAAGACCTTCCATTCCGGCTCCGGTATAAGGAATTCCGGCCAGTTCCAGTGCCGCCGGAACCGAAGGCTGGAGTTGATCGCGGCCTTTTAAGGTATCCACCAAATTAACAACCAGGTCGGGTTTATCAACAAGCAAATTCGTATAAAAATACTGATCTCCTGGAAGAGTCCTAACCTGAATTCCAAGTTTTCGAATTTCTTCCGAAACCTCAACCGCTCTCTCCTCTACTTCAACTTCCGCCTCATAAGCGGACTGGGTGGCAAAGTGCTCCCTCTGGACACTGCTGTAAGCAACTACCACCAACCTAAACTTTTTTAAACCGTCCTTATCAACAGCTAATTTAATTTTTCCTTTGGGGGATGTTTTTTTTACCAGGGCTTCATCTTCGCTTTTTGAAGTGGGCATATACTCATAGTACCAAATAATCCTTCTCTGATACAATACGCTTAAATGACTAATTCAAAAATTGGAATGCTTTTGGTTATAACCGGCGCTTCCGGAACCGGAAAAGATTCTGTTGCAAATGAGATCCTGAAACATCCTGCTCTTGCAGAATTAAATTTAAAAAGGTTGATTACCTGTGCCGACAGGCCACCTCGCCCGGGAGAAACCGAAGGAGTCGATTATTATTTTGTGACACCAAAGGAGCTTGATGAAATGTATAAAAAGGAACAGCTAGTGGAAAAACCCCAAACCACAGGAACATCAAGAAAAGGAACTCCAAGAAAAGAATTTACCGCAATTTTGAAAGGAGAAAAAAGACTTTGGAGAATTGATCCATTCCTGGCATCAAAGGTCGCCACTGGGATTTTTTTTGAAGAGCAATTTGAAGGTAGAGAGAAAGAAGATCTCAAATCACTAACTACAGTTGTATGTGTTGCCTCCCCCAAAGAACAAATCGAGGGTAGACGGAAATTGCGCGACAGGGAAAAATATAACACAAAAGAATACAAATTAAGGGATCTTCAGGAAAAACCAAATCTGGATGTTTTACAAAAAGAGAGTTTACTTGTGCAAAATCTCAATGGACAACTGGGGGAAACTGTAAAAGAGGTTGCAAACATAATACTTAAAAATTATGCCAAAGGTAAAGAAAGAGGCTAAAGTTTTGGTCGGTGGATGTTTTGATATCCTCCACTTCGGCCATATCAGTTTTTTAAAAAAGGCCAAGTCTTTAGGAAACTATCTGGTGGTTGCTTTGGAATCAGACAAAAATGTTAAAAGGCTCAAAGGAACCGATCGTCCGATTCATTCCCAATCCCAAAGACATGAGATACTTATATCTCTAGAATTTGTAGATGAAGTAATAAATCTGCCTGACAATATGAGTGATACAGATTATTTGGAGCTGGTTAAAAACATCAGACCGGCTATTATCGCGGTAACTCAAGGAGATCCAATTCTTGCCAAGAAACAAAAACAGGCAAAAGCGGTCAGAGCCAAAGTTGTCGAAATTGCAAATATAAAAGTTCCTTCAACCTCCAAAATTGCAAAACTCCTAAAGCTGGAATAAACAAATAATTAAGAAGCTTCCCGCTTGCGGTTTTTCCGAATCTGATATAATCTTGATTATTCAATATGGCGGATCAAAAGACAGCTTTAATCTACGGAGTTTCCTCGCAGGACGGTTCCTACATGGCCGATCTTCTTCTCGAAAAAGGCTATAAAGTTGTAGGAACAATCAGAAGAAGCACCACCAACCGAAAGGAAAATATAGATCATCTTCTTGGAAAAATTAAAATTGAACTGGCCGACCTAACCGACTACGAATCTATTAGCCGTGCCATAAGAACCCATAAACCCGATGAAATTTATAACTTTGCCGCTCAGTCGGTTCCGGCTGACAGCTGGGCACAACCCTTTTATACGGGAGAAGTAACAGGAATGGGAGTTGTCAGAATTCTGGAGTCAATTAAAAATATCTCCCCTTCCTCTAAATTTTATCAGGCTTCAAGCCGGGAAATTTTCGGAAACATCGCAAAAATAAAGGCGAATGAAAATACTCCAATTGACCCAAATAATCCTTACGGAATCGCAAAGGCTTATGCACACTTGATGGTTAGGTGTTACCGCGAGTCTTACGGAATGTTTGCCGTTGGCGGAATTCTTTTCAATCACGAAAGTCCGAGGAGAGGCCTCCATTTTGTCTCAAGAAAAGTTACCGCAGCTGTTGCTTGCATCAAAAACCATGCCAAAAATATTCCGCTTGATGAACTGGGGGAACCTCTGGTTGACGCCGAGGGAAAAGTCCACATGGGAAACCTTGATGCCAAACGCGACTGGGGATATGCCAAAGAATATATGGAAGCAGTCTGGAAAATATTGCAACAGGACAAACCTGAAGATTATGTTATTGCAACCGATACTTCTTATTCAATTAAAGATCTTTGCAAAATTGCTTTCGAACACGTAGGTCTAAATTGGGAAGACTATATAGTAAGCGATAAAAAGTTCTTCAGACCTACAGAGATTAAGGAATCAACGGGCGACTTCTCAAAAGCAAAAAGAAATCTTGGTTGGGAGCCAAAAACAGATTTTAAAACTTTGATCGAAATGATGGTTGACGCCGACTTGAAAAAATTTAAATAATCCCCAGTCAATGCAAAAAGTCTTAATTACAGGGGTAGCAGGCTTCGTAGGACACTACCTTACAGAAAGTTTACTTGAGGATTATCGAGTAACAGGAACCGATAAAGCTCCCCTTTCTCCTAATTCCAAAATAGATTACTTTCCGGGTGATATTCTGGACAGAAAATTTTTAGGTGATTTAATCTCCAAGCAAAAGCCCGAAGTAATTTTTCACCTCGCCGCCAAAAGCCAAACATGGAGTCGGAATGTTGAAGAAGTCTTCAAGATAAACATGCTTGGAACGATTAATCTTTACGAAAGCATCCTCGAAGCAAGGGAAAATTCCGATTATAACCCCAAAATAATTTTTATAAGTTCATCGGAAGTCTACGGAAACACAACCGACCCTAAAAACATTACCGAGGATTCCCCTCTTTTCCCGATCAAATTTTATTCGGCAAGCAAAGTTGCCGCAGACAGACTCAGTTACAGCTACAGCCAAAATGAAAAATTAAATATTCTCATTCTAAGACCTTTTACTCACACGGGTCCGGGGCAGCAAAAGGGATTTTTTGTTCCCGACATTTGTTCCCAAATAGCAGAAGTCGAAAAAGGTGATAAAAACGAATTGCTTGTAGGAAATCTCGATTCCGTACGGGATTATCTTGATGTGCGGGATGTGGTAGCCGGATATAAAACAATAATAAATAAAGATTGGGTTCCCGGGGAAAGCTTTAATATCTGCTCAGGACACGGCATAAAAATCCGGGCAATGCTTGAAATTCTGCTTAAGCTTTCAGATAAAAAATTTGTGACAAAAGAGGATCCGTCAAAAATCAGAGAATCGGATGCCCCGGTCTACATCGGAAACAATAGAAAATTCCGTGAAGCAACCGACTGGAAACCTCAAATTTCGATTGAAAAAACCCTCAAAGACACGCTTAACTACTGGAGAAATTTACCCCCTAGTAAAAAATAACAATTCAATTATTGGAACTAATCTGTTAAAATAGCGTTGCTGAAGAAAAAACTGAAAGGAGGCGATTTTATATAATATGTTCATATTAAAAAAGAAAAAGGGTGAAAGCGATGATAAGCTTATTGCCCGTTTTCGCAAAAAAACCATTGTTGAAGGTGTTATGCAGGAATACCGCGACCGCGAACGCTATAAAAAGCCTTCCGAAAAAAGGAAAGAGGATAAATACCGCATCGCCCACTCTATCGAGCTTGAGAAGAAGAGGAATTATTAATCCAAGTTTCGACAAATTGCTTCCTGTGCTGCCGGGTTGAACCATATTTTTTGATTGCTTCCTGATGTTGTTTCGTGCCGTAACCCTTGTTTTTCGCCCACTTGTACTTTCTGTATTTCGGGTTTTTATTTAGGTTGGTCATTAGGCTGTCTCTATAAACTTTGGCAATAATTGAGGCTGCTGCAATTGAGATAGATTTCGTGTCTCCTTTAATAATCGGCTTCTGATTTTTCCGTCTCAAACCTTTAACGTAAGGAATATAAAAAGCATCTATAAGTAAATAGTCAATTCTTTCATTGCAGTTTTTAATAGCTTTACGAAAAGCTATCTCAGTAGCCTTTTTAATTCCAAATTTATTAATTTCCCCAACACCCGCTTTCCCAATTCCATAGCAGTAAGCATTTCTTTTTATCCAAAATGAAGCTAATTCCCTTTGTCTGGGAGTTAATTGTTTTGAATCATTAATAATTATTTTATTTTGTAATTTATTGAAAATTGTAAATTGATAATTGTTAATCGGAACGAAGGCAACAGCCGCAGCGACCACCGGTCCTGCAAAACATCCTCTTCCAACTTCATCAACTCCGGCAATAAATTTGTAACCTTGTTTTTGAAGTTTTTTCTCAAAAGAAAAATCAGGAAGAGTCATTTGTGTTCGGGGCTGGGCCAGTGATACAGTATAGCGTCTCGCAAATCTTTATTCTTTTTTTCAATCTCCGCCTTGGATGAACTTGCAAGATTAAGTGCTTTTTTCACTGCCGCATTCCTTGATAACAAATCATTTGCTATCTTGTCAGCACTAACACCTTGTGCCATAAGAGCCGGCATAAGTCTATCTGCCACCTCAGAAGGCTGTTCTGAAGGATATCTTGATCTGACATCTTTCAAAAGTTCTATTTCCTTAGCCTGACCTTCAGTTCCTTCAAATTCATCAGGAAAAGCCCTGGTAACAACAGAAACCAAGTCATCAAGAATCTCGGCGGGGACAAGGGTATCCTTTACTGGATTCCGAAATCGAGCGTCGGGTAAATTACCACCCTGGGAATATATTAAAATTTCCCCCTTTCTATTGGTTGTAACAATTGGTTTTCCAAAGGGTGGTCTTTCTTTGCTCTCCATAAGACGATTATATCAAACCATGGCAATTCCACTTCCATTTGGCTAAATAATCTGTTACAATTTACGCCTAGTATGAAACCTGTCGTTACTTTCTTTTCGGAAGTAAGGAGTGAACTTTCCAAGGTTACCTGGCCAAAAAGAGATGAGGTTGTCAGGCTCACTCTTATAGTCTTTGTTGTTTCAGGAGTTGTAGGCTTATACGTAGGGGGGCTCGATTACCTGTTTACCAAGATATTAACGACAATTTTAACCAAATAGAATATGGATGAAGATACAAACCAAGTCGCAGAGCGCGGCATTGGACACAAAAAAATACAAGGGCATATTGTCCTTTCCCAAACTGAAGATCCCAAGGCAAAATGGTATGTTGTTCATACCTCCTCAGGACATGAGGCCCGTGTCATGGACACCTTAAAACAAAGAGTCGAAACCATGAACCTCGAGGGCAGAGTTTTCGAAATGCTCGTCCCTACTCAGGACAGGGTTATCATAAGAAGCGGAAAAAAGGCCACAATTAAGGAAAAAATCTTCCCGGGGTATCTTCTTGTCAAAATGATTTTGGATGATCCGACTTGGTTGGCAGTTAGGACTACCGCCGGAATTACAGGCTTTGTTGGCGCCGGCAATAACCCGACACCTCTTTCCGAAACGGAAGTATCAAACATTCAAAAGTTTATCGCCTCACCAGCTCCGAGATTTAAGACAAAGTTTTCTGTCGGCGAAGCAGTGAAAATTACCGATGGGCCTTTTAGCGATTTTCTTGGAACAATCCATGAAATGGATGAGGAAAAAGGCAAAGTTAAAGTTCTTGTTTCAATCTTCGGCCGCGAAACTCCGGTTGAACTCGATTTCCTCCAAATACAGAAAGTCTGAGCCAAAAAAAACAGCGGAGACTTATCCAATCCTTGCCAAAGGCAAAAATCAGTGCTCCGCATTTTGCGAAAAATTAATCAGGATTAAATTTTTCCTGACTTTCCTCACAAACACCCCTGCGATCACTCCGAAAATGATGTACTCCTTCAAATATTGAAATAACAAAACAAAAACAGGCTGCTATTGAAAGAGTGTTATTTCCGGTAATTCCACCAACTAAAGCCAAAATCAAAAAGGCCGGAAACCAAATACAATCGAGAAACTCAGTAAATTTTTTCATTATATTTTCTTCTCCTTTGAATCTTTATTGATTCATCCCGTTGTCTTGCCCGACTTTCATAAAATAATACATCAAGCTATTGATGCTAGAGGGTTGATCTTTTCCCCAGGCGAACAAAATTTGTTCGCTCAACCGCTTCAAGTAGTCTTGTGTATCCGGCCAGCCATAACTTTGGTAATTAGACTTTACCAGATCAATACAATAGTCGGAGTTTTTATCCAAATTTACATCTGTCTTCCCAAACGCAATTTCAATTCCGTCATTACAAACTTGCGTAATCGCTTCTTGAACATTGGGCGGAATCTCAACAGAATTTGTGGGAAGAATGGTTGGTGTCGGTTTTTGAGTTATTGCCTGATTAACTATAATGAATCCTTTCACAACTATAAAAACAAACAACAAGACAAAAAGGGCTCCTCCTAAAATATAACCGATGCTTCTCATGTTTTCCTCTCTTTTTGAAAAGGTTTTTTTAGTTGTTAGAGTGCTAGAAAACTAGGTTCAAAGCAAAATATGAACCTAGACTATTTCCAACTGAAGCTAACGTTATAGGTCAAAATTACTCATTTGTCAAGTCCGGTAAGGCTCTTGCCAAATTCACCCATACCCTGCTATAATACCTCTTACCTAGCCAAAATAGCCAGGGAGACGCAAGTCGAAACTTCTTAAATCAGTTTCCCCTTGTGTTCCAAAATCTAAAATAGAATGGCAAAAAAAGTTAAAGTAGTAGTCAAAATAAATTTACAGGCAGGGGTCGCAACACCCGCTCCTCCGGTTGGAACCGCTTTGGGTCAGCATGGTGTTGCCATTATGGATTTCGTCAAACAATATAACGACAGAACTAAAGATATGAAAGGCCAAGTCGTTCCGGCAGTCATTACTATTTACGAAGACAGAAGTTTTGTCTTTGTAATCAAAAAAGCCCCCGTTGCCGATATGATTAAAAAGACTTTGGGAATTGAAAAAGGCAGTGGACACATGCCCAAGGAAACCGCAGGAACCTTGACCCGCAGCCAAGTAAGAAAAATTGCCGAGGAAAAAATGGCCGATCTGAATACTACAAACATCGAAGCCGCAATGAAAATTGTTGAAGGAACAGCCCGCTCAATGGGAGTCAAAGTGGAATAAATTTAAATTATGGGAAAAATGAAAACCACCGAGGTCGGTGAAAATAAAAACAAAGAAAAACAGGAAAAAGCTCGCAAAGGTGAAACTGAAAAGATTCATTTGAGTGGACTTAAAGGCGGACAAAGAGTAAAAGTCATCGAAGCGGAAATGCCTGACGAAGAGATAAAAACCGAAGGAACTGAAGTTAAAAAATCAGGCGGGAGAAAGATTATTGAGCGCGTCAGGGGCAAAAAATATAAGGAGGCAAAAGCCAAATTTGACCACGAAAAGCATTACAAAGTTGCCGAGGCCGTCAAACTTGTCAAAGAATCTTCATATTCAAAATTCAACGGGACAATGGAACTGCATTTAGTTGTCAAGAAGACAGGGACAAGCGCCCAGGTAACTCTTCCCCATCAAGCCGGACGTGAGAAAAAAGTTGAAATAGCAAGCGACGACACTATTGAAAAATTAAAGACAGGTAAAATTGATTTTGATGTGCTGGTAGCTACCCCCGCCACGATGCCGAAACTTGTTCCTTTCGCAAGAATTTTGGGACCAAAGGGTTTAATGCCAAATCCCAAAAACGGAACTTTAGTTAATGATCCCAAAAAAGTAGCTTCTTTCTCAACCGCTACGATAACACTTAAGACCGAAAAAGAAGCTCCTCTTATTCATATGGTTGTAGGCAAAGTCAGCCAGAAAGAAACCGAGATTGCCGAAAATATTGAGGCTGTTCTCAAAGCCTTTGGAGGCAGTAAACAAGTTGTAAAAGCCTTTGTCAAAGCCACCATGAGCCCTGCTGTTAAAATCAACATCTAATTTGCAAATAAGCATAAATTGTTGTTAAATAAAACCCAATGACATTAGAAAACATCCAAAAACGAAATTTCCAGTTAAGTATTCTTGAAGCCAAAGAAAAACTCGGCGAACTGACTGAAGAACAAAAAGCTCAACTGGAATCTTTACGCGAATCGGAACAACTAAGACATGCGGGCGTATCAGCCGGGGCTTTGATAGAGCCGACTGTTTACGGCGAAGGAATATCAGGGACTCCTGAATCAGACAGACTGCAAAATTTAAAACTTGAACATAAAAGAGCTACAAGGCAAGATAAACGTAGTAGCCGCGGGGGCTCTACTGGTTGACTTAGCCTGCCAATTATTAGATAATACCCATGTCCTAAGAAAGCTCGCATTCCGAGAGGATACAAGTCAAGCCGAGGCAAAAAGCGATAATTTTATGCGCGCCTCAAGGGCGCGTTTTTTTTAGAAAAATATGTTAAAAGCACAAAAAGTTACATTCGTAGACAATTTGAAAGAAGATCTTAAAGGAGCAAAATCTGTAGTTTTGGTTAACTATGCCGGATTGGGAGTTAAAGCCCAACAGGAACTTAAAAAGAGGCTTTCGGAAGTTGACGGACACATGATTGTAGTTAAAAATACTCTTCTAAAACGCGCCGGCGAAGCGGTCGGAATCGACAAGGAAGTTTTAACCGATGATATTCTTTCCGGCCAAACTGCACTCGTTATCGGGAGTGAGGATCCAATTGCCCCGATTCAAGTCTTGGGAAAGTTTGCCAAAGAATTTGTCAGTGAAGTGGGTTTGCCCATACCGAAATTTAAAGTCGGAGTTGTCGATGGATCTTTCCAGGATGAAGTTTCCCTTGCCAAACTTGCCACTCTTCCGGGACGTGATGCACTGCTTTCGCAAGTCCTTGGAACCTTGATGGGTTTGGAATACGGCTTAGTTGGAACACTTAATGGAAATTTACAAAAGCTTATCTACATATTAGATCAAGCCAGTAAAAAGAGCGGAGGTGAAAAATAATGACAGAAGAAGTAAAAAAGGCATCAGAAAAAATTGAAAAAATGGTTGAGGAAGTTTCAAAACTTTCCGTCTTGGAACTTTCGGAGTTGGTCAATGCTCTTCAGGACAAACTCGGTGTTAGTGCCGCCATGCCGGTAGCTGCAGCCGCAGCCCCAGCAGCCGCGGGCGAAGCCCCGGCAGCCGATACGGCAAGTGCTACCCAAACAGTAACAATGACAGCATCCGGAGCCAATAAAATTGCAGTTATTAAAGCTTTGAGGGAAATTAATCCCAACTTAACTTTAATGGATGCAAAAGGCATGACCGAAACTCTCCCGGCTGAAGTTTTGAAAGACGCTAAAACAGAAGACGCAAAGAGCGCTTCCGAGAAACTTAAGACAGCAGGAGCAACCGTAGAGCTCAAGTAATTACTAAAAAGTTATTTGAGTCTACATCAAAAGATCCGTCTTAAAACGACGGATTTTTTGTGTTTGAGTTACGGTAATTAAAGAAAAATGATGATATATTCGTATTTTATTAGGGGTGTGAAAATGAACAAAATTCAGGCATCCTCAGGGTAAATTTATTGTTCTAAACCGGAAGAAAATAGCGATTTTAGGATATCTTTGGTGGCATCATACTTCTTCCCCTTTTCAACTTCCCAATGCAAATCATAACCCGGAGCACCGTTTATCTCTATCACGAAAAAGCGACAATGGGCATCGTGTATATTTGGAGAAATTATATCTACCCCACAAAATCTCAAACCTAAAGCCTTTGTCGCTTTAATCGCTATTTGAGAATATTTCAAATCAAAATGTTCAACGTTCTCAACAGTACCTCCTGTGTGGGCATTTGCATTCATGCGTAATGTAATTTTCTCGCCTTTGGCCGGAACACTATTGTATCCCAAGACTTGTTTTGTAAGCATTCTCTCGACTTCATAATTTAATATCAACGGTTCTATCCTCCCGTTATTATATTTCTCTATCAAATCAATTATTGTCAAATTTCCATCGCCAACAACGGAAGGTAAAACTCTACGTGCTACTGCTAGTACCCTTCCATCTAAAACAAGAAAACGATAATCCTCCCCTTCCACATATTCCTCAATTAATACTGATTTATATTTCTCCCTGACTCTATTAAATGTTTCCTTAAGCTCATCAACATTCTCAAGTTTTGCTGCCACAAATTTTCCGGACGATGCGGTATCGGGTTTTATTACTAAAGGAAAAGAAATTTTTTTCGTTTTTAGTGATTGCAGGACTTCCTCCCAGGTGCCAGCTAGAATCCCCGCTGGTGTTGGTATACCGCACTTTCTCAAAATCTCTTTCGTCAAATTTTTCCTCTTGGTCAACTTGGTTGCAACCGTCGAATTCAAAGAAAAGAGATTCTTAAATGTAAAAATAGTTTTTCCATTTTTTGAAATTTCATAAACTCTTTTATCCGCAGGGTATTCATGCACAAAATATCCCAGTTTTGCCGCATCTTTAGCAAAATCGTCCATCAGTGTTGTAGATCTGGGTTTATCGGTAATCAAAAATTTGATAATCTCTCTCTCAACATTCAACCCGGTGTCCTCTTTAATAGAATCCCATTTGGGTGCTGAGTTTACCTCAAGTATAAAAAGATTTCCGTTTTCGTCTTCCAGAATATCAACTCCAGCAACATCAATTGAAAGAGCATTTACCGCTCTTTCAGCCAATATTGAATATTTGTGGGGTACCTTTTTATACGACATTTTTACAGGACCCTCTTTACCAAAATGGTCCTTCCATCTAGTAGGTCTAACAATTGCAGCCATTGCTTTGCCGCCAATTACAAGAACTCTAACTCTTATACTTGCTTTGATAAATTCTTGCGCGAGAAATCTTTCACCTAATATCTCCCGAATTGTCAGATCTTCAATCAGTCCATCTAATTGCTTTTTATTCTCCGATAACCATACGGCACGCCCCCTTTTACCATTGGTACCTTTAATAACAAAGGGGAAACCAAAAATTTTTGGTGCCTGTTTCCCAATCTTTTTCAAAGACATAAACAATGTCCTTGGAACAGGAATGCCATTTTCAAATAAAAGTTTTGTCTCAAGACCTTTAGCTAGTGGCAATCGGATAAATAGGGACTTTTGATACATTCCGTCAACAACTTTTACTCCGTTTTTTCTGGCATAATCGGCAACTATCGACGCATCTTCAAAATGCTTACTTACAACTCTAAAGTAAATTACACCGAAAGAAGCAATGTCCTTACCTTTAATTAAAATTACAGGAGCAGCAGATGTTTTATTAAGGTCATATTCCAAATCCAAAAATGATGCTGTAGTCATATCCAGCCCCATCACTTTACCCTCTCTGGAAAACGCGGTGAGATGATTTACTTTTCCACCAGTGATAATTAATATTTTCTTATTATTTGTCATTCTTATTGTGTTGGATTAATTAAAAAACCAGCCATATCGTTCCTACCCATTAAAAACCGCGTTGACATTCTTGACCTGTCAGTCACCGAGGCGGTTGATCTAATCTTTTGTCCAGCAATTATATAAGTAATCCCAATCACAGGTCGTGTTTGTAAACCACTTGCCGATCTATATTCATACTTGTCTTTCCACAAAATATTTTCTTTTGTCATTAACCCTAAGTCTTCAGCAAGTCCCCTATCAATTGAGCTTCTCATTGCCCCTGTATCAATGCGTGCAAGTATCCTGACCCTCCTGGATTTGTCAAAACTGTATATTTTTATTTCCTCTAAACCTTTGAGAGTTTTTATTCCTTCCTCCTGTGCTGCCCTATTTTCAAATCTTCCCGCAAAAAGCATTTTGGCAATTCTGACTCCGTGATCCGCATCAATTACATTCAGGTCATCCACTCTCTCCAGTCTCTTTTTAAGACCCTCTCCATTGGCAAGCTGAATCTGAAGCCCGGGTTGGGCATTAAGTTCAAGAACCATCGGTCCTTTATCTGGATGTAAAACGATATCAACCCCCACATAACCCAAATTGGAAGCTTCAGCCGCCTTGACTGCCGTTTCTAAAATCAAAGTCCAATTAGGTACTTTTACTCCCCGAAGTTTCCTTCCCGTGTCGGGTTTGTACACAATTTGACTTCCGTGCCAGATGGCATTTGTTGTTGTACCTGTTGCAATATCCACTCCAACCCCAAGTGCACCCTGATGCAAATTGGCTCTTCCGCCGCTTTCCTTCGTAGGTAATCTAAGCATTGCCATAACGGGAATTTTGTTAAAAACAATTATACGGATATCGGGTGTTCCGCGATAAGCATACCTTCTGAAAGCTTTGGCACGGCCTACATATTCCTGAATAAAAGCAACATCGGGATCGTTTCCCATTGAATATGCTCCTTCCAGGATATCCAAAGTGTGAAGTTTAAGATCATCAGCCGTTACCCGCTCTTTCTGCGTAGTCAGCCATATAGGCTTACCGTTTGATTTCAATCGCCTTTTAACTACAATTATTCCCTCTCCTCCCATTCCCCGACTTGGTTTCAAAGCAAACTGGTCAGGAAGTGACCCCCAATCGGACTCAAGAACATCCTTAGGATCCATAAACTTCTTAAAAATTTCAGGGTGCGCCACTTCAGCTTTCTTAAGTACTCTTGCCGTCTGAATTTTGGAATCGGCAATACTTTTACCGCGCTTGGTATTATATTTGTATGCAAAAAGCTGAGTTCTGGCATTAAGCCCCAAAATCGAGGATGTTTTCATATAATTTTAACCTTTGATGAGTTTTCTAAACCTGTAGAATTCCATAACTCGAAGTCCTGTATATTTACCAAGGATGAGATCAAGGGCTGCCATTAAAACGAGAGAAATTTCAGGGTTCAGAAGTACATACTTTTGAAGCGGCTGAAAAGTCAAAAACAAGTATGAAACAAGCGACAGAATTAAAGTTTCAAAAGTTAAGTTCAAAGCCGTTTTGACACTTTTGCCAAGCTGAACTCTTGTAAAGTCCTCCGCCAGAAGGATTAGGATTAGAACCGCAAAAATGGAAACGTTAGCAAGAGCCGAGAAACTAAGTACGGGAGCCAAGAATAAAATGCCTAAAACCCCAACCACAACAGCCCAAAGAATAAATGACATTCTGGGAAGGTACTGAAGCCTGATCTTCAGCCTTCGGAGAATCATACGCACAAGCGTCGAAACGGTAACAATTACCAGGAAAAGTCCAATTCCGACAACCGGCCCTGTTGCCACAAACACAACCGACAAAGCGGCAGGGAGGAAAATTCCGAATCCTCTAATTCCTATCACATTACGCGAAAATGCTATGACAAAAGTTATGATAGGCAAAAGGAGCAAAAGAACAATTGTATTGGCAGGTACCCCTGAGGCTACCGCGCCACGGATCGCATACTTAACGGGGTTAAACGGCCAAACCGGGCCCAAAGTCTGATTTTTCAAAAGTGACTCCAGTGGACCCAGAGATTCTGTGCTCTTCTGAGTGATATCGATAGGTGCAGCAACAGGTGTAGGAGTTAGAGTCACAATGGGAGTTGGAGTCGGGGTTGGGGTTTGGGCTCTTCCCAAAGCCAAAGACGGCCTTACTAGCACCAATCCCAAAACCACAAAAAGTATTAAAAATATTTTTCTCATGGAAAAAGTTTTCTCGAAAGTAAGGCTATTATACCATAAATGTCTCAATAAATCCCTGAAGACGCGGCTAAAAAAGATCTTGTACTTTTTGCCTAAAATCAGCTACAATTAAGCTTCGCCGCCAAAATTATTCCCTAACAGGGCAGTTTTTGCGTCAAAAAATATGGTCAAAACACTAAAAACATTTTATAAATTTGTTGCAAGGCGAAAATTAGTATTTATCGTCTTTGTAATGCTGTTTATCTTAAGCCAAGTTCTGGGAAGTGTTACCCCCTACTTTTACAAGCTATTTACCGATGCTATTCCTTCATTGGACTTCCTTAAGCTTGTCATTATACTTGCCGCTTATATCACAGTTTCGATGATTGCTCTTATTTTGGAAGTATCCGCCATGAGAATGGGAGACCAAATAATAGTCCGTGAAGGAGCCAATGCAAGATCTACTATTTTTAAATATGTACAAGATTTGGATTTCTCATTCCATTCCAGTAAATCAACCGGAAGCCTAATTTCAGCATTCAAACGCGGCGATTCGGCATTTTTTGGATTGTTTTTTGATATTCATTACAGAATTCTAAGCGTTATTGTTTCTTTCTTTGTACTCGCCTATTTCTTCCTGCAATTCGGCTGGAGCTTTATTGCCTTGATAATCCTGTCGTTTGCCATAGCTCTTTTCGCCATGAAATTCTTAATTAAAAACAATGTCGAAAAAAGAAATATTGCAAACGATGAGGAGGACAACGTATCGGCAATAATAACCGACAACCTTATGGCCTACGAAACTGTCAAGCTTTTCGCCAAAGAAAAGGCAGAACTGGGAAGACTTAACCTCGCATTCATTCCCTGGAAGACTAAAAGCCTCGATTACCAAAGATCATTCCGTAGTATCGACCTTGTCATGGGCATAATTATTAACCTTAGTATGTTTGCAATACTCCTTCTTACACTACATTCAACCATTGTTGCCAAGTTGACAATTGGAGATTTCGTTATGATTGCAGCTTTCATCTCCAGTTTCTTCCCCCGTCTTTGGGAACTTGTCTGGGGCTTAAGGGATGTTGCTAAAGATTTTGCCGATATTGAAAAGTATTTTGGCCTTCTTAACTATCAGATTGATGTAAAGGATCCAGAAAAACCAATCAGGATTGATCATGTTTTTGGAGAAATTATTTTCGACAAAGCCAAATTTGCCTACGGAAACAGATCCAGAAATGCCATTGACGGAATAAATCTAAAAATTGATCAGGGACTAGCTTTAGCACTCGTCGGCAGAAGCGGCTCGGGTAAAACCACTCTCGTTAAACTCCTTATGAGATTCTACGACCTCCAAGAAGGATCAATTATGATTGACGGAATTAACATCAAAGATTTCAAGAAAAACACTTTGAGAGGATTTATCGGTATGGTTCCCCAAGAACCTATCCTTTTTAACAACACCATCGCCTACAACATCGGCTACGGAAAAGTAAAGCCAAAGCTTTCCGAAATCAGGTTTGCCGCTAACATGGCAAATATAGATGATTTTATTCAAAGTTTGCCCAAGAAATACGAAACAGAAGTCGGAGAACGCGGGGTTAAGCTATCCGGAGGGCAAAAACAAAGATTATCAATCGCACGAATGATCCTAAGTGATCCAGATATTATTATTTTTGATGAAGCCACAAGCCAGCTTGATTCCGAATCCGAAAGACTTATTCAGGATGCTTTTTGGAAGGCCAGACGCGGAAAAACAACAATTATTATTGCCCATCGCCTTTCCACCATTATGAAAGCGGATAGAATTGTTGTCATGGAGAAAGGAAAAATAGTTGAAGAAGGAACCCACAAAGGACTTTTAGCAAAAAAGGACTCTCTTTATTCTCACTTTTGGAATTTACAAATCAAGCTGGACTGAAATTATTCTTCTTTTCCCTGCATTCCCAAAAGCCAGAGGACGGCTTCCTTTTTGTAGCGCCTGTCACCTCTACTATTTATACGGATGGCAGGAAGCTTACCGCGTTTTCCCCAGCGCTTAATTGTTAAAGGAGAAACCCGGAGCAGTTCACTGACTTCGCGGACGGTAAGCAAATCGGGAAGATCTTCCAATCTGATTTTCTTTTTAATAGTTTGTTCCATTTGTATTTAGTCCCCTGCCTACCGTTTATCTTTCTTAGTCAGACAATATCAAAGCACTACAAGTGTGTCAATAGTCATTTATTCCAATTTCGATGACTACGATGAGATTTACTCCGGGGTGTAAAATTAATTGTAAGGGGGTGAGAAGTATGTTGTAACGAACCATCTGTCCTAATTAGCTAAAACCTTCATTTTCTTATAAGTTTTAGTTTATTAACGCCTGCCCACTTCAAAAAAATAGGTATTTATTTTTAGTTATAAAAAAATTGCATATTTCAAGTTCAACGAGGTAATAGCATCCGTAAATAGAGATATGCAGGTTGAGACTGATGATAAAAGCTCCCCAAATACTACAGACATTATATACAAAGAGGCAAAAAAACTAAGAGATGCGGACTTACGCGAGATGACCCCCAAAGAAATCGAAGAAATGAAAAAGGAATTTCAACAGCACAATGACAGTTTAATACACAAGATCGCCAGAAAAATAGGTTTCTAAATTTCAAAAAATTAAAAACTAAGCTACACGTTCCTTTAGGGCACTGTAATATTTTTGAAGATAATCTTCAGCTTTGTCCCAATGCTCTTTCCCTAATCCCGCAAGTGCTAAATTCTTCTCTACTCCCGCCAAAACCCTAAGGTGCGCCGCTTTAGCCGCCTGAAGAAGAGAAATCCTGTAAACTTCAGCCAAATGCTGACAGGCAAGCTTCTCCGCTTCGGATGCGGAAGCTACGCTGTCTTTATTTCCCATTTCTCTGGCAAAGTCCACTTCCATCGAGGCTACAATTCTGGGCTCAAAAGCAAGTTTTACCTCACTTTTCAGAAGCTGATAAAACTTCTTCATATCTTCTTTTGCCTTGTCCCATTTTTCATCCTTTTCTTCGATGAGAGCCTCAACCATATATTTGGCTGCCTCTTTTGCAAGCTCTTTGGAAAGACCATATTGCTCTTTCAGGTGTTTCATTGCATAATCCCGAAGCCTCATTCCTTCCGGAACGTTTGCCAGCCTCCACCACGAAAGCTCAAGCTTGGCTGTAATTTTTGGATCAAAAGCAAAATGATTTACCGTATCGTTTCCCCCAAATCTGCGTCTCCTGCGGGAGTAATCAAGGATTATATCGGCAAGCTTCCTTGGTGTCATACTCGGAAGGTGATCAACTTCCCAATAAAATTCTGCATAGTTTGCCTGCCACATCATAAAACCGCTGGTCCGCTGCTCACCTGAAGTTCTTATGAGCAGATCCACATCCGGATACGGTTGATCATGGGTATCAAGATATGAAGAAATAAGCTTCTCATCAATATCTTCCGCTTTTATACCCGCTTTAACAATCTTCTGTGTAGCTCTGACTATTTCATCCCTTCCCCCATAATCAATAGCCGCATTAAAAATATGAGTTTTATTATTTTTGGTTTTGTTTTCTATTCTTTTAATATATAGGGCGAGAGCTTTCGGAATTCTATCTTTTCTACCAAGGTGAACAAATTTAATATCATCTTTTTCAGCCTCTTTTTCTACAACAGACACCATATTCCAGTAAAGTTTCATTAAATAGGCAAGCTCTTTCGGACTTCTGTCCCAGTTTTCAGTCGAAAGGCCCCAAACCGTAAAAGTATGCACTCCCCATCTCCTGGCAGCTCTGGCCATTTCCATTCCGGCTTCAAAGCCGGCTTTGTGACCTTCGAGTGTAGGAAAGCCGTGAGAACGCGCCCAGCGTCTATTGCCATCAAGGATAAAGGCTATGTGGTTTGGAACAATTGTGCCTTCGGGAAGAGCAGTTTTATCTTGCATAAGCTCTGATTATATCAGCAATAGTGTCTCTATTCACGATTTGCCACCCTTTTTCTCTTGCTATATCTTTCAAATACGAATTAGGCTCAATTACAACAGGAAAATCAACTTTATTAAGCATATCCGCATCGTTTTCCGAATCTCCAACTGCGATCGAACCTTTTTTGCCGTACTTAGAAATCAAATCGGCCGCTATCCCCTTATTGCCACCTAAACTTAGTTCAACTCTGCCTGTAAATTTACCGTTTGCGATACCTGCAATTGACGAAAGATAATTTTTCACCCCATAAATTCTACCCAAAGCCTCACACATAAACTGAAAATTAGTGGTCACGAAGTAAATATCATAGGTATCTTTTATTTGAGAAACCAGATTTTCAAAATATGGAAAAAATTTATCCTTGTTGTGATTCAAAAACTTATATGTATCCTCAAGGATAATATTGGGGCTTTTCCCCTTTACGGCCTGTGCGTAAATTTCAAGCATCCTATCTGCAGCTTGTTTATAATTTTTTTTACCTGATTTATATTCGCTCAACTCAATAAGAATTTTATCCCACGTTCCTTTTGCAACCACTCCTCTTTTCTCCCAATCTTGGATTTGATCAAATATCGTATGTCCGTTATATATTACCCCATCGATATCAAAAAGTGCCAGTTTTTTCATAATAATTAGATCAACTAATTAATGTTCCTCCAACCTTTTTACCCAAAATCGCGTTTTTAAGAGAACCTTTTACCTTCCCGTTGATTATCAAAGTTTTTATCCCGGTCTTTTTTGCTAAATTTAAAGCTTCTTCAACTTTGTGTAGCATTCCGCCCGTCACGTCCACTCCTTTCGCACCAACGATTGAAGACTTTAACTTGGCAAAATTTTTCGCATTGATTTCCCCAATTGTTTTACTTTTTTCGTCATATACCCCATCGGTATCGGTAACATAAATTGTTTTAATTTTGTATTTCTTTTGCAATTCTCTCGCCAAAATCGAAAGAATTTTCTCAGTTGAAAATATAGTACAACCAATCTTTCTATCAATAACTACATCACCATAGACAACAGGCACAATTCCGATTTCCAATGCTTTTTTGATAGAATCAAAATATGATTTATCGCATACTTTTACATCAGAAATCAGAAAACTTGCGGGAGAAAAAGAAAAAACAGGAATACCCTCTTCCAGGAAGTTTTTGACAACAATCATATTGAGTTTCTTGGCTGCATCCTCCGTTACCGCCATCCCATAAAGACTATCTTTATTTATTAATCCTTCTTTTGTTTTATATTTATGTGCAGGTGTATGAGCAAAACTTCCGGCACCGTGTCCGATAATAATTTTGCCGTTAAATTTACGTTGGACTTCCTTAATTTCACCAGCCAATCGAATAATATTCCCCTCCCGGGCCGTATATTCCCTACCCTTGTCAGTTATCACACTTCCGCCGAGCTTAATCAAGATTAATTCTTTCATCTTTTCCATAGAGTCAAATTCTACACCATGTTATACTGTTAGTCACAGGTATGGCGAAAAACACACGCTTTGAAGCGGTTTATCGTGATTTTTATCTTCCTCTGACCAAATTTGTGATGAAAAGGATGGGAGCCGGTGAAAAAGAAGCAGAGGAAGTTGTTGAAGAAACTGCCGTAGCCGCATGGAAAGGTTGGAATACCTTCAAACACAAAAGCGGCTACTTTACATGGCTTTGCAGGATTGCTTTAAACAAAATTGCCGATTACTATCACGATCAGGTTAATGAAAATTCAAAATTAATTGTTCCTTTAATCGACACTATTACCGAAACCGACAAAAAACTTTCCCCCGATGAGACTTTAGCTTTGAAAGAATTAAGAAAATCGGTAAATGACTGTCTTAATCTTCTTCCCCCCGAAAAACGTCAACTTTTACAGTTCAGGTACTGGTATGACATGTCCTATTCCGAAATAAGTAAGGTAATGGGTATTAGTGAGCGGGCAGTTGAAGGACAAATTTACCGTGCCAAGCACGAGTTTGCTAAAGTCTGGTCCTCTACGAAAGTTTATACAAAATAATCTTTAAAGGAAAAACAATAACTGCATTTAAAATCCGACTGATCCTCTTGGGCTCGGTAATAAGCCTCCAGAGCCACTCTAGGCCACAAGCAGCCATCCATTTGGGCGGAAGCTTACTTATGCCTGCCACATAGCGGAAAGCACCTCCTACGGCCATAGCGCCGCCTACGTTCAATTTTGGAAGGTTATTATGGATCCATATTTCCTGCTTAGGGTTACCGAAGGCTACAAAAAGAAGCTGGGGTTTAAAAGTATTTATCTGTCTAACCACTTCCGATTCCAGTTTTTTATCCCCTTCCGAAACGGGTTCCGCATCATTATTTAGCTTAGGACCAGCATTGTAATTGATTATCAATTTAGAATTATCAATTTTCAATAAATTCTTCAATTTCTCGGTTGCCAATTTCGCTTCACTCTCCAATCCTCCCAGAAGAAATACTTTCCACTCCTTTTTTCCGGCAAGTTTAATTAAATCCAAAAATAATTCTCTCCCTTTAATAATATTTAACTTTGGATCTACAAGTTTTAAACCCACTCCATCGGGAACTGACAAATCGGCACCATTAAGTGCTTTCGCAAGCTTTTTATCCTTCTGAGCCATCAAAATAAGCTCGGGGTTAGGTGTAACAACGTAAAACTTAACATTATCGGATATAAAATCATTTACCCTTGTTAGCACTGACTTTACCGAAGTGCTATTTACCTTAATTCTAAGGATTGGTCCGTCTTTTCGGGATGCTTCTTTATTGTTTTTTAGCGTTTTTAACATATCAAATTGGTATCTTATCTTATAGATTTTAAGTTTTTAACTTTTTGTCTCACTTTTTCCGCATCTGATTATATCTTATATTTAATAACAAACTGTAAATCAAAAATTGGAAATCCTATAAACTACTATAAGTTTGAAAATTATAAATCGTTAATTGTTAAATGTTATTAACTGTGTATATTTTTTATTCAATTTGCCTATTCAATATTTATCACTTATCCTCAATTAATTAACAAGTACTTCTTCATCTAACTGTCAATATTATATACACTTTCAGACCACTTCCCCAGTCTAATTATAACCCTCAGAATTGTCATAGATAGTTATTTTATTTCAACCCTATATTTCAAAGTTCAGACCTAAATCGACAATACCCTATATTAACCTTTTGTCGTCACGCTTCGCTTCCAAAGTTCAATATTTTCCAAGACCAGTCCCGTTCCGCGGACTACACAAAGAAGCGGCTCATCGGCAACATGTGCCGGCACTCCGGTTTCTTCAGTCATAAGTTTATCAAAATTCCGCAGAAGTGAGCTCCCCCCGCTCATTACAATACCTTTATCTATAATATCAGCCGCAAGCTCGGGAGGAGTATCTTCAAGTACGCCTTTTACGGCCGCAACTATCTGCAATAAAATCGGCCTTATAGCTTCAGTTATCTCTGTAGAAGTCACCACAACAGTTCTGGGAAGACCAAAAACAAGGTCACGGCCTGAAATTTCCAGTTTTTCAACCTTGGCAAGGGGAACTGCGGAACCGATTTTGAGCTTAATCTCCTCTGCCGTCTGATCACCAATTATCAGATTATCTTTCTTTTTAAGATAGTTTTGAATAGCTTCATCAATCTTATTGCCCGCGACTCTGGCTGATTTATGGGTAACCACACCTCCCAGAGAAATAACTGCAGCCTCGGTTGAGCCTCCACCGATATCCACTATCATATTCCCGCTTGGAGCTGAAACCGGAATCTGGGCTCCGATTGCCGCGGCTAACGGCTCATCAATCAAATATGCATGACCCGCACCCGCCGAAAGAGTGGCATCAAGAGCCGCGCGTCTCTCAACCTGAGTACAGCCTGCAGGCACGCAAACCATAACATCAGGCTTAAAAAACTGAAAACGGCCTATGACTTTACCTATAAAGTATCTAAGCATAGCTTCTGTAACCTGATAATCGGCTATAACCCCGTCTCTCATGGGGCGGCTGGCAATAAGTGCCTCCGGAGTTCTACCGAGCATTTTTTTAGCTTCCTCTCCAACTGCCACAACCCTGCTATCTTCCGATGAGATTGCAACCACGGTGGGCTCATTTACAACCAATCCATCTCCCGCAACCCAGACAAGAGTGTTGGCTGTACCTAAATCAATAGCAATGTTTCTTCGAAGCATAGGTTATGGCTATTATATCATGATATAATAGCCTCATATGACAAAAGTAAGAATCCTATTTTTTATTATTACTTTAATTGTCGTGGGAAGTCTGGGATTATTTGCAACCTACTATGCCCGAGGCTATAGGCTCAACCTCAAAACATTTAAATTTGAACCGAATGGCATTTTGGTGCTTAAATCCGAGCCTGACGGAGCCTCGGTTTATATTAACGGCGATCTTAAAGCTGCAACCAATACCAGTATGTCTATTTCCCCCGGAACCTATGATGTTGAAGTCAAAAAAGACGGATATTTCAGCTGGTATAAGAGACTGACAATTGACAAGGAAATTGTTACTTCAGCTGACATTTCCCTATTCAAAAATGTTCCTTCGCTTGCTCCAGTTACCGATTCCGGAGCCGTCAACCCCGTAATGTCCGAGGACGGAAGCAGGATTGTTTACAGTGTTTTGCCTTCAGGCGCAAGCGGCAGCGACAAAACAGGTCTTTGGATACTGGATACATATAGCCTTCCTCTTGGTCTCGGAGGCAACAGCGCCAGAAGAATTACCGATGGAGACATGACGGGAGCTTTCTATATCTTCTCCCCCGATGGCAGACAAATTCTTTTGACTATATCAAACGGTGTATTTCTATTAGATACCAGTACATTTACCGCCCAAAACCAAAGGGTGAATATCGCGTCCTCCAAGGATAAAACCCTTGCAGCTTGGTCAGCGGAAGAAAAAACTAAAGACCAGAACTTAATTAACGGTCTTCCGCCGGAACTTAACGATATTCTTTCCAGAAGATCTTCAGATTTCGTCTTTTCCCCCGACGGGCAGATGATTCTTTACACTGCAAGTTCCTCGGGAACTTTGCCCGATAACCTTATTGCTCCCCTTCCGGGTGCTTCAACTCAAAGACAGGAAAGAGATATCCAAAGCGGTCATACCTATATTTACGATACTAAAGAGGATCGGAATTTCCTTGTAACCGATTTGCCTGTGGAAATAGACAACAATAAAGATAGTACCGAAGAAGGAGTTGTTAGGTGGATGTCAACAAGCAGACAGCTACTTTTCGCCCAAGAAGGACAAGTAGTTATTATGGATTATGACGGAACAAACCGCGATGTTGTTTATTCGGGTTCCTACTTCTCTCCTTCAGTATTCCCATTCTCAAACGCAACAAAACTTCTCATTTTAACCAACCTCGGAGCCCCTTCAGGAAGTGCCAATCTTTACACACTGACAGTTAAATAAATTTTGTGCACCATCTTGGAACGATGCTCGAACCTACCTAATATCAAGTACTGATCCTCAAGAAAAGTCAGCTCTCCTCGATGTTCTTTCCAGATTCAAGAATGGAAGCGGAATTTTATGGCATGTTCAACTATCTTACTCACGGCCTACAAGTACTTGACAATAATGATGTATTGTATATACTTTGTAGTATGAATACTGTTATTAGTGTTAGGGTAAATAAAGCAGTAAAACTCTCTGCTCAAGAAGTTGCAGCAAGTGCGGGTCTAAAACTTAGCACACTAATCAATGCCTATTTACGACAGGTTGCAGCGACTCGTCGTATTGAGCTTTATGCGCCCGAGCAAATGTCTCCCAAGCTTGAAGGCCTTATCGCCGGTATAGAAGCTGAACTGGGTTCTGGTAAGATTAGTAGAAAATTTGAAGATGTTGATGATTTTTTAAATTCTCTCAAGCAGTAGTATATGACTATACAATATACTTCTACATTTAAGAAACAATACAAAAAGTTACCTCGGGAATTCCAAAATCAGTTTGATGAACGCTTGCGTCTATTTCTGGCTGATCCCATAAATCCTCAATTAAGAGTTCATCCTCTCGTAGGAAAGTTTTCAGGTTATTGGAGTATAAATATAAATGGTGATCTTAGGGCACTCTATCTAAAAAGGGGTGAAGAGATTGTTATTTTTGCCCTTATTGGAACTCATAGTCAACTATATGGTTAATTTGACTATATACTTATAATCCTAGTGCCCCTACCAGGAATCGAACTTGGATTACCCGCTTAGGACGCGGATGCTCTATCCGTTGAGCTATAGGGGCTAGAATTTTACAATCACAACATTTCTAACTGCAACCAGATATTTTAACACATCTCCACCTTTTGTTATTCTAACCTACATTTATAATAGTTTCAGTAATATTTTGATATAATGTAGCAGCCAATGTAAAACGGAGTGTGGCTCAGATGGTAGAGCGCCGCGTTCGGGTCGCGGAGGTCCCCGGTTCGAATCCGGGCACTCCGACTTGAAAAATGGAAAACCATTATCTTCATGAAGTGGCAATTACTGCAATAATCCGAAAAGGAAACAAATTTCTTGTCACCAAAAGAGCTCCCACTAAAAAAAGGTTCCCCGGTTATTGGACGGTTCCTGGTGGAAAACTGGAAACAAAAGATTATCTTTCCTTACCCAAAGATACTGAATTTTATTGGTATAACGTGCTTGAAAAGACTCTAACAAGAGAAGTTTTTGAAGAAGTCGGAATTAAAATAACCGATATTGAGTATTTGACAAGCCTCGCAACAGTCCATCACGATGGCCACCCTTCCCTGGTAATCTCGTGTATAGCCAAATATAAATCAGGAAAAGTAGAACTTCAAAAAGAAGAAACGGATGATTTTGCCTGGGTGAATATTAAGGAAGCTAAAAAATACAAGCTATTAGATGGAATTTATGATGAACTAGTTTTGGCTTCAAAAAGTAAAAAAATGAGAAAATTAGGTTGGAGACGAAGTTAATTAATCTTCCAAAATATCTGCAATCTGTTTAAGCATAGTAACCACGACTGGTGCCGAAAGAAGGCTGACGCTTTCTACTCCATTATCATCTTTAATGGTCCAAGGTTTTTCAACAACCTTAATCTTACCTTCATCAAGTTTGAATGAATACTCTGGAGTAATTTCATAATCATCGAAGTATTTCGAAGAATCAGCGACAGAGACATGGTTCCTAAGGAGAACCTTAGGAACTCCATGAAGGGCAAAGGCTTTCCTGAGTATTTGCTCATCTTTATCAAGCCTGCTTCTAATGGGGCCAATCCCCAAATTATCTCCCTCCTTAGGCTCCATCCTAAAACCGCCCTTACACCTTGGGCTATCGCAAACCAGATAAAACTCATTCTTCTTCTCATCATATCCGTATTTACTTGTTATAAGAAGTTTTGTGTTTCTGGTATTTTTGCAATTTGGACAAACTACACGATATTTGATTCTTTCATCTATTACCGATTCCGGAATATCAATAAGGATAAACATATCAGGATCATCCCGATAATCAATCAAATCTCTAAAATAAAGGGAATATGAAACCTGATCCAAATCCCTTGGCAGGCCGTCAATAAACAAAGTTTTTCCCTTATGATTCTCTATCTCAAGCTTGAGAAGAGCTAAAATAAATTCTGTGGGAAGAAGTGCTCCCTGGGTTCTTCCTAAAAGAGCGTTAACTGCATCATCAAACGAAATATAACCTCTATATATCCTTTTGAGCTTTTTGTATTTTTCAGTCTTGGTAATTTCATCCCAATTGGCACTGGTATTTCTAACGATATCTCCAATTGAAACTAAAGCGATTTTATCTGCACCAAATATTTCAGCAAAAATCTGAGAATAGGTTCCCTTTCCGGAGTTTTTCTTGCCAATAAGATATGCAACAAAGGTTTTTTTGTCTAAATATTCCTTAATTTTAGCAATTTCCGGGCCGGCCTTAGCTTCAAAGTAGGCTTTTCTACCTTCGGGAGAGTTAAGATCAAATTTTTTGGTTAAACCCGGTACTTTTGTGCCAACCACCGGAAATTCAAGTCCTTTCATTTGAGCAATTTTACAAATTTTCCTCCGTTTTGGAAAGGTCCAATTATGGCCAAGTTAAGCCTAGCGGGAGTAAAAAGTTTTTTGGCCTCAAAATAAATATCGTCAAGAGTAACGGCATCAACTTTTTTATAAATTTCCTCGGGAGTTAGAACATTCTCAAGAAAAAGTTCCTGATTGCTGAAAAATTCACTAACATCGTGTGTATCTTCAAGCGATAGGGCAAGGTTGCCCTTTAAGAATCCTTTGGCTTTGACAAGCTCTTTATCGGTCACGGGGTACTTTTTGGAAGCAAGGCCATAACACTGATCCAAAATCACTTTTATGGCTTCATCAGCCTTAGCAACATCTACACCTGCATAAGTATCTATATAGCCGATTTCTTTATATCTTTCAAAGCCGGTTCTTACCGAATAGGCCAAGCCGCGCCTCTCGCGGACTTCTATAAAAAGCCTGCTGCTCATTCCCCCACCCAAAATTACGGAAAGAAGGCTTTGGGCAAACCTGCCCTTATAACCTCTCCCTTCCCCCATAAATCCAAGGATAAGATGTGCCTGCTCGCTTTTTTTGATTTGGAGCTTAAATTTAGGTTCTTTCTGCTTATTTTTGAACTCTCGGCTTTCAAAAGGTCTTTCCTTGACACCATTAAGACCGACAAAATACTTTTCGGCAAGCTTCAAAACTTCGTTTTCGTCAATCCCTCCGGCAACCGTAACCAGCATAGTCTCCGGATGGTAATGAATTTTACGATAGGTCAAAAAGTCTTCCCTTTTAATTCCGCGTACAGATTTTTCGGTTCCGGCAGTGTCTCTCCCCAAAGGATTGCCCTCAAAAGCCAACTCCTCAAAAACGTCTCCGATATGCATCATTGGGGTATCCTCGTACATTTTGATTTCCTGAACAATTGTTCCTTTTTCCCTCTCAATTTCGGCAGATTCGATCAGGGGATGCAAAACCATATCACTTAAAACATCCATTGCCGTCTCAAGATTAGCTTTACCGGCTTTAATATAAAAATTTGTCCAGTCTTTTGAAGTTGCCGCATTAAATTCCCCGCCAATGGCATCCACTGCCTGAGAAATATCCTTGGCTGTCGGGCGCTTACTACTCCCCTTAAAAACCATATGCTCCAAAAAGTGACTTATACCGGCAATTTTCGGATCTTCGTTGCGGCTCCCTGTTTTGACCCAAATTGTGACGGTTACGGATTCGAGGGACGGCATGGGTACGGTCAAAAGCCTTAGGCCGGAAGATAATTTATGAAGTTTGTAATTCATGTTGTATAGTATATCACCTACATTCTTTCCGGAGTTTCGATTCCTAAAATTTTCAGGCCGTTTTTAAGTACAATTCCGGTTGCCTGCGTTAGTGCAAGCCTGAAATCTTCATTTTCTCCTCCGATGATTTTATCCTTGTTGTAGAAACCATTGTATTTTGAAGCCAATTCATAAAGATAGTTGCAAAGGATATTCGGTGAGTAAGTTTTGGCTGCAGTCTCAATTACCTCAGAAAATCGGGTTAAACTCCGAAGAATCAAGAATTCTTCTTCGTTTATGTTTTTAGTAACTTTTATCTCTCGCCCTTTACCTTTTGCCTTCGCGAGGACTGAATTAGTCCGAGCGACGGTATATTGAAGATATGGTCCGGAGTTCCCTTCCATATTCATTATTTTATCCCAATCAAAAACCACATTACTTCCTACCGAGTGCATCAAATCAAAATACTTTATTGCCCCTATCCCCACATCTTTGGCTACCAACTCACTACTATTGCCAAGTTTTTTGGCTCTTTCAATTGCTTCATCCAGAACTTCCTCAAGTTTTATAGTTTTTCCTTTTCTGGTACTAAACTTCCTGCCGTCAGGCGCCAAATATAATCCATGAGCTGTATGGATAAGCTCAACTGAATCTTTTACTAGCCCAAGAAGTCTAGATACTGCAAAAATCTGTTGGAAATAAAGAGATTGCTCAGCTCCGACTTCATAAATAATGATTGAGGGGTCCCATTTCCTCATCCTGAACTTGATTGTTGCCAAATCCCGCGTTGCGTAAGTTGTTGCACCGTCATTTTTAAGAAACATCAAAGGAATTTTTATCCCGGCTTTTGATAAATCGATAATTACTGCCCCATCTTCACCTTTTTCCAGATATTTTTTAACGGCTGGGTCACCCGCGAGCTGCCTCATTTCGCTTTCGTAGTAGGATTCCCCAAAGGCAAAATCAATTTTTACTCCTAGAAGTTCGTAGATTTTATTAAATTCCTTAATTGAGACTTCAACACATTTTCGCCAAATTGACCTTGCTTCAGCATCCCCTTCTTCAAGCTTTTTGAACCATTCTCTCGCTTTTTCTTCCAAACTTGGGTCAGTTTCGGCAAGTTTGTGGAACTCAACGTAAAGCTCTTCAAGCTTAGTAATATTAAAATCAGTTACTTTTTCCAATTTAATCATGTAAAGAAGCTTGCCAAACTGTGTTCCCCAATCGCCCAAATGATTATCACCGACAATTTCATAGCCCAAATCCTTATAAAGATTGTAAAGTGCCTGCCCGATTATGGTTGATCTAAGATGTCCTATGCCAAAAGGCTTGGCAATATTGGGTGAGGAGTAATCAATCACAACCGTTTTTCCTTTACCAAAACTTGAAGTTCCGTATTTTTCTTTCTCACTATCAATCTGTGTCAAATTATTGATTAAGACATCACGCTTTAACCAAAAATTGATAAAACCGGGTCCTGCAACCTCGATTTTTTCGGTTATACTTTTCAGATTATTTTCCTTATTTAGCTTTTCAACCAAGGATTCCGCAACTTCCCTTGGGTTTTTCTTTTCTTTTTGCGCCAAAACTAGAGCAATGTTACTGGAATAGTCACCAAACGACTCATTCTCTGGAAATTCAAGGTTAATTTCTTTTTCTCCTGTAATCTCTTGCAGTGCTTTAATTATTTGGTCTTTAACCATAAGTTAATTTTAATATCTTTCAGCCAAAAATGATATATTCCCCATTTCCTTTTGAAAAAAGCAGGGTTAAAATTGGCGGTTATGGTAGAAATTGATACAAACGGACCAAAAATAGATAATCTGGGCAGAATTATTTATGATCACGCTCAGGAAATACCATACTCAGAAGGCGCCAGCCGCTGGCAGGAAAGAATAAACCAAATAGAACTCACGGGAGGCAACTCTTCACATCAAGTTGTGGTTATCCCAACAAATGATTTAACGGAAAAGCTTTCCCATTTAGACTCTTACCCGTTTGCAGATAAATATCCGGTTGCTATCGCCAAAGTCGGTAAATTTCCGGACACAGAAGATCTGGACAGAGTTGAAAATGAAGTTCCGGGCGTTAAGCATATAACCATTATTGCCTCCCCAACAACTTATGCCGATTTATTCCATATTGCGCAGACCGCCGATCACTATAAAGAGGTTCTGAATACAAATCATGTTACTCTTTTTGTCCCATATCTAATGACCACGCGCCAAGATAAAAATATCAATTCACGAACTGGTGAATACGAACCTGTTTCTATTAATATACACTCTACAATTAATGCACTTTCAGGAAGTATTGACAGTTTTATTGTCATGGAACCGCATTCCTTTGCTACTCAAACAGAAGCCGCAAAAAGAAACAGAGCCCTTTTCCCGGTAACTCCATGGAGATTCCTTATGAATGAGGCCACCAGAAGGACTGTAAAAATTGACGGTAAGAAATTTTGGTTCACTAAAGAAAATACATTGAACGTAAGGCCTGATATAGGCAGAAATATTGCCGCCACAAGAAGTGCCGACTATTACGGACTTGAACACATTTCTTTTGATAAAAAAAGGATTAGTCCCACAAAAACAGATTTATCTTTATCAGTTGAGGATCAAAAGAGAGTCAAAGATATGATGTGTGTAGTTTATGATGACGAATTGGAGACTTGTGGAACTATTGGAACAATGGCCGAGAAATTAACTGAGTATCAAGCCATGGGACTGGTTATTGTTGCCGTTCACGGCAAGTTTACGGGCGAATGGAAGAAAAATATCGCGAGCCCAATGATTAGAAAGATATTTATAAGTGATTCCTTTAAGCCGATTGGCAATATAGAACCCTATATCAAGTCCGGCAAAATTGAGGTTATATCTCTCACAAAAAACATCAAGGAAATAATTGAGGCAGATTTAAAAGGAGTTAATTTCTGGCTGGATCCAAATTACAGCCACATGGTTCTTCAAACCAACGGGCAAGACGAAAAGTGTTAATTAGTAATCCAATATTTATTTCCATCGGTTACCACCTCTATATCCCCCATTCGGTCAGCTCTTAGGATCTTTTCTTTATATTTTGAAAGTATGTCTAAAATTTCCTGCTTTGGGAAACTCCAGCTATTTTTCCCTACACTGATAACCGCAATTTTAGGCATGGAGGCTTTGAGGAGATTTTCCGCTAAACATTAGTACTTTCATGATGAGGTATTTTGATATAGTTAACTGTTCCAATATCCGAATATGTTGTTAGCCCGTCCGGGACTTCAGGCGATACATCTCCGGTGAAAAGTCCCGAGATGCGGCCAAAGCTAAATTTATAGGCAATTAAATTGACATTTGTATCATCTTCTACACTGAATTCTCTATCTACCGGTTCCTGATCAGGATTAAGTCTATCTAACTAGATCAAACCCAACCTAAGCTTCTTGCCTCTACCGGATTCAGAATAGGCATGCCACCCCTCCCCACCCTTTTTTTTAGCGCTTTATATACTTGAGTGCCAGGATCTATCGGATTTATCAGAATTTCGCCAACATTATAATTTTTTATTACACTTACCAAGGCTGTTGAGTGGTCCGCATCGGGGTATGCCCAAAATAACTAGTTCGATATTCCTGTCCCAAAAGGGCATATACTTGCCTAGACAATTAAGATACTATTATCCGGTTCGCCATCCATCAAAATTTGAGTAGTTCCGTAAGTAATCAAAATAGCGTCCCCTATCCGACATTACAGGCGATAATATGAAGATTGGCATCCGGCCAGTTGGAAAGCGGCAATAACAATACCGGACAATATCAGCAATAAAATTCCAAAACAATATTTCCAGATTTTCATCCAAATATATCAACGACTTTGCAAAACCACCACCTTAAGAATATGAGAGCCAAAGAATCAGAGCATTGATGATTGGAGACTATATATTAAACTGTCCAAATATAACAAACCATATCGAAGCGACTTCAATTTGGGCGTAAAATGAGGTTGATAGACCTTCTCTAAGCACTTCAGAAACTCGTTTCAGATAACTTCCGATTTTTGTCAAAAAGCATTATTGATGCGGTTGAAACAAACGACGGGATAAAACCTATATCGGTAATCCAATCGGGAACGATAATCAACATTAACCCGGCTGTTAGAAGAAGAACTCTCCACGCGCTTGTCAGTCTCACACCCTCCACCATCCAAAAGGTTAGGAATGTTATTATTGCGACCCTGACTAAAGGGGCATCAAACCCTACTACAAAAAGATACAAAATAATACCTAATATAGCAAAAGGTGTCACTTTTCTTCTCGGCAAAAAGAATATAAGTACCTCCATTAAAAAAGAAACTACAAAAGTTACATTAGTTCCGGACACAACAATAACACGGGCTATCCCGGTAGTTTTTACTTTATTCCAAAAATCGGCAGTTATTTCTCCCCTACTCCCAAAACAGTCCCGGCAATTAACCCCAACATCGGTTCCGGCAAAGTCTTTTGATAAAAGGCGATAATTTTATTTCTTAACCCGGACCCAAAACCCTGATTGGGACTATCGGAAATTAATTTTGCATTTTTAAGTTTTCCATTATCGACAATTCCCTCAACAACTATATGATCTCCGTAATTAATCTCGGGAAAAATCGGCAAGGAAATTTTAAGTCCGCCGGCTTTCAGACTTTGAGAATTGGGGTAACTGACAAGGTCGAAAAAAACCGTTGCGGATACATAAACAGTGTCCCCGTTTTTATAAACAGGACGGACAGAAAAATATCGGAAAATTATTAAAAAGACAAGAAGTAACCATAAGGAAAATCGTTTCACCGTAATCAATAAACTATTACCAGATCTTTAATTTTATTGTAGACAGAAGTCGTTAAAACTCTCTTTGACAGTAATTTTTCGACATTTGAGTACGGTCTGTATTCAATAATGTTTTGACCGTATACTTGGCCAATTACATAAAGAGACTCCAGTTGATCGAGGCCGTTTATATTGATGTAAATTAATGCACTACTATCGGATGGAAAATCGGCTGACACAGTTTGATATCATCCATTATTTTTAGCAGTCGAGGAACTAGAGTGCTCATCGACAAAAGGTGCAAAAACTTTTTGCCCGTCTGATAATTTTATCGTCCTGTTTAGATATTTATCAGTCCAAATCTTGTCGACTCCTCTCGAAAAACCGTCAGCAGCAACAAGTAAATCGTCTACTCTACTGCCGTCCGATAATTTATAAACCCCCTGTTTATGACAGAGATCCCGAAATCTCTGCGGTAATTAAACCACCACCTTAACCTCCTGTAGTCCCCTGCAAGACTTCTACTTTTGTTGAGGTGACACTTTAGTTCGTTTTTGAAAAAAATAATGCGTACAACGATTAAGATAAGTCCTACCAAAAGAATCAATAACGAGTAGTGGTATTTTTGGAGAATTTCATCAAAATTAAATTTTTGGGGCAGGTCCTCCATTTTTAAATGACGAAATTAATTAACTTACCAGGGACAAAAATTACCTTTTTGATTTCGCTGCCGCTAAACCATTTGGAAATTTTTTCATTTTCTCTCGCCTTTTTTTCAACTTCCGACTGATTACCTACAACTTTCGCATCAAGATCCATTGTTTCTCTGATTTTTCCATTAACCTGAACAACAACTGTAACTATATCACTCACTATCAAACTATTATCATATTCAGGCCAAGTAGCCTTGTGAACACTAAAAGGTTGTCCCAAAATTTCTACCCAAACTTCTTCGCTTAAATGTGGGGCAAAAGGAGCAATAAGAAGACATAATGTCTTGAGAGTTTCCTTATCCGCACCATGCTCAATAAGCGTATTGGTAAGTTCCATAAGAGACGAAATTGCAGTGTTAAATTTATAATTTTCGATGTCATTGGTAACTTTTTTTATAGTTTGATGTAGTTTGTATAACACTTCTGAATCTGGTTTTTCTTTCGGTTTTTCATTAAACAGTCTCCAGACTTTACCTAAAAATCTATACGCACCCTCTACACCCGTGATACTCCATGGCTTCATAAGGTCAAAGGGACCCATAAACATCTCATAGACACGAAGGGTATCGGCACCGAACTTAGGAATGATCTCATCAGGAGTTACAACATTCCCCCATCTTTTACTCATCTTTCTGCCGTCCGTGCCCAAAACCCAGCCCGGAGCTCTAAGCTTAAGGAACGGCTCTTCCCCCAAGCTTTTATCGATTAAACCGGCATCAAAAAGCACTTTCCAAAAGAATCTGGCAAAAAGAAGATGCTGAACTACGTGCCCACCGCCTATATAATCATCAACCGGCAGCCATTTTTTAATGTTTTCCTGACCCGCAAACTCTTTTTTATTGTTCGGGTCGGCAAAACGAATAAAATACCACGAAGAATCAACATAAGTATCCATTGTATCTACTTCCCGCCTTGCCGCCTTGCCGCACTTCGGGCATTTGACACCTTCTTGGAAGGTCTTTGACCGGGCAATAGGGCTCTCGCCATGAGGCAAAAAGTCCACGTCCTTAGGCAATAAAACCGGCAGATACGATTCGAGGGTAGGCTGCCAGCCACAATCCTGACAATAAATCATGGGGATGGGACAACCCCAGTAACGCTGACGGCTTATTAGCCAATCGCGAAGATGATAATGGATAGTTTTCTCACCCAAAATTTTATCGGTAAACGGTCTTTCAACTATATCAATATGATACTTACCGGCAAATTCTTTGTCCCTTTCATCGTAAGCGGGAACTCCCATTATGGCACCTGTTCCATAGCTGGAATCTACATAATTAGTTTCCCAAATAGGAAGCTTTTCTCCGTTTAAGGGATTAACTGCATACTCACCTGTGAATTTACCCATCTTTTCCTTCGAATCTTTATTTTCCTTTGAAGCTACAGCCAAAAACGTGGCACTGTTAAGCGTATCCGGACAGGTAGTAAAGACTTTTATCTTTTTTTCTGAGCCGTCAATCTCAAATTCAATGGTTCTGCCCTCGGACCTGCCTATCCAGTTCTTCTGTTGAATCTTAACATCCTCCGGCCAGTCAATACTGTCCAAGCCTGAAATTAGCCTATCTGCATAATCGGTAATTTTGAAGAACCATTGGTCTAATTCCTTTTGTATAACCTTTGTATCACAACGCTCACAACGGCCATCGACAACCTGCTCATTAGCCAGTACGGTTTCATCCTTCGGGCACCAGTTCACGGGTGATTTCTTCTTATAAGCCAAGCCCTTTTTATATAACTCTATAAATAGCCACTGGGTCCATTTATAAAATTCAGGAGAGCTGGTATCAATCTCACGGGACCAGTCATAGGACATGCCCGAGATTTCAAGCTGACGCTTGAAGGTTTTTATATTCTCATGGGTAGATTTATCAGGGTTAATTCCGGTTTTTATGGCATAGTTCTCTGCAGGAAGTCCGAATGCATCCCAGCCCATCGGATGAAAGACATTGCGGCCATTCATTCTGAAATATCTGGATAAGATATCTGTACCTACATAGCCTTCAAGATGACCTACGTGCATTGTGGAACCGGATGGATACGGAAACATATCAAGAATATATTTCTTTTGATGGGAAGCCGCGTCCGACGCTTGATAAAGTTCATCTTTCGCCCACCTATCTTGCCATTTCTTCTCAATTAGTGTATGGTTATATTTAGTGTCTTTAATCATATAGCTATAAAGAAATTGTAGTTATCAAAGCACAAAATTGCAAACTTCAAGCCAACTTAAAAAAATACCCCAATACTTCGGGATGAATTGCTAACAAACATTCCTAGCACTCAAAAATAAAGTCTGCCAATTATCCTAATTATTTATGAATATTTGCCAATAAACTAACGTTAGTAACTTTGATATAGTATGATATATACATAAAAATAGGTATAGGCTCATTCCCCGCATATTTTCATTAACCGAAATAATTAACGCATTTCCCCGCAAAAAATTTCTGAAGCTGGAAAATTAATCAAAAAACAGCCATATTTCGTCTTATCGGTTACTTACTTTACCGGTAATATTCATTTCTATGCGTAATATTGATGCGGAAATTATACTATCATCTCTGTGAAAGATAGTGAAATCTTAATAGAAATATATTCGGAAAAGAGGCTATTGACAGGCTACTAAAATCTTTTAATAATAGTCTAATCAGTATAATTCGTATAATCTAGCCTTGTTACAAACATGTTACAAAATTCGTTCGACTCCACCAAAATAAAATTTACACAGTATTTAACCAATCTTGGGATTTCAGAAAAATCACACAAGAATTACAGGTCCGATCTTTCTCACTTCACCGAATGGTTAATCCTAAGACTCAGATCAGTTGGCTCCTACGTTGAATCTTTGAGCGAAACTATCCCCTTCCTCAGTACCAATATGGCCAAGGAATATAAAAGCTTTATGCTTCAAAATAAAATTCCAGCAAAAACAATAAACCGCAGGCTCTCAACCTTGAGGCACCTTTCTAGGTTTTTGGTTTCTTCTCAAACTCTTGATACCGACTTCATGAATGACATCGAAAACATCTCTCTTGGCCACAGGCAGAAATCGTCAACGAGCCCGATTATTGAGGATTACCGAAGCTATTTAGAAGCCCAGAAGGTTTCAAAAAGCACTGTGAAAAATTATGTCAGCGACATCCGCCAATTCCTAGCCTGGGTTGAAACCAACGGTCAAATTATAAATTCAGATAACTAAAATTTATGCCTTCCCTACCCAACATATCACCCGAATTAATCCAAGCTTATCAGGATCAGATATCAAAATCCTCTTCGAGCGCAACTGTAAAAAGAAAATCAATTGCACTAAATAGGTTTTTTGACTGGGCAGAGGAAGCAGGACATATTCCTCAAAATCCTCTCCAGCAAGTTCAAAGCTTGCAACCGGAAATACAAAGAGTTTCTAAATCTAAAAGAAAAATTGAAGCCAGCAGCCGGACTTATGCAGTAATCGGACTTACCGTAGCTTTAATTATTTTGCTTTTTCTTCTCACTTGGAAGCTCAAATTCCCCATTTCTTTCATTCAGAATTTTGCCCAAGTAAATAACACTGGCGAGGTACAAAATGTTGCCCAAAATGTGAGCCCAATTCCCGCAACTCCTGCGGCAAACCTTGCCTGGAATCTTTACACCAAGCTGAAATTAACGGATTCCAATGGGATTCCAGAAGTCGGCTCACAATCTTTAAGCTTTAATCTCTATAATTCGGAAACCGGAGGTTCTCCCGTTTACACTTCAAGCACCCAGATAGTAACAACTGATACAAATGGATCTGCTTTGATATCGATAGATAATGTCCCGAGTGATCTTTTCTTCCAAAATAATACGCTTTATCTTGAACCAAACTTTAATAACCAAGGTACTTCAACAGCCAGAATTCCAATTTCTACAGCCAACACAGCTGCAAATCT
>Ga0187849_1000847_pt1 | contig 37975 bp, 49 predicted proteins | sample June2016WEW_4_10_2_FD_132412 | JGI IMG/M metagenome (GOLD analysis project Ga0187849, IMG submission 132412) | Peatland microbial communities from SPRUCE experiment site at the Marcell Experimental Forest, Minnesota, USA - June2016WEW_4_100 | ecosystem: Environmental > Terrestrial > Soil >... | reverse complement strand
CTATGGAGGCTGGCGTCAATTCCGGCCTTGAACCATTACTCCTTGCGAAGAACCAATTGGCCGAGGCAAATAATTGTTCGGTTCGCGGAGCGTATGTTACACACCGACCTCCTGTAATAAAAAAGGCATTGGACTTTGGCGGTTCAACCACACTGCAATCCCTAGTCCAAAATGGAGTGTTTCAGGGCGCGGGTTATTACAGGCCGGACTACGGAACAGAATCCTTGCTGGCTTCGATTTCGGGACACATATTCAAATTCACCGAAAACGGATTAACTTGGGGTGTAACGGATGTTAGTGTCCCGAATGATTTGAATGATTCGAGTGTTAGACAATGCTGGATGTGGCAGTCAGAGAAGTGGCAGATTATATCCGATGGTTCTGGTAAGTTACCTATATTTTTTGACGGAACAAATTCGAGAAGGTCATTGGGTGACACACAAGTTTGGGGAACAACGAATTCCGCATTTACTCCACCGGCAATAGGCGCAACTGTTTCATTAACCCTGACCTCGAACTATCTTGGGTTGTTCAATGTGCCGGTGCTTTTGAATGGGGAATACTACCAACCGATGCAAAACGCATCTGGTTACAATGTTATTCTGCAAAATATAAATGCAGTTGCAAATGCGACGGTTGTAGCGGGAACGCAGGTAATTGTTGTTCCGACACAAATTGGAACGGTGGTTACAGGAAGTTCGGGAAGCCAACAAACTACCACTACAGTTACGCCGCCTTTTTCCATAGCACTTTCTTTAACAGTATCGAATACTGACGGAATATCTGTTGGGGATTCATTTTCTGATTCTAGTACGTCTATCGTAAATGGAAATCCCTCTTCTGTAACAATTACATCTATTGATGCTGTAAATAATATATTGGGCGTTTCATTTAATTTTCCTTCCGGTTATTATTCCTACCAAGTTGTGACGGTAACTATTGGAGCAGGGAACAAATTTCAAACCACATCTTCAAACAGGCCGAATGTTGTCATCGGAAATTTAGCATCGTCCTTTACTGTTCCGGCGATAGGGTCAAGCATCGTGGTTCAACTGGACACGGCATATACTGGTGCATCGGATTTAATCTGCACCATCAATGGATATGAGTATTATATCACATCGCAAGGCGGAGTTTCATCTGGCAACATTTTAATTGTCCAAAACATTTCAGATACCACTACACAATCCGTTGCTGCTGGCGCAACAATCATGTCTGTTCCTGAACTTCCTGCGGGTAGAATGGGGGCGTATGGTCAAGGCCGAAACTGGATGTGCGGTGTTGATGGACTGACCTTCATGGGTGCGGACATTATTGGTGGTGCAGCCGGAACACCGGCCAACAATTATCGGGATTCGGTTCTAAAGAACACTGAGAATACGTTTCTTGCCGGTGGCGGTTCGTTTGCGTTGCCCGGTGCAGGTGAAATCATTACTGCAATGACATTCCCCGCTATTCTGGATGCTTCATTGGGTCAAGGCGCATTGGAAATCAGCACAGCATCTTCTATATTCAGTTGCAATGTTCCTGTTGACCGCAACACATGGGAAACTATGACCAGTCCGGTTTTGAGTGTGACCTTGAAGGACAGGGGAGCATTAGGCCAATGGTCAACCATCTCCGTTAATAGCGACACAATGTTTAGGGGATGGGATGGGTTGGGTAGTTTGATTCTGGCAAGAAGGGATTTCAGTATTTGGGGTAATATGCCCATCAGTCAGAAACCGTTGAGTCAGGAAATGAGTGTTTATCTCAATGCAGATGACCAGACATTGCTTTCTTGGGGCAGTTCGGTGGTGTTCGACAACCGCTATTTGACTACGCTCGCTCCAACTTCATCCGGTCGGGGCGTGTTTCACGAAGGACTGATATCAATGAATCTTGATACAGTCAGCAATCTGCAACAACAACTGCCTCCGGTTTATGATGGACTTTGGACTGGACTGAATGTATTGCAAAAAATAAGTGGTATAGTGAATGGAAAGAAACGCGATTTTGCTTTCTGCCTGAATCTGACATTGAACCAAATCGAGTTATATGAGTTCATGCCAGCAACAACAACTTCGTATTGGGACAATGATACCACCCCGATAGTTTGGGACTTTAACCTGCCGATTGCTTTTAATAAAGATGTCAAACCATTGACTGAATTATGTCAACTACGGGACGGTGAAGTTTATCTGAAAGACATCAAGGGCGATGTTAATGTTCAAGTCTATTACAGGCCGGATTATTATCCATGCTGGACATTATGGAATCAATTCGATGTTTGCTCGGATATGAGTCAGACAGATTCACAACCCGGATATAGAACAAGAATAGGCTTGGGCGAACCGGACTCAACACCATGCGAAGTTGTCAATAACAGACCTTTAAGGAACGGTTACTTTTTCCAATTTAGATATGTCATAACGGGTAGTTGCAAATGGATGGGAATGAGGGCGTCAGCGGTTAATGTTCCGCAACCGAGCTTTGCTCCGATTATACAATGAACGATTGCCAGAAAATAATCTGTCCTGCAACGGACGAATTTCGACAATACGGTCTGGAAGGATTCCCGCCATTGCCAACACCGACGCCAGTTCCGCCTGATGTTGCGGCAAAATATCCATATGTGAATCAAACTGTATATCAGTCGGTTTGTTCAAATGGCCTTTTGAAATCTTATGGAGCATTGCCAAGTTGGATAATTGCCAATTCAGATGGAATTGGATTAAATGTTCCTACTGGATTTTTTGTTGGAACAACTCAATTAGAAGCGAATTCAAACGCACAAATAGCATTGAACGATTTTGTTTCAAAGTCAATTTCTACTGGAACTTTGAATTGCGATTTGCCTACTCAAAATTTAGTTGCTAGGTGGAGAGCAGACCAATTCTGGGATGGGATAACGTGGAAATCAATGATTGACCAGACGAATTATTTAGATATTGGCGGAACCGTTCCGCCAACAGTAACAACCGGAGTTGGGGTTTGTGCTATGGGAAATACATATCCATACTTGAATGGCAAACCTTATGTTTTGTTAAATGCTAACGGAATAATTGGTTCTACATTACACGGAAATGGATTTGTTCCCAAAGATGTTTATGCTGTTATTTCTTTTAACGTTTCTACCAGAGTCCACTCTGGATATGTTTTTAATTTTCAGGATTATACATCTTGCTATTTAACCAATAGTGCGCTAGACCCATACGGAACTCCTTATCCAAATGGATTTTCACAATACAGAAACGAAACTGACTTTTATCTTTTTAGAATTACAACCTCTGGTGACGCATATTTATATCAGATTCCTTACTATTGTTTTGGAAGTTTTACTTGGCAGTCATTGTCGGGAACTCCAACTGGCGGTTCTTCTGTTAGCACAACTCCATCACATCAACTGATAATGAATGGCAACTCTTGTGCCATTGCAGAATTATTTGTTTATGATGAGATTCAAGATGCAACCGCATTTTTGAACATTCAAAGTTATATCCTTATACGATATGGGAAACCATAATTTTACTTGAATTTTACCTTTACTTATGCAACTTTAACGATAACGTAACCTAAAATGCCTTATCAATACCAACTTATAGACGCCAAGAATAGCGGAGCATTGAGGAACATTGCTGGTGTTGCCGTTGCTAGTCCTGCTTTTATTGACCTTGTTAATGAGGCGCAAAGGCGGTTGATGCGGCGTGGGAACTTTTACGGGATGGAACAGGTGATTCGGATTTGCACTTCAGGGTGTTATATTGTCTGGCCGAAGTATGTCGGGACTGTAATGGCGGTAAGATTTTGTCATCAGCACGGAATTCCGCCATTGATGCAGAATAACTGGTATTCATTCATAGGTTCAAATGCCGGAAGTTTTTCAGGTTATCACGGAACGGCCGGTTCATATGGAACGCATGGTTTTACTTCTCAAATCGTAATTGAAGATGCGGGGACTGTTCCGACCCAAAATGACATTGTTGATACAACTGGCAAACAGATTCGCTATCAGGTTGTTCAGGCAAACGACTTGGGGAAAACCATCACCCTTTACGGGAAACAATACGGCGCACAACCATTGCAGGAATTGGTTTCTGGTGTATGGCAGAATGGCGTGACTTTAACTGCCGCCACACCTTACGCCGCCACGACTCAACTTGTGACGCAGATTGAATCTGTTACTCGTCAGGCCACACAAGGAATGGCTTACTTGTTTGAATATGACCCGACTACGACTGCATTGAGAAATCTGGCCACTTATGAACCGAATGAAACCAATCCACGTTATCGAAGGTCTAAGGTATTTGGTATGCCATGCGGAACAGCAGACGCAAATGGCATTAAATGGCGTCAACTTGAGGCGTTGGTGAAGTTGGAATTTGTTCCCGTTTCAAACGATAGGGACTTCCTTTTGATAGACAACTTTGATGCCATCAAATTTATGATACAAGCCATCAAATTTGAAGAAGCCAATGACGACCAAAATGCCGAGATAAAGATAACAAAAGCGATTCGGGAATTAAACATGGAATCAAGTGACAAAAATCCAGATGAACAAACTGCCATTAGAGTTTCACTCACTGGCTCAACATTAAGAAATATGAGGTAAATTATGGCATCAGGCGCAATGGTCACATCAAATCCAACAGCAACTTCGACATCAGGAACAGATTACAATAATTATTTGGAGCAATTATTGCCGGGGATAAGTGGACTGCAAGGACAAGCGACAAGTGCTATTGGCAATCTTTTAGGCGGGTTGCCATCACCAAGCGCGTCAAGAACCGCCAATGCTTACTTTGGCGCGGGTAGCGGGATGGGTGCGGGCAGTCAATTTCTTCAAAACAGAGGAGAGGATTTGTATAATCAAAAGGCGGCACAAAATCAGCAAACAGGATTGGGAGATTTAACATCATTACTTGGCGCGACAACTTCACCGGCTTTACAATATCAAGGACAGCAATTACAAAATCAACAATTTGGACAGCAGTTAGGACAAAACGCCAGTGAATTTTCTGATACAAACCAGCTTGCACAATTCAACGCCATGTTGAACGCGCTTGGTATGGGTCAATCCATTGCACAATCTGGCAATACATCATCGAATAATCTTTTATCTCAACTAATGGGGAACATCAAACTTTAGGATAAATTATGGACTTCAATTCAATTCTACAATGGCTGCAAAGCATGATTGGCAATCAGCAAACTCAAAATCAAAGCACCACAAATCAGGCTTATGGATTAGGTCAACAAGAACTAGGACAACAAGGAACTGAATTTAATGCCAATCTTGCCTTGCAAAAACAGATTCAAGACCAAGCCAATGCTCTTGCTCAAGCGCAACAGCAGCAATCAGCACAGGGACAGAGTTGGAGGCAAGGACAGCAGGCTCCACAGAATTCAGCAAACACAGCGGCTACAAACCAAAGGAATGCTCAAATAATGGCCATGTTGAATAGTCCGTGGTCGAATGACCCCGGTTCAGTCGGCAATGCTTATAGACAGAATCTTCAAGCACTTTTGGGAAGTAATTACGGTAACACACCAAGTTCCTACGCATAAATTATGGCATGGCAATACCAAAGCGGGGATTACAATGGAGTTGGTGGAGCGATTTATTTCGACCCCGACACGCAGAAATTTAAGATTAATGCGCCACCACATTCCTTGATTATTGGTCATTCAGGTGGCGCGGTGGATACACCCATTTACAATGACCAATCTTATACTATTAAACAATGGAAAGCCGACCCATATGGCAGGTCTGGATTCGGTCAAGATGTAAACGTAACCATGCAACCCGGAGAGATGTATAGCACTCCGAGACAAAGAATTCAATCTCAACTGAAGCAACAATCACAAAAAATGTGGTCGCCAGCATCAGACCAGTTCAAGGCAAAGCCACCCTTGGACTTTAGCATGGCAAGTTGGATGAGTTAATTATGGGAAACAGACTAACATACAGTTCGCTTTCAGACGATATAAGTCAGCAATTCGATTCTGACTGGTCTGATGCACAAGAATTGTATCGCAAAGGAGTGGACTCTGGTTACTCTGAAAACGATGCTTACCAACTTTATCTGCAACCCATTAGGGATAAGTATAAGATTTTGGAGTCGTCACCGGAATTGATGCAGAATCCTGCTAGATTGGAAAAGTTTCACAATGAATATGACGGTTCATTAGATAGTTTTTACAACAGTATAAGCAAAGGTGAAGGTTACAAATTGGAAGATGCTTTTGGAAGATATGTCAGGCCGGTGCAGGAGAAGTGGGCTAGTGGAACAAGATTGCCTATAAAAAACAGACTTCCAATTTCTGATGCAAGATTGATTTCCGGATTGCCACAACAAATAATCAATGAAACCAAACAGACCACTAACGTTCCGCAGGCCAATATAGGAACAGATACTGCTCCGAAATATGCTCCTTATGCAGTTAAAATGACAGCCAAACACGCAGAAGCAGTAAGAAAAGGGACATTGAATAATTTGAAATCTGGAATGGATTTGGCTGATGCAGAACGTAAAGCCACAGAGGACGAATTTGGGACTAGTCCCACATTTGTGCCGAACACTTATATCAAGAATCCTGCTATTGCTGCTCAACCAAAGTGGCATGGTGTTCCATTTACAGGAACAGACGCACAACCAGCCGAACTTGGGACAAACTATTTCAGGCTTGAACCCGGACAACTTGATAGTGGTGTTGTGGGTGAAGATATAGTTAATAAGCCTGTTAGATTTAATGCGCCACAGGAAAATACCCAACAAATCCCCATAATCAATTCACAGAAAGAATATGATGATTTGTCAGAAGGCGCACAATACATGGATTCAAATGGCAAAATTGCGGTAAAGAAACGCAGAAAATGACATGGCCTTTTCAGCCCCAGACACGGACTTGGTTGACCAGCCGAGCTACGATACCAAACTAACTCCACAAGAGGAACAACAGTTCCAAGTGTGGAAGCAGCATTATGCTCCGAAAGATTCTGGTGATGATTACGACTTACGCGGTGCGTTCAAGGCTGGATTGACACCCAATTCAGAAACGGGTCATTGGCCTGACACTTACAAAAAGCCGAATCATCCGACATTTTCCGACGAATCAATCTACGCAAAAGACGTTCCTGAAAAGGCCGGTCATTGGCATGGTGAAACTTATATTCCTGCATCAAAATCAGGTTTTACCGCGCCGGATGACGAAGTTGTTTCACAGCCAGAGACAAAGCCAAAAACTCGTTTATTTGATAATCCCGCAACGGGGGTTGGACAACCCATCATTTTTTCTTCGCCTGACACTCCCAGCATAGACGCGCAGAACCTTATTGATGTTAAAAAAGCGTTTGCTGCTGTCCCAGAAACAGGCGATTACTTGGGTGAATCATTGCCACATTTCACCAAACGCAAAGTTTCACAATTCTTTGAAAAGCCATCTCTGCTTGGAATTTCTCCTGAAAATGTTCCATCAGGAAAAGAACTTACGAAAGATACTGGATTGCCTTTGGCAATAACAGAGCCGGCAAGTTCTATTGATAAAACTGTTGCGGGCATTGCGGAGTTCTTAACTTCGCCGAAGGGGATTGCCCAAACCGCCGCGCTTGCTGTCCCCGGTCTTGACATTGCGATGGTGACAAAATGGACATACGACATGATTAAAGGCGGCTATTTGAACATCAAAGATGCTGTTGATGCCTACCAAAAAGGTGATACGCAAAGATTAAGTGACGACATTATTGGTGCAACAGCAAGTTTTGTGGGCGCAATGGGCGTGGGCAAGAGCGGCCAAGTAAAAGCCAAAAGCTATTTCGATTCATTAAAAACAAAAACAACACCAACAACAGGAGAACAAAATGCCATTCAAATCGGAAAGTCAACGTCGCTACCTCTGGTTAAAACACCCCAAGATAGCGGAAGCGTGGAGTCACGGCAAATCGTCCAAAACCGGCAAGAAGGAGTTCAAGCCCAAGAACAAGGGACTGCCGAAGCACCATCACAACAAGACATACAGCCCAGTGTAAAACCCCCAGAGCCAGCCCCAGCCCAACCCGCGGAGGTGGGGGAAGTATTGCAGCGTCTTGCTAAAGGAATGATTCCGGTTCGCACGGCAAAATCAGCAGCGGATTTATCACAAACTGCGGCTGAAAATGGATTTGAAGAATTGCCAGAGGATGAAAAGGCCAAGTATTCTCCAACCACAAAAGCGTCACAAATTAGAAAAGTTTCCAATTTGATAGGCGATGACATTGAAAATGCTCGCGCCATTGTTCGGGGCGAAAAACCAGTCCCGAATGGCATCAAAGGACAGGTTCTTTGGAACGCGATGGAGAAAATCGCAATGGAACAATCGGATGTCGGGATGATAAACGAACTGGTAAAATCACCATTAGCTGCAAAGAGAAGTATTGCCGCGCAGGAACTTGGCGCATCTGCCTTTAATCAAAATCCGCACTCCCCCGCCGAAGCAGTCAGGGAAATTACAGAAGCCCGCGAGCAAGATTTTCTAAAAAAGACAGGACAGAAGCCGGAGGTGGCAAAAAAGCGCACGATTGACACGGAACGCAATCGCATGAATGGAGAAATAAAACGCCTGTCCTCAAAGAGACAGGATTGGAGCGAATTTATTCAATCCATTGCTTGTCGAAACTAAATTTATGGCTTTTTGTATTCCAGTTAAACAAACAACAGCCTTTTTGAAGGCTCTAAAGGACGGAACGATAACGCCCGAAAAAATGTCGGCCATGACATCGGACGAACGCCGCACTTTGTTTGAGGGGATTGTCGGCAAGGAAAATGCAAAGGATGTTAATGCGCTTCTTGAATCAAAACTGCTTTTGAAAGACCAGAATCGCGGGATGGTAACTTGGGCTAAAAAGGTTGCCGGTCTTTCCGATGTTCAAAAGGCAGATTTGGTTTCCAAAGTTTCAAAGCTGGACAGACTTCTTGATGAGAAGGACAAAGACGCATTTCTGTCTGACTTGGCGGAAAAGAAACTTGGGGTTGGGGTTACTGCCGATGAAATGCAGAAGATTCTTGAGCTTTCCAAGAAGGCGCAGGACTTGAAAAATGTTAATCCAAAAATGTCAGGCGTGAGCGATGAATACCTGAAATCAAGGGAAGATTTGAAAGACTATATCGCATCACGAAAGCCCGTGTCTGCATGGAAATCAATCACGAGAAATGTGTTCACAATTTTCAGGAACAACTTGCTGATGAACCCTGCCACGCCAGTTAAAACCACAATCAATCAAGCTGTAAATTCGGCAATGGATTTGGCAACTCGTCGGATTGGGTTTCTTTCAACCAAAGGATTTAACAGTGAACTTGCGTCAAAGGCAAATTCAGAGGCATGGGAAACCTACAAGAAAACAGGACTTAACACGGCTTCAATGGAAAACATGGATGATGCGGGTTCGCTAGGTGAAAAAAATAGATTTGCCACAACCACAGGAAAAGATTCTTCTGGTCGCGTTGTAAATGCCGTTGAAACTGCTACAAGAAAAGTGGCGCAGGTAACGAACAAAATTGCGATTGATTGGGAACATAACATTAGTTACACGAAGTTTTACCAAAAAGCCTTTTTTGATGGTGCAAACATCATTTCTTCAACGATTGCAAGGGGAGAAAAACTGACTGGCGAAGCAGCCAAATCTCGTGCGGCAGAAATTCTCACAGATGCGTCTCGGATAGAACCCAAAACTCCAGAAGGGGCATTGGTGCGAATGGAGGCTCAAAAACAAGCTGCTCGCGTAACTTCAACAAACACCACGCTGATGAGCAGGTTTTCTTTGGCAATGAAAGATGCCTTGAACAAGACAATTCCCAAACTTGGTGATGCAATCATTCCAATAGCCAAGATTCCTGCAAATGTGATTTGGAATGGAATTGAAAATTCAGGTGTTGGGATTCCTTTGGGATTTCGGGATATTTGGCAGGGGCGCAAGAAACTTCAATCAGATGATTTGTCCACCAAACATGAGGGATTGGCTCAACTCTCTTTTGGGATTCAGAGAGTTGGACGAATAATCGGCGTCATGTCGGCTGCGGCATTGTTTTCCAGCCAACTCACCAAAGATGATTTCAGGCAGGACAAATGGGGAAGCAACTTTGTGAAGATTGGAAAGGTTTGGATAAACATGGAATATATTTCTGGAATTTCACCTGCACTTGCTGGTTTTATGAAAGTCAGACAAAAAAGAGTTGAGGGACAAGGGGCTGCAAATACAGTAAGTCAATATATTAGCGGCGCGGCTTCTGGACTAAAAAGCGCACCCGGAATTGATGAGGCTAGCGCACTTGTCAATGATTTGACTAATCCAAATTACGCAAAGGGAATTGCGAAATATGCCAGCAACTTCTTTTCATCAAGGGGAACGCCGCGTTTTGTCCAAAATTTGATGCAAAACCGTCCAATGGATAGATTGTTTTGGGGTTCTACCGGCATTGAGACCCCAGCTCAAGTTGAAGAAGATAAGCAGGAACAAAAGAAAAAATCTCAAAAGAATAAATCCACAATCCCACCCCCTGACGCATAATGCCAACTCAAATCAATAAAAAGGTTATGATACTGGGCGCAAATGGGCTTTGCGGAAAATCTTTGCTGTCCATCTTCAATCGGCTTTACACCGGACTGGATTTAATTCTGATTGACCCGTCACCTGAATCCAAGCCGCCTATCATCATAGCCAAGCCCGAAGCAAAAGATTTGTGGCACGTTATGTCCTCAATGCAAATGAAGAAGGGCGATATTCTGATTGACCTTGCTCCTGACTTGCCAAAACTGGATGTGATGCAGACGGCAGATAGTCTTGGCATTTCAGCCATAAACGCTACCTGTTGCGAGGAAGGAGCAGGAACACTTACCCTTGTGGATTTGATTGATAAAAAACTGCTTCTAGGTCGTTACGAATGGCAAGTGCCACAAATACCAGATGCAGGAATGAATCCGGGAACAATCAATGCCATGTTGGGCGCGATGATAGAATACTTTGGAAAACCTTTAGATGTTACCGAATGGGAAATGGACTCAACTATTCCTTTTAATTGGGATGGGGAAGGGTTTGCCACATGGAGTCCTAAAGAGTTTGCGAGTGAATACTGCGATGAATCCACATGGGAAGTTGACGGCAAGAGAGTCCTATTCGCTAACGGTGCGCCGATAGATAACATATGCCAGATGCCAAACGGCGGTAACGGCGCATTATGCCAGCATGAAGAAATAATCAGGTGGGGCTGGGAATACGGGTGCAAAGCAAGGTATCTCTACGGTTACGCTCCAGAGGCGATGAAAGCCATACGAAACAGCATTGAGATAGGGTTGGAACTGCCTTTGTGCCGGAAACTGGAAGGCCGAACACCAACTGGCAGTGACATAATTGGATTGAATGTTAAGTTCAAATCAGGTGAACGAAACTCAACTATCGAAGTTTCTAACGAAGATGAATCTGTTCCGGTAGGTTCAAATGCTACAAGCTACCTTGTGGCGTGCGGTGTGGCTACGGCGTTCCAGATGTTGCTGGAAGAAACCAAACCGGGATTACACTGGCCGGATGAATATGGAAGCAGGTGGGTGGATTTTATTAACACAAACAAACTGGCAAAAATCGAGTTCAAATGAAAGTTCAACTGATTCATAGGCACGGTGATTTCCCGCCGAATGGGTTTGAATTTATTGATTCACGGACTGGCTATAAAATAGGCGGAACAAGCAGTAATTTTGATGATACTGTTAAGAAAATAATCGAGCATCGTCTTGGCAATCCGACAATCTATCCGCCAACTGACATGCGCTATCTGACGATTGATTTTGTAGCCGAAGAATTAGACGCCCACACTTGCAACCGATTGGGTAACAATCCACATTATTGCAGAGATATGGAAGAAAGAAAAGTTGTCATTCCAGAAATTTACAAGAATCAACAACCAGCTAGTGCCTGTCCTAAATGCGGTGAGACAGATGCGAAACCCAGATTCTGCCAAACATGCGCGGGCAGCAGAATACTCGGATGGATATGTGTTAAGTGCGGATTCGAGAGGCCAAAGCAATGAATCTATTCAATCTAGTTCGTCATTATTGTGATGGCGTAAAAATCGTCAAGGATTGGGTTGGTGATGGCGGGATTGTAGTCAGTCCAGCGCAGGCTCAAGCACGAGCGGATATTTGTTTGAAGTGTCCGATGAACGTGGATACTATCGCATTTGAAAAAGAGATTGCAGAAGTGATTAAGTCCATTATGGAATTTAAGAATCACCTAAAGATGCGTGTTAAAGGCGAGAAACGATTGCACACTTGCAAAATGTGTGCCTGCCACTTGCCAACGAAGGTGCATGTGCCACTTGAATACATAATGAAACACACTGAAATTGTGGAAGTAAAAACATATCCCGAAAAATGTTGGGTTAGAACCGAGCAAAACTTATGAATCTACTCGTCGTCATACCATTCAACGCCCTTGACTCTGCTATGGCTGAATCTTTGTGTGACTGGATTTATCAATTATCTGACAGGAAACAATCCGGTTCATGCCTGTTAATTGCTTATGCTAATGTCCATGAAGAAGCGCAAGTCAAGGTGAAGTGTGCGGCGGAAGTGGCGTTTGAGCATGTTGAACTTTCTGTTGCGCCGGAAATTTCGTCATCGTCCAAGGTGGACAGGATTAAGCATCTATTCAGATTCGCGGCGGATTACATCATAAAGAACTATCGGTTGTCGTGGTTATGGTTAGAGCCGGATTGTGTGCCGTTAAAGAAGGATTGGTTGGAACAACTGGCATCGGCTTATGAATCGCAGCCAAAACGGTATCTTGGTGCATACATGAAAATGGCTGATGACAAATTCTTCTTAGCCAGAATTAGCGTCTATCCAACGGATACAATAAAGGATTTGGCTGCATCAACTCCTTTGGTTTCACTTGCTACCAAGACGCGATTGACACAAGAAATCAAATACAATCATGGAACGGATTTGGATAAAATAAGGGAAGATGCTATCTTGTTACATTCCGACAAAAGCGGTCAATTAATCAAACATTTAAGGGAAAAATATGGCAGTTAAATCAACTACAATAGTTCCGCCAGAAGAACGCGATGAAAAGGGCGTATTCGGAACGCCGCAAAAGGTTTTTAACATCTGCGAGAATATGCAGTTGGCGGAAGACCAACGCGCCAAAGACCGCGCCAAGATAAACACGCTTTTCAATGGGTCAAATCCTTACTCAAAAGACGAGGAAGAACGGTTTCAAATCCAAATCAATGTGAACTGGGGTTTTGGCAAGAGCATCATTCGTGATGCTAATACTCAACTTAACACAGCCTTTTTACAATCAGGCCAGCTTTTTACCTGTGATTGTCAGGGCGGTCAGATTTCAAAGCGGGATGATTGGTCGAATTATTTTACACAGAACATTCATGTTCCAATTCAGAGCGGGAGAAGTGGACGACGCCATTATTTTCTGATGAAGGAACGCAATGCCTCGATTTGTTTGCATGGAATCGGGACTTTTCTGTGGCCAAACGATTTCAAATGGATACCCCGCTATGTGCCTTTGGAAGATTTGCTCATTCCAACGGATACTTATTGCGACCTATCGAACCTGCGTTATTTCGGAGTTAATCTTTACTTGAGTCCGGGCGAGTTTGCAGAGATGGCTTTGGGCAAGGATGTTCTAAAAGGCTGGAATCAGACACAGGTAAAAGCAATTTTGGATTCGCAAAAGACGCAGGTGTTGGATGCGAACCTTACCTCAACTTGGAAAGACCAGCCGGAAGCCACGGCGGAAATTTTCAAACAGAATCGTGGGTTTTACTATTGCGATGCTGTTCCCACCATAAAACTACGCGCATTTTACTTTGAAGAGGTTGATAATCCGGGGACTTGGTATCGCCATATCATTTTACGCGAGAATGTTCAGGGAGCAGACCCAGATGTGTTTGTTTTTGATGGCAGTGACGCCCCTTTTTCCACCGACATTAACAGGATTTTGAACATCCAGTATGGAGACGGAAACTTTGTTGCTCCATTCAAGTATCATTCCGTGCGCGGCATAGGTGTTGACCTATTCGCGCCAGTGGAGGCATTGAACCGAATACAATGTCAGACCGTGCAGCATACTTTGGAATCGCTCCAAATGCTGTTCAAGATTCAAGACCCTGCGGATAAGGCCAGATTAAAGCAGTTTGTTTTGGAGCAATTCGGATATATCCCCGAAGGATTGACTATCGTGCCGCGTCAAGACAGGCATCAGATTGACCCGCAAATTGTTGAATTGTCAATGGGACTTATCCGTCAAAACATGCAGGAAAGTTCATCTGGATTTATCCAGAATGTAAATGACGGAACTCAAAAGCAGATGACGGCCAAAGAAGTCACAGCTAGGCTTAATAAAGCAAACGTCATGGTTAGCGGAATGTTGCAATCGCTGGACTTGCAACAAGGATTTTACTGGCAGGAAGTTGTCAGAAGGTTCTGCGACAAGAAATCCGAGGATAAAGATGTCCAGAAATTCCAGCAACAATGTATCGAAGATGGGATACCGGAAGATTTGCTGTATGATGCGGATAATTGGAAAGTTACCACCAACAAGGTTCTCGGCGGCGGAGATAAAACGCTTGCACAACTTCAATCCGCATGGCTATTTCAGAATCGGACGGCTTATTCGCCACAATCACAACAGAAGATTTTGCGTCTGACGACCACGACCATGCTGGACGACCCTGCAAAGGGCGCGGATTTAGTGCCGCAACTTCCTATTACCGCTACTGCCGGAGCATTGGCGGCAGAAGATGTATTTGGGACATTGATGACTGGCAATTCAGTTGAACTGCGTTCCGGCATAGATGAGCAGGGTTATATTCAGACCTTGCTCAAACTCATGGACAATGTTGTGGTGCGAATTGCCAAGACAGACAACGTGGGAACAATGCAGGATTTAGTCGGGCTGCAAGCCGTAGCCATGAACATTCAGGAACATATAAAGATTCTTGAAGCCGACCCGCAACAGAAACAACTGGGTAAAATGTTCGGGGACGCTTTGGGAAAAGCCATGAATTTAGTCAAGGCGTTTGCTGCTAGACAGCAACAAATGATGAAAGCCAAATCGGGCGGCGCAGGCGAGAAGATTATGATAAATTACGCCGATGCCCCTCCTGATGTGAAACGCCAGATGGAAATGGCAGCCGGATTCCAACCTTCACAAGCTCCACAAGGCGACCCAAAGACAGCCAAAGCCATTCAGGGTTTGCAAATAAAAGATGCACAGTTCAAGCAGAAACAACGCCAGACAGAGATTGCGTTCCAGATGGAACAAATTAGGAAGAACACAGAAGCCAAGAACAACCTGTCGCAGCAAGAACAAGTGCATCGGCAGGAAATGGTTCATGCTGCTGCTGAAAAAATCATGGAATTGATGAACGCAGCACAACAGCCCGAAAAGACAGGAGAAAATGAGGCCGAAAAATAATCCTTGACATTTGGTGGCTTTCGGTGGATTTTGGTGGCGATGCAGATAAAGCTCACCAGCGAGGTTCAAGAGTTACTGGCACAATATATTGTGGCCTGCAAGGACATTTTCAAGGGTTACAAGGTCAAGCCTACTCAAATAGCAAATGGGATGCTTGAATTCCAATTAAAGCAGGAACTCCGCCGTTACGAAAAGAAAAAGCCATGACCGTTAAAGATTTAAGGAACAAGATTCGGGTCAAGTGTCCGAAGTGTGCGGTTGAGAATCCGAATGGGAGCAGCATCCCGTCTCTTTTCATAATGGAGAAAGGGGGAATAAAACTTTTAGGTTGTAAGGATACTTTAAGATTTGACTCGTTTGGAAATGATTTCAATGATTGGATTGTGACAAATGAATTTCCTTCGGATGCTGAATGGGGTGCGGTAGAAAAAGATATAAAACACGCAACGCTATGAATATTTTTAGTCCCAAATACAATTTTCAGACTTATCACAAGGCCGAGATGGAGTTGCTGGCGCAGAATGTCAACAATCGCTGGTTTAATTTGATGTTGGAATATGCCCTATCAGAACGTGCTTGGCATGGCGCAACCGTAGAGGAATTGAAGGGCGTAAGGGATTTTGTCAATACACTGATTAACTTGGCTGAAACTGACAAGGCAGATAGAGGCAATATGCCAGTGATAACCCTTGATGTTTTAGGCCAACAGCTTTTTGTTAAAAATGCAGACGAAGCCAAGTCCAAAAAATAATTACGAGAACACTTGGTCAAAATGTTTTACTTGCGAATTTGAGCATGTGCAAATGTATAAAGAGCCATGTAATCATTGCTGGCTAAAGTATTGCGAAAACGGGACGTTCCCAAACTGGAAACCAAAACTAAATGGAATACAACATATCAATTCAGACCCTTGATGCTTATGCCAACGCGATGCAGGCCGATGACGAAACAAAGGTGGAGTTTGAAAAACGGCGCAAAAAAATGCGCGGGCTTTCTTTTTTTCTTGTCAACATTGAGGATATGATTAAAAGAGAAAAGTTGATAATTCAGTCTCCATTTTTTGCCATTGAAAACAACAAAACCACACAAAACGTTTTCGGGCTAATTTCCAAATTCATAATCCATCACGAAAAAAATTAACATGGCGAGATGGGACACAAATCTTATGGCTAAAAAGACATTGCCAGAATTTCAAGACAGCATGGCGAAGTTGATAAATGACTCCCTAAAAGACGGTGTTCCTATGGAGGGAATTATCTTCACGTTGGACATTCAAAAGGTTGGGGTTACAAACTTATTCCTCAACCAACTTCGTGAACAGAACATGAAAATGCTGGCTGCAAGCATTGCTGATAAAAAACCAATCATAACTCCAAAATAACCTATGGCCGCTGAACCCACCGTCGTTCCACCTCCTGCAACAACTACTGTTATCGCGCCAACCACGCCAAGCGCACCTACTACGCCGACTATGGAATCTGCGTTGGCCGAATTTGATGGCTTGGTTGCGTCACCACCACCTGCTGATAAAAAGCCTGATATTTCGCCAAAACCGTCAGATAAGAAGCCGGATGAGCCAAAGCCAGCGGCAAAGCCAGCCGATAAAAAGCCCGATGTGCCGATTAAAGGCGAAGCCATGCTCCGTAAGCGTCTGGCAGAGGTTGAACGTGAGCGCGACGAAGCCAGAACCAATGCCCAAACCGAGCTTGGCAAGTTGAACGGAAAACTCAAGGAACTTGAAGGGAAGCGTTATTGGACGAAGGAAGATGAAGAAAAACATGCTGCGATGGAGAAACGCCAGCAACAACTTGAATCCGACCTTTATTCGCGTGATTACAAGGAAAGCCCTGAATTTAAGGACAAGTATCAGAAACGAGCCGACAAGGTATTTAACACAGTCACCAAGACACTAAAGGGCATGACGGTTAAATACATGGAGAACGATGAAGAAAAGGAACGACAAGCCACAATCACAGACTTCAACCGAATCCGGTCTTTGGACGATTCGCTTGTTGAGCAACGCAAGCTGGCTAAATCATTGTTTGGTGAGGATGCCGACATTGTTCTATCTCATGCGCGGGAATTGTCCAACATCGAGGAAGAAGCCAATGACGCGATTGAGACGCAGAAAAAAAGCTGGACACAAACCAAAGAACAATTCCTTGACAGCCAGAAGAAAAACCGCGAACTGGCTACAACCACCTACAATGAAATCACAAGTCAGTTGGTTTCAAAATATCCCGATTATTTCGGTGAAGATGCAGCCAATCCAGATGCCAACGCAGCCTTAAAAGGCGGGTTGGATTATGTTGACATGATTTCAAAATCAGTCAATGCAATGCCATCACAGGAAGCGGCAAAGAACACAGCTATTATCAGGATGATGGCTGGTTCGTTTCCAAAGCACTTGAAAATCATCGAGCAACTCAAGGCGGAACTGGCAGAGGCAAAAACTGATTTGGGCAAGCTGCGCAAGAGCGACCCCGGAAGTGGCGGGGATTCCATTCCAAGCACACCAACAGGGGATAAAAAGCCAATAGGAATTAAAGGCATGGCTGCTGAATTTGATAAGATAGTCATTTAGGAATGAATGAAAGCTGGTTGCAATTATCTTAAGACACAGGTGGAGTCATGTCTAGCCACTCTTTTTTGAGTTTGAGCAAATACGGTGATTGCCTTTCGATTTTTCCGATTATTTATCATCGCTTTCAAGAAACAGGTCAAAGGCAGAATCTAATAATATCCAAGAAATACGCTGATGTTGTAGATGGATGCAGCTACATTAACCCTGTAATCTTCGAGGGGAATCATGGCGATTTGAAAGAGGCCATCAGGTTTGCCAAACAAAAGTTCAATTCAGTTATTGTTCTTCAATGCCATTGTAGAGACTTCCAGATTCAACAAAGGACACCATCATTCCAGCTTGACCAATGGTTACGCGGTGGTTGCATTGAACATTTCGGGGAGTGGCCGCTTGTATTTGACAATCGCAGCACGCTACAGGAACGGATTTTAAGAGATAATGCAGTCAAGCGCGGCGAAAAATTCATCTTGATAGCCGACCATAGCGAATCATCTCCATTCCCTCAAATAACCGAACTGATTGAATTGGTGACGAAAGAATTTGGCGAAACCTATAAAATAATCAAGCTATCTGAAATTAAGGCGGTTAATTTTATTCATTTACTAGGATTATATGACAAGGCAACGGCTTTAATCTCGATTGAGACGGCGCATATCCATCTGTCAGCAGCGTCCAAAGTTCCGATTTTTGTGGTGGCAACGGACGGATGGCGTGGGTCGGCCTATCAGGAACGGTTCAAGTTCTATTGCAGATATTCCGAATGGCCGAGTTACAAAATCCGGCTGCTTACCAGCATGGCAAATGTAATAAATGGAGTTGAACCGATAAAGGTTACTCCGCTTAAAACAGCTTTCCCGAATGGTTATAGTCCCGCAATAATCAAGTGGCAGGACAAGGTTCTGACATCCTATCGTTATCATGCGAACAATACTTGGATGACAAGACTGGCTGTTGACGACAAGCCCCTATTAATGCCCGATTCTCTTAAAAGGGATTCCGTAGAAGACATGCGGTTTTTTGTAACCAACGGCAAACTTCATGCGTCTTATACCATTTCTTCCGCACCCAGTAATGTTTTCTATTCTACTGTTGGTTACGGGGAACTTGTTCAAGATGCTGGCAACTGGAAGATTATCAATCATGTCATCTCCGAAGTCCCCGCATTGGCTCACGGCGGAAACAAAAACTTTGTATTCTTTGAAGCGGATGGGAGGCTGTATTTCATTTACGGCATCAAGGATAAAAACCAGATTGTTTATGAGATAAAGGGGAATAAGGTCGGACTAGAAATAAAGTCGCCCGAACCGAAATGGGATTGGGGACAGATTCACGGGGATTGTTTGCTTCCGTATAAAGACGGGTTTTTGAGGTTCTTCCATTCAAGAATCAATTATTCAAAACTGACATTCAGATATTTTATCGGTGCGGCGTTGATGGAATCCAAACCACCATTCAAAACAACGGCCATTAGTTCATATCCAATCCTGCAAGGAAATGAGCTTTATACTCATGGCCTAAAGTATTGGTTTCCCAATGTGGCAATTGCTTATGGGGCTATACAGGAAGGCGATAAATTCATACTATCAGTCGGAAGAAACCACAGTCATTGTGAACTGGTAGAACTAAAAGAAAGCGACCTAAAGTTATGAAAACCATAAAGTATAAAACATTAACGCCATTTCGATTTTCAACGGTGGAAAATGCAGAAAAGTTTATGAGGGGAAACGCTTCTGGCAAGGCAGATTATTCTTTGACCATCATGCCTTATATCAAAAGACCAGAGGGAATTTGCATAAATCCAGATTATGTTTTGGCTCCTTATGAAATGATGATTATACAGAAGATTTCGGATAATGCAGAGATTCCAATAAACTTTGAACTTATAAATGGAGGAAATTAAAATGGATGAATTTCAAAGCAAACTAGGCGCACTCGTTGAACAGGTCAAACCCGCTATTTATGTTGAGACAGGGTTTATGATTGGCGATAGCGCAAAAGCTGTTGTCAACGCCATGAACAAAATTGGTCATGGAAAGAGAATGGGCGCATGACAAGTGGATTGAAGCCACTAAACTTTCTAATGCGGCCAGCGTTGCCTATGGGGATAAGAAGTTATTTTGTGATGTTCTACCGATGAAAACATTCTGTCTAACTCTTTATGAGACTCCCGAAAGAACCGCAGCTTGCAAAAAGCACTTTGCTGAACGGGGGATAGACGCGGAATTTGTCTATGGGATTCACGCCGGAACTTGCGGGTTACGAACTGAAAATAATTATGAAATTGATGACCCCGGCGGTGGTTTCAACATTGGAAAACATGGAGTTGGAATTTGGGTTTCATTTATCATGCTTTACCAGATAATGAACCAGTTTCCAGACAAACATTTTTTTGTTTTGGAACATGATGCTGAATTTGATGAGAACTGGCGGCCAAGATTCGACCAAGCCATGAAAGATGTTCCGCCTGATTTTGATTTCCTTTACATAGGAAGTTGTTGCTCCAGTCAGATGAGCAAATCGCATGTGAAGGGCGAAGTTTGGGATGTGCGTTATCCATTCTGTAATCATGCCATTGTCATAGCCAAAAAATGCCTACCATTCGTTATCAAAGCACTAATGCGAAAGTGTTGGGCTCCGCTGGATATTCAGCTTGTGCGGGAAGTGTTTCCGCATTTGAAGATTTATACCGTTTTACCCAGACTAGCAAAACAATTTGACACTGAACTACAACCCTAACAAAACACTGAAGGAACAAAACACAATGAATACACTACCTGACACAGATGCAGTAAAAGTTGGCCGTGGAGGAGATTCGCCACTTGGAAGAATGTTTCAACACCCAAATCATTATCAAAAGGAATTAGGTGAGGTTATTCGAGTTGAAAAGCCACAGATAATGATTGAAACCGGCGTGGAGAGTGGCTATAGCACTGAACATTTTCTTGTAGCTATGGATGATGTAAAAACAGGCCATCTTTATTCATGCGACCCAGCACCGAGTGGTTTTTATAACACTTACCCTATTGTTCACCCGCGCTTCACATTCATCAAGGAAGCGAGTTGGACGGCATTAGACAAGATTTTCAAGGAAACTGGACGGTTGGATTTATTTCTCCATGACAGCGACCATAGTTGGGAGTGCCAGACATTCGAGTATGAATGGGCGTGGAATCATGTCCACAGTGGCGGCATCATAGCTACTGACGACCCCGGCTGGGGAATTACTGTAGAAGTAGGGGGCTCTATTGCACACCATGCTTGGGACGCATTTTGCGAGAGACACAAAGTTACTCCTTTACGAGTTAAGATTAACAATGGTGAACTATTTAAGAAACCGTAATGACAATTTTCTGCATATCCTGTCCGGCAGAACTTCCCGAACGTCATGCGGACGCCGTTAAGCACTTTGCAGAGCGCAAAGTAGATGCACAGTTCATCAACGGTATCCACGGTGAGGCTTTTGGGATATTGTCATGGAGGCCATACAGAAGGGAGAACCCTGCAATTGGTCAACTAATGGATATTTCCGTTACTGGAATTTCATTAAGTCATTACATGACATGGCAAATCTGCTGGTTTTATGAGGATGAAACCTTCTTGATTCTTGAGGATGATGCGTATTTTGTTGAAGATTGGGCAATAAGGCTTAATCAAGCCATATTGGATTTACCGGAAGATTGGGATATTTTACTGATTGGCTCTTGTTGTTGTGCCGACAAACCACAAACACAAATCAAGGGAGAAGTGTTCGAGGTTAAATATCCATTTTGTTGCCATGCTTATTTAGTTAATCGAAGGTGCATCCCAAAACTATTGGAACTAGGTAGAGATGCAGCAATACCGGTTGACGTTTTGTTGATGGACAAGATTTATCCACTATTAAGGGTCTATACGGTTTTACCAAGGATTGCCAGTCAGAGATATGGCTATAAAGGCGTCGAATTGCCGTTATAGAAAAACATCTGGTCTTATTGGCTTGTTTCCAGATTCCAATTCGTAATCAAAATTGCACATAAGAGCTATATGGTCTTTGAATGACATTCTATTGGGATTCCAACCTAGTTTGTCTATGGCCTTTTGTGGAGTGCCGACCAGCATCTTGACTTCATTTGGCCTAAACAAAGATTTGTCCTGTTGAACATATTTCTTCCAGTCCAAGTTAAAATGTCCAAATGCTTCGTCCAAGTATTGTTCGCCATGAAATGCTTCTCCACGGCAAATTACGAATGTGTCAGGCTCTTTTAGTTGCAGCATTTTCCACATCATTTCAACGCCGAAATCCGACCAGTGTTCATCACGCCAGAAATCAAGATTTCCCAAGACAAGTTCCTTTTGTTTTCCCAATGCAATCCTAGCGGCAGAATTTGTAACACGCCTAATGAAGAATGATTTTCCTCTTGAACAATTCGAGTGATTGAACAAAATCCCATAGCAAGCGAATAGCCCATAGGTCTGGACAAAGTATTTAACCCATCGAGTTCCAAGTTCCTTGCCGATGCTGTAAGGACTTCGACACTCATAGGGAGAATTTTCATCAAATGGACAATTCTTCGGGTCGCCACCTAGAAGCTCGGAAGTTCCGGCAAAATACAGTCTTGTCTTTGGTGTTAAGAGTCTGATGTTCTCAAGAAAGTTATATGCCGACATTCCGTTGGTGACAACAGTCGTTTCTGCTGATGAAAAAGAATTGCCAACATGGGATTGTGCAGCAAGCAAATAGACTTCATCAATATGCCCGTATTTTAACAGCACATTTTCAAATAAAATCCTGACTGAATTGAAGTCCGATATGTCGCAGTATTCAAGGTGGATATTTGAGTCTGGCGGATAACCAGAAATCAAATCAACCAAGTCAAGTTGAGTGTTCTTGCGATATGTTCCGATGACGGAGTAATTCTTGGACAAAAGCAAATGGGTTAAAGCCTCACAATCCATCCCACTAATACCAACTGCTATGGCAGTTTTCATGGTTTAATCTTTTCCTCAACGCATTTGATACAGGTTTTGGCGGGTTTGGTCTTGCCGGATTCCCAATACTGATAAGCGCGAAGCGAGATGCCAAAGATGTCTGCGGCCTGTTTTTGGGCTAGGTTTTTAGCCTTACGCCATTGTTTGATTCGGTCTGGAAATGTCATAATCCAAAATCTTTATGGTGCAGCCTCAATAATCTTACCGTTCCTAATCCGCTTTTTTTATTTGGTGACGTATTTGAATCCCAATCATAGTAACCACTCCATCTAATCTTCATAAGCGGCGTATTGTAATCAAACATAAAATATCGCACCCGTTGTTCCACGAAACAAACAGAACGGTCAAATTTATCGGCTATGAATTTAAGGGTTTTCCCTTCCAATATCATTTTTACAAACATCTGTGTTCGTCTTGCGTCCCGCCTTTTATCTCTTTCAGAAACATCCCGCTTTAATTGAGCCATCAAACTGCGAATTTTACGTTTCTTTTCTAGAAGAACTTCAATGCGCCCGTTTATGCCTTGAATATCTGAAAGCCACCTATTTACTCGATTTCCCGTTTCGTGCATCACGTTAGCACAATGCAACCTTTTCGCAACAAAGTCCAGAACAATTTTTGACAATTTACTTTAACGATATAGATTGGCCTAACGATGTGATTCCCGCGCTGTCGTCGGGGTTCTGATTGGCAACAAGTTCAATCCGGTTCTCACGAACTGCTTGCGCTAGCCGAACTCGCTTCCGGCACAGATAAACCAATTTAACAACCGTTGCGCGTTGAGCGCGACTAACGAACTAAAATTTTATGGCAAACAGTTGCACAGCTTTACGAACGATGTTAGCGGCTCAAACGCCGGTCTATGACCAGATATTTCTGGAAGATTGGAAGCCGCTGGACAGCCCCATTATGGGGCGTCACGAAACCGAGGTATGGAAACAGGGAACAGGTGATACCCACTATCAAGACAGAATTGAGATTGGTCAGCCTGATATGTCGCAGCAATGGCAGGCCATTAGTGCCGCCGAGTGCGATGCATCCTGCTCGCCTCCGCGCAAGAATGTTTCTTGGGGAACGACTCGCACCACGCACGGAATGGAGCAGTTCAGACTGCAATCACCGTTGATGTGTATGACACAGTTACGTTACAACACGCGACCTGCCGAGCAGGTTGCTCGCATCTATCAAGGCTTAAAGAAATTCCCTGAATCGTATGATACAGATTTCATGCGAGTTCACGCTTTTGACCTTGCGACTACCGTGCAAATTTGCGGCTCGACATTCAGCACTTTCACTCCAAATCGAAATGTTAATACTCATGGTCAATTGCTCCAGATTAATTTGGGTTCAGAAGGCGCATTACCGACCAGCGCATTGACGTTCCCTTATCTGGACTATCTGTCCACCGAACTTGGATTACAGGGTTATTCCGCAGCCGGTTCTGGGTTGGCAGATGGCATGTATAATCTAATAATTGACCCACGAAGCTGGTTTTTATTGACCAATGGCAATCCTTCGATGAAGGACATGATGGCCTTGCGCGAACCTTCGGAAGCATCACCGCTTTACAAGATTGGACAAGGTATTCAGAAACCATTTGGCAACTATGCTCCGACATTGGACAAACAGCCGATTAGATTTCAAGACGCTGGTGTGGGATTGTTAGAGAGGGTATTCCCCTACTACAATGCCGCGACCACGACTGGTTACAAACGTGTATTGAATCCGGCTTATGTCAATGCGCGGTATCAGTTGAGTTTCATCTGGCATCCGAAGGCAATCAAGATATTCACTCCTGATTTCAAGAAGATGAATGAAATGGTTCCGTCGGTGAACTCGGCCATGTTCGGAACATGGACACTTATTAACCCACAAGGGGTGTTGCAATACACTCAACCGGACGGAACGGTTTGCACAATTAACAACGACGAACAGCTTTGGTTTTACTGGCTGTGTGCATTGGAAATGGGATTCCAATATCAGTATCCTGAATTGATGATGCCTATTCTGCACTTGGTTGATGGCAGCGGCTATAACAGCACGGTTGATTCGCCTGTATGCGGCTCTGCTCCTGCTTATACGGCGCAGACATACGGTGATGACCCAGCGGTTTGTCAGGCATAAGGGACGATTCGGTCAATGGGTGGGCTGAATAGAATCAGCCCGCCCTAACCAATAAAAACTATGGCACAAAATCCGAATATGACGGCTGATATGCCGCCTACCAGTGGTGATTCCACACCTCCACCAACACCAGCACCAGAAAATGAAGGGTCTCAAACTATTGAGATACCGATTGCTGATTTTGGGGGTAGGCCGCCAGCAGAAGGTGATACGGTCAGGCTAACAATTGTAAGCGTTGACCAAAACGCCGGAACTGTAACGGCTGAAATTGTCAAAGAAGCACCAGCACAAGCAGGCGGTATCAAACAAGCAGCTAGTCAATTTGAACCAACTGAACCAACTCAAGGAGCTTAATTTATGGCAGCACCAATTTGCACCGCAGCCAGTTTAATGTCATTAACAGGATGTTTTCAGGGCACTCGTGAGGCCAATCGTAGAAAGAGAATTTACGCAAAGGCCGTTCAATTAAAGGCCATTGGTGGAGGGGATTATACAACCGGACTTTCTACCACATTGGTAACCGCCGTTGCTTGTTTAATTCCGCTTTATCCCGACCAGCGCGACTCCATTAGAACGGCGATTGAATACAACAAAGCGTCTAATGCCGGAGCGACCATAAGCTCAAATCCAAGCACAGTAGCAATTTCCACAAAGTGTCTAAAAGGTGTTCCGAATAACACATTAGAAGTGATGGAGATTTTCTTGGATTGCCAATTGGGTTACGGACACGCTTATCCGCAATAATGAGATATGGCAACCTGCAATCTGACAACTCTGGAGTCAACAGCGTGCAGCAGTGGATTTTTGCAAGCTGCACAGGATAAAAAGCTGGTTGATGCTCTGGAGTTGCAATTGCTTTATCAAATAGCCGGAAGTTCCGGCTCTTTATCTTCTTTACAATTTGCGGCTGGCGTCAGTGGATTCACTGGCGCAGCCCAAGTCCCAAAACTTTTTACAGCAGCAAAACTTCAGCTTCTTTGCACAATTTCAGGAGGATAAAATATGGCTTGTAATATCACAACAATTTTAAGTAACGCCTGCACAAACAAATTCCTGCAACTGGCAGAGACAGACCCGAAACTGGCAAAGGCCGTCATGCTACAATTACTTTGTAATATAGCCACCGCCGCCGGAAGTGGTGGGGCTGGTGGAATAAACAATTTTGCAGGGTCGGGTGCGCCAACAATCCAAGTTCCAGCTAATAGCGCAGGAACATACTGGGATTACACGAATAAAACCCTTTATATGTGGAATCCAATAAATCTGAATTGGGAACAATAATTGCATGGGTCAAAGAATATCAATTCCGCCTTATGATGCCAAACTAGCCGCCATTGCGCGGCTGGATGCAACGATTGGGCTTGTCAAACAAATTGGCGTAAATGAATTTGAGATTGTGCCGTTTGGTTCATTTTCCATACCGAATGAAGATGTGGTTTATATTAACGACCCCAATGTAGAAGGATTAACCCCACTTGACCCGACAAAACCATGCACGGCATATTCTAAAGATGGAACTTTGGCATTTTATGGATGGAACACAGATTTACAAATATGGAACTAAACCTATGAAACAATTTTTATCTATTCTAGCCGGACTATTGCTGCCATTTGCGGCCTCGGCATTTGTCTCAAATTCTCTGACCACCAATAACAATGCTGTTGCCCTTGGAATAGTAACCAACATCGCGCAAGCGGTTGGTGGAACGGGTAGTGCTGCTCCATCTACCAACTCGGTAGTAGTCTGGCACAGCAACGGTTCATATTCCAACTACACGGCCACGGCGAACACAGATGATGCGCGTGGCGCGGCTTTGACCAACGCAGCGGCTAATGTGACCAATAATGATTCATTTGTTTTGGGGCCGTGTAATTTCAACACCTACAATTTCACATTGAACTTTGCAAGCGTGACGAATGTGACCGTGCGCGGTCAGTCGAGAACCACCACAAGCATTACTGGGACGAACGTCATTTTTAATGTCGGAACGAATGGAACTTTTAGCGACATGACCGTTAATGGAACAGCGACGACCAATCCCCTTTATGGAATGTTTGCCACCGTCTATCCGGCAACCGTTACAGGACTTCAACTTGAGCGAATGAACCTGAATTGTGTTGGAACGAACTCCGGCGCGTTCAATGGTAGCTGCACAAATTCCACGTTCAAGGACTTGTATATTCAATCTCAAGCATCACCGACGATTGGCGGCAACGAGGCGGGTGGGGCGTTGACATTTACAAATTCGACGGTGACTTGCGATTCGGTCTATATCACAAACAGTTGCGTTGGTGGAGTGGGGTGTGGGATTATGTATTCGGCCAGCGTGCTTACGCTGAAAAACTGTCAAGTCTATTGCTCGCAAAACCAAGCAGTGCTGACGCCGGACACCAGCACAATTATTTTATACAAGAGCATTTTACGAGCTTATAATGGAACGCATGACGACATTTGGAGTCCCAGTGGCAGTGTTTATTCCGATAGCATAAGTGTGTTCGGTGCGGCATTCGCGGCAGGAAACTATTATGGAGTGAACTGGCTTCCTGACGAGAGGGGTTTGATTACACAAATTACCACAGCCACAGCCAACTTCGGCAACAGTACGGCAGCCAGCATGACCAACGAGGCTGATGTGTTTTTTGGGACATTTGGAGGCCTTGTTGCCACGAATGATTACAGATTGAACACAAACATTGTTTTGGCTGGTGGTAATAATTCTCCCACATATTTGCCGAATGCGCCATATACAAACGCATTCACAACGCCAAATTCTTACATATCTCAATCTGTTGCCACGAGTTATTTAACAAACATCAATGGTGGAATTTCTTCGATTCAAGCGGGTGTAACGATTATGACCAACAATTCGGCGTGGGCTGGAGGACTCTTTGCAACGGTGAGCAACGGCATCACATTACAAGACTGGGTTCGGGCGAGCGATGGTTACGATTTTTTGAGCACCGTAATCACCTACAATCCTAAAATGACTCCAGTCGTGCATGGCAGCGGAAGCGGACTAACAGGGTTGGACACCAACGGCGCGGCACTGGCGGCGACGAACGCTTTCAACTCTGGCGAATTAAAGACCGCGACGAACAATTTCTGGCTGACCACGAGCAACATGGTTCGGTCTTCGACGAACGGTGGTCTAACAATGACCGTTACGAATCTGTGGTCTGCCACAGTTTCCAATCGTCTTTATTTTACAAATGGAATTTTGTGTGGTTTTACAAGTCCATGACCAATTACCCGACATTTTTATACATCACGAACAACAGCGGCTCCGGGCTGGAATTGACAGAGTGAAACATTGATGTGAATGAGAAAATGGCTGATAATTTTAATCAGTTTGTTTTGCTTCAATCTATTTGGGGCTAGTCCAAGTTTTCAACAGGTCACAAATATAGTTAATGGTGTGGTGGTGATTTCTACCAATGGTCTAGCCACAACCAACTACGTCAACACGACAGTCCAAAATGCGACGAATGGAGTAGTTTTTGCCAATCAAGTTGGCATCTCAATTTCCAACGGCCAGCCAGCACAGGTCTTTTACTACACAAATCCACCTGCCTTGATAACAAACACATGGGGACTTGGGTCGTGTCAGGTTGCGTGGGACGCGTCTCTTGTGACAAATACACTGTTCAATGGCGGTGTATCGCTCACAAATAATTGGTATTGGATTCTGCGGACGAATGAGTGGTTGAGAATTAACTTCAATAGCACAGAAGTGTTACGCGTTATCGTATCTCCTGTTGGTATGCTTGGGTTGAATGGGACGAATGGCACACAAGGAATACAGGGAATTCCCGGCACAAATGGGACGAATGGCACAAACGGTGTCTCAACTGAATTTGACCCTATATTTACAAATTGGCTGACACAATCCTTCACAAATACGATTCCGACTACGAACCAATTTGTAACGCAGAGCATTACCAACGGTCTGGCGACGACGAACTTCGTGAACACAACTGTTCAATCCGCAACAAACAATTTTGTGCAGGTTTCAACCAACGGCTTTGTTGACGCGTCAATCACTAATGGACTGGCTTCGACGAATTACGTGACCAATGCCGTAATGACGGCTACAAACAACACTTTGGCTACGGCGACAAATTCATTTGATGCCACGGGCGCGGCTTTAGCGGCGACGAATGCTTTCAACTCTGGTGAGTTAAAGACCGCGACGAATAACCTAAAAGTTACAGTCACGAACATCGTTAACAACGCGACGAACAACTTTGGGAACAGTGTTGCGGTGAATCTGACGAATAACAATAACTATTTTTACGGCACACCTGTTGTTCCTTTTATTACGGAACTTTATTTACCGTTCGACTCAAACATACCCTCGACTAATTCTTGGTCCATTGCCACTGCCGATAATAACGAGTGGGCGATTGTACACCTAGTCCCTGAACATCACGTTGCGTATTATATTTTCACCAACAGCACGACCGATGTAGGGATTTACGCAAGTACAAATGGTGTGATTGCTCCAGTTAATTTTTATCCGTCTGTGCTTCAGACGAGCAACTCGACAGTGATAAATTCCAATATACTTTGGAAATCCACGAACAACTTCTGGGTCACGTCGAGCAACATGGTTCAGAGCGGGACAAACAACGGAATTTTGATTGCGACAAATTTGGCTTGGGTTACAGCCAGCAATAAAATTCAGGGCGCGACAAACAACTTGGCCATCCCAACGACCAACCAGTTCATCACCTTGTCGGATGCGACGAATGTGGCATCGGCGCTGACGAATGCTTTTGCCACGGGTGAGTTAAACGCTGCTACGAACAATTTCATGGGGACGGCGACGAACATTGCCGGGTCACTGACGAACGGGTTTATCAATCTGGCCAACGCGACGAATGTGGCGTCGGCACTGACGAATGCTTTTGCCACGGGTGAGTTAAATGCTGCTACGAACAATTTCTGGGGCACGAGCAGCAACATGGTTCAATCAGCAACAAATGGATTGGTGATGCCTTCCACCAACGGTCTGGCTTCAACCAATTATGTTTTGACAACGGCAACCAATGTAGCGGCTGCACTAACGAATCAGTTGGCAATTCCGACGACCAATCAGTTTGTCACAGCTGCGATTACGAATGGTTTGGCTACAACGAATTATGTTCTAACGACAGCGACGAATGTTGCAGCCGCCTTGACGAACCAACTGGCGATTCCAACGACGAACCAATTTATCACCTTGCAGGGTGCAACCAACGTAGCGGCAGCTTTAACGAACCAATTATCGTTTGATGTTGCTGGCGCAGCATTGAACGCGACAAATGCCTTCGCGTCCGGGGAACTCAATACGGCGACAAATAATACTCTGGCCACGGCAACGAATATAGCGACGGCATTTACGAACAATTTTGGCACTACTATTCCAGTGAACATGACCAATAGCGCGAACTCTTTCACTGGCGGCGTTGTTATCCCAACGAACTCAATACTTTATTTTGGTTCGACAACTTCTGGCACTTATATGACATTTGATGGAACTAATCTGTTAATAGTTGTCAGCGGTGTAACGAATCAAATTTTGTCCAATCAATAGGAGTAAACGAATATGGCAACGCCAAATAGAAATTTCCCCGGAAATACTCTGATGGATAATTTAACCGTTACGCAAGCGGTGATGAGTAATGCAACATTGCCCTACTCTCTGGGTGTGGAAAAATTAAGCAACGGCACGTTTACGGGTAGTGCTGCCAGTTGGACGCTTGGAACAGGATGGGAATATGTTTCTAATCTTGTAAGAAAAGACGCAGACGGCACAGGAACGCTCTCTCAAACATCTGCGGCGATGCAAACTCCTCTTGTGGTTGGGGAATATTATATCCTGACTTACACAATATCGTCTTGGACGGTTGGTAGTGTAACGCCTTCCATAGCCGGAGTGACACTTCCAACGGTTACATATTCTGGAACCTATTCGGAAACCTTCCAAGCCCTAAGCACAGCGGATTTAGTATTCACCCCTACCAGCACTTCGAGATTTTACATAGACACAATCTCGCTCAAAAAAAGCGAGGGGAATCTCTTTGCAGGTGGATCAATCAAAGGTAGCGGAATGACTTTCCCTTACTCCACTTTGAATATCAATTACGGGGATCATACCTACTCAAATTCTCTTAATTTTATTGCAGACGCGACGTCGATATCAGTAGTGAATTTTAAGAACAAAAATAGTGCTGTTACGTTAGCTCTGACTCAAACTTCTTCCAGTTCAGTTTTTGCGGCAACGGGGGGATTATATTTTTCCGCTAATGGTGCATTGATGAACTTTGCTGTCACAGGAGGGAATTTTCCTATAACCTTTACCGCTCCGTGGATTGGGGTTGGTAGCAATGTAACTGCGGATATGCTGGGAGTGGCGTTGGGTTATAATGCAGTTGACCTATTGGTTACAAATACAGGTATTCAGAACAGGCGTGATACATACATCGGGGACACCTCCTCTCTTGGGACTGAAAAAATATATCTTGGAAATTTCACGGGAGGAATTGATGCTCGGTGGACTTATGATGATGCCGACTGGTCATACGGGACGAACAATGTCGTTAAAGACGCAGACGGAACGGGAACATTCGGACAGACCTCGGCGAACATGGTTACTCCGATTGTCCCCGGAGAGATGTATTACCTGTCCTATAATGTATCTAATTTAGTTGCTGGCGGTACTCTTACCCCTTCGTGTGGGGGAGTAACTCTCGATGGGATAACTGCTAATGGAACATATCTCCGAATGTTCCAAGCCATCACAAACGACGGTATTTTGTTTACCCCAAGTAATACTTCTCGGTTTACCTTGGATACCATTTCCCTGAAAAAGATTACAAGTGGAAATTTATACTATGCGGGGAAGATGTCTCGCGGTGTCCAAACGACCACCCTCGGTGTAGCGGCAACCACTCTTGCAATCATAAATGATGTTGTGGTTTTAACCGGAGACGCAGGAGGAAACACGCTAGCTACTATCACAGGGGGAGTGATTGGACAAAGACTAACCATTATTTTTACGGATGCAAATGTGACAATCACAGATGATGGGACATCGGCGACAAATACGGTTAATCTTTCGGCGGCCTTTACCAGCACGGCAAACGATACTTTAACTTTGATTTATGACGGGACAAGTTGGAGGGAAACGGCAAGGAGCGTGAATTGAAATGAAACTCATTTGCCAATTCATTTTGTTGGTAGCCTTTGCGGGCAGTGTCATGGGTCAGACGATGACGCAGGAGCAGAAGGATTACATTGACTCGCATGGTGGTGGTGGTGCGACAACAAATCAGTTTGCTTCTACAAATTACGTGAACACGGCGACGAACGGGTTTGTGACAGCTTCCATCACAAATGGGCTGGCGACGACGAATTACGTCAATGCAATCACCAACGGATTGGCCACCACGAACTATGTGAACACGGCGACCAATGGATTTGTCAGGGCATCCATCACCAACGGACTGGCGACGACGAACTACGTCAACACTGCGACCAACGGCTTTGTCACTGCATCCATCACCAATGGTCTGGCTACGACCAATTATGTCAACACGGCAACGAACGGGTTTGTGACTGCATCCATCACCAATGGGTTGGCTTCAACCAATTGGGTCAACACAACAGTCCAGAGCGCAACGAATGGATTGACAAGTGGGGGAACGAATGGCGGCATTGCCATTCAAGGTGGTGGCGGCAACAACAACACATTCACGAATTCCACTCTCATTACGATTATCGCAACGACAAATGTGACTTATACTTATCTTACCATTAGCGGCGCAGGAAGTACGATAGTGAATGGGGATGTTTACCCGTGGGGTATTTGGTACACCAATGCCAACATTCTAGTTAGTGGACTGTATTCTGCTTATCCAGCTCCTGCATGGGTGATGCAGACAAACTATACAGCCATTTATGGCAATACCAACGCATATTTAACTGATGGTTGGGGGACGAATGTTTTTGAGACGGTTATCTATGGATTGTCGCCCATGCCAACTGTTGTCGGGCATGGCGCAGCTACTAATGTCACTTACACGACAAACACGTTCAAATTAAACCAACCGCCGTTATTAGTGGCCACGACGATGCAGCCGCAGACGGCTTATACCAACTCTATCATCTATGGAACTGATGAAGTGATTACAAACGTCATCATTGTCTATACGCCGCGCGTTTCAGGAATGTTCACCTTGAAGGAAACGATTTGTGCAACACACTTTTATGGGAACGGAGCTGAACAAATAGGTTATGCCTCGGTTAACCCCTACATTGGGTGGACGGATTTCAGTGGGGCAAGTTTATTTGAGCCTCTTTATGAAGATACAACCGGCGGTGGGTCTGCTAAGTCAATTGCCACCGCAGGCTCTTATGTTTATGACGACAAATCTTTTCATGCTGTTTCGGGAGTACCGATTGTGGTTTACGATGTAATTCCATTGTCAGGTTCTTATGGGGGCAATGGTGGTTCAGTAATTTATAGTCACTGTGTAGCACTATACCTTGATGCTTACGACCCATGAAACCACCATTTGACATAAATGATTTTGCGCATAGGTTTTCGTGTCATTTGTTTGATGAGGCGTTGCTTCACACCGAACAGGAGCAGCTTGATGTGGAAGCAAAGTTGCAACGGTTTTTAGTTGCTGAATTTGAGAATGTGTCGTCTAAAAAGATAACATTAAGGAGAAAGGGAACGGTATGGCATTTGAACCAAAAATGACATTTGACGGCGTGGCAATTGTGGCTCTTGGAGCGAGTGGCTTGATTGCCTATATTCGCAATCAAACCAACGTCAAGGACAGATTAGATTCTCACACGATGCTGATAGAGAAGCTGGCTGATATTAGCGCCCAAAATACCGAGACCTTAAGAATTGTAGTTCAAAATGCAGCCGTGATGAATGCGGTATGCAACGAACGTCATGGCAAGTCAATACCGCAACTTAAAGTAATATAGGAAAATTATGAATGACCTACTAACTCAATTAACAGGAACAGTCCCGACCAAGTGGATTACCTGGCTGACTGCTGCGTATGTAATTTCACAAGGGCTGGGTAGAATCTACCACGCCATTGCTGCTGGTGGAGGAATAAAAGGAATCTTCACTGCACTTTGGCTCGGAACAAACACCACGCCAGAAGTCAAGGCGGCCATAGTCAACATTGCCGCTAGGGTGGACGCAATCAATCAAGAGGGCGCAAACCCGATGGCTGCTCCCGCACTGGCAGATTCAACAACGGTCAACAAAACAAACTAAAGGAAATATGACAGATAACATCCATGTAATTCTACCCGTAATAGCCTTGGTTCTTGCCGTGGTCGGCATAATCAAACCAACGTGGCCGTTAGTATCTGTGGCAGTGATACTACTCGCTATTGACGCCTTAATCAGACACTAAAACTATGAAAACAAAAACAAATTCATCTACTCCCACACTGACACGCTGGACGAGAACAGCCTCGGTGTGGGTTATCGGCCTCGTGCTTTGCGCAGGGATGACAGCGCAGGCACAGACAAACTCAATCTGGCAAGAGATGATTGATAGTGCAAAACAGTTCGTTGCAAACAATCCCACGAATACCTATGACGTTTCTGTGTATGGGGTAGCCAACAAAACTGACAAGTATGGTTACGGTGGTGGTCTGCGAGTGGGCTATTGGATGACACCATCGGTCGGTGCTGCTTTGGACTTGAATTACTGTGATAGCTCTTGGATGTTCACCAGTCTCGGTCTGGCGGGTCGCGGGACAATCAAGGCGGGAACAATCGCCACGGTTAGTTTGTATGCCTCTGCTGGTGCAGGGTGGAATATACAGGGCGCAGAACAAACCGTTGTCGGAGTGGTAGGAACGGGCGGGACGTTGCACATCAACGGTTGGGATTATTTCGACCTGTTTAGCGAATACCAACACGTCACGATTTCACCGGACAGTCAGAATAGGATTTTGGTAGGGCTGACGCGGAGGTTTTAATGGGAGAAATCTGGAAAATCATAGCCAGTATATTCTGGCTGATTGTGCGCTGGTTCAAGCGCAAGGATGACCCGCGGATTCAATATGACAAAGCGAAGGAAGAAAATGCACGGATTATTGCGAGTGGCGATGCTGACAGCCTTAATAGGAAGCTCGATGCTGATTGTGACCGGCTGCCGGACAACGCCAACACTGGTGATTATCCCGCAAGATTGGCTGGCGATTAGGATGCCAGCGAAGGTTGCCTACACGCCGAACGTGAACGGTTGGTTTGTGCCGGATGCGCGCTTTTACGACATCTTAAATCAGTTGGACAAGGACAGGTTAAGTAGATAGCCCCAGACTTGATTTAAGGCTTTGGAGGTAAGCTGGCACCATTTTGTCATAAAAACGCCCCACAGATGAAGCTGGAGCCTTCAAACGGGCTATTAGAGTCTCCTTAAAAGGAATATGGCAGCCACAACCGCTAGAAAGCTGAATGAGGCCAAAAAGATGGTCAGAGCGAAGGTTATCATGGATTATTGTTCTTAAAAAACTCGTCATCGCGTCTTTGGCAAATGGTGTCTTGATATGCCCGTTTAACTTCTTCCATAGTCGTCACGACAAAAACATTGTGGCACAACATTTTCATTTCCTTGTGAAAATCGCGCTGTGCAATGCTCAACTTGCCACCCTTCTTTTTTGCTTCTAGGCAAAGCACCATTTTGTCTGGCATGAAAATAATAAAATCAGGACAGCCTTTATCGAGCGTGCTTCTCTTGTCCATCCGGGAGTGTATGTATTTTAGCCTAGGCCAAAAGCTGTTGCACCAGTCAATTATCTGGGCGTGGAGCGTGGCCTCTTTGTCTAAATTAGGCGATTTGATTCTGGGGGCAAGTCGAGCTTGCATCTGCTCAAACTGTTCTCTTGATATGGGCATGGCGTTTTCTTTGTTTTCTAATTGGCACATTGTTTATACCCTTGCTCCGCAGTATCATGTATTGTTTTTTGCTCATTGTTCCTCCTATTTTTACTCACAACTTTTATGTTGGTTATTTCTTTTTCCAAACATTTGTCGCCCGTCTCGTCATTTATCATGGCAAATGACAGAGTTTGATTGTTGGTGTGGTTGATTTGCACTGATTTGTGGCCACACAATCCAGAAATTCTATTGGTCTGCCGCAATCCTTGAACATTTTTTCAAGCATTTTTGAATCATCAAATACTTCGCTGACTTTAAGTTTGGGATAGAACAGCATACATCTGCGACAAACCATTCCTGTTTTAATCTTCTTGAGTAATCCGCCACATTGACATTTCATATTTCTTAACCTTCTTCCTGTAAACTTTACACAAGTCTATTGCTGACGAAAGTAATAACCTGCATATCTGCAATTCCTCGCATAGTCCAGTTGCGCCAAGATGCTTTGTCCATGATACGCCACATGAAGGACATTTTGATTTCATATTTTTACAAATATCACTCTGCGATTTACTTTCCGCAGTTTCAGGTTCGGATAAAGCCCCTTGGCTAGTTTTTTACTGACCATGCTTTCGCAATGACCCTCGCGTTTGGCTTGCTCCATTCGCCATTGCTTCATTGGAATTTCAGTTATGGTTTTCATGGTGTTGATTTATCTCGCGCCGACATGAGCTTTAGTCTTTCTTCAAGCAGGGTGTTAATTTGTTCCATATACTTGCCCTTATCCAATTCTTTTGCCGCCATCCATTCTTTACGAAGTGTGGATAAAAGATTGTCAATTTCAGGAGTGTTCATGGCGCAGGAATCAATCTGTATGCAGTTCGTCTCTGACCTCCATGCCACTCATCCTTTGACTTGATGAAGTTGCCGCCGATGTTCTGCATATATTTCCTAACATCTGAAACTCGGCGAGTGAACGATGAAACATATACACCATTATCACCTGCCGCTACTTCATTTAACAGTGGAGCATTGATGTCCTGATTTGGTCTTGCCAAGACATACTCCAATAGCCTCCGGGTTTGTCCATCGTGTGTTTTGTTCATGGTTAATGTTTCAGTTTGATTTGTCGTCGCGGAATGGATTCGGAATTCTCCAGCAGAAAAGTAGTCAATGCCTTCGCTAACATTTTGCACATCCAATCGGCTTCGTCTTTTGTGTCTTGGTAGCCATCAATACAGAATGATTGCCCCTGTATCTTTAGCCATACAGTGTGCGCGTCTGGGCAACCGTCAACTAGGCACGGTTTGGCTAGTGTGTAGTTGTCACGGATAATGTCCACGACGCCGCTAATGTCGGTTTTTTTCATAATGTAATGATTTTTCAGTTAACCCGCCTCCCAATGATGATTTTCATCAGGTTGTAATGGTTTTTTGAGCCTTGTGTTCCACTGGGTAATAACGTCTTTTGGGCATGTTCCTAAAAATAACATTCGGCATTTTGGACAGCCGCAGAACCAAAAGCCACAGCTCTGATTTACGGTCCTGTTGTATCCGCGCCACCCATGACGGGCAGCACTTCCACAAAAGGGGCATGGCAGACATTCAAGCAAATCGGTTTTATTCATATTTTTTTAATTCCACATTTTCGGCATTGGTAAAACGGAAAGCCCCTCACGATGGATTCTATTTTTTGCCACCGGTGATTCCCTCCGTCGTAGCAGGGATTTTTTAATAATCGCCGCGTATGTTCCGAACGGCATTGAGGACACACTTCGTTCTCGTGTTTCCCGTGTTCACAGTAATGATTCATGTTCTCTATTTTATATCAAGCGCACTCTCGGTTAGTGCCTTTTCTGCTATTCGATAACACTTCCCGAACCTTTCTCCGGTAATGTATAACCACTGGTCGTATTCCTGTATGTCATACATTGCAGAACGCAAGATTCTG
>Ga0187849_1000843_pt1 | contig 38097 bp, 26 predicted proteins | sample June2016WEW_4_10_2_FD_132412 | JGI IMG/M metagenome (GOLD analysis project Ga0187849, IMG submission 132412) | Peatland microbial communities from SPRUCE experiment site at the Marcell Experimental Forest, Minnesota, USA - June2016WEW_4_100 | ecosystem: Environmental > Terrestrial > Soil >... | reverse complement strand
TCTTCACCCCGCTACGCTTGCTCTTCGTGAATCCTTCGTGCTCTTCGTGATTGACCAAGGCCATCGTTATCACGAAGAGGACTGAAGGACACGAAGAAAGGGTGCTGCAGACGAATGTTTTGCCTGCCAACTCTTAAGTTGACGGCTATGGGCAAAGGCCGGAATCCAGCGTTTTTTCATGTGGTTAAAAGCACTGGACCCCGGCCTTCGCCGGGGTGACGATTCCTTGCAACATGTGATAACTTTGTTGACAACATACTAGGGGCATACGCGTCAAAAGCAAAGGAGGGCTTGTCGAACGAATCTACAGGTATCTCAATGAGGTCAATCTTGCTCCGGTTCGTTTCCCCTGGGAATTCAAGCTCGATGAGGTAATTGTCTAATGAGCATCGGCCATGTATTTATGAAACGATAATCTAGTGCAGCGTCAACTAAGTTCCAATAGGTAAGGGCCTACAGCCCGTCATTCCGGCAAAAGCCGGAATCCAGCGTTTTTTCATGTGGTTAAAGGCACTGGACCCCGGCCTTCGCCGGGGTGACGATTCCTTGCAACATATGATAACTTTGTTGACAACGTACTAGTGTCCTGAGTCACAAGTTCATTGTGTAAATTTCGTAGGGTGGGCACGTTTTATGTGCCCACCAATCAGTGGTGGGCAACGCTCTGCTTTTGCCCACCCTACCCTTAATTCGGGAACTAATTAATGACTCAGGACACTCGCCCAAGAAACTGTATAAACCCTTGTTTTTAAAGGCATTACTATGGACAACCCCAACCTGATCAGCGGTCAGTATCTTTCCCGTCTGTATCCTTTCTGCGGATGGAGAGATATTTTTCCAATTCGGGGATGAACGTATCAGGATCGATCGGCTTTTCGATGTAGCCGGTACAACCAGCCTCGATGCTCCTTTCACGATCGCCGACCATGGCATAGGAGGTGACTGCAATGATGGGTACATCGGCGAATGCTGACTCTGACCTGAAGCGGCTGGCAACGGTATAGCCGTCCATTTCCGGAAGTTGAATGTCTAAAAGAATTAAGTCCGGCTTGGTTTCCATGGCAACCTGGATGGCAGTCAAACCATCTCTGGCCTGGATCACATCATATCCATGGTAATTCAGAAGGAATGTTATCAAATAGAGGTTTTGCTCATTATCTTCAATAACCAACACCTTGGCCTTCATGGGGTTGTCCTCGGCGCTAACGGTAATGTGAAGGTGAACGTGCTTCCTTTTTGTTCTCCTTCGCTTGTTGCCCAAATCTCTCCGCCCAGCTTCTCAACCAGTCGCCTGGAAATGGAAAGTCCCAATCCGGTTCCTCCATAGCTACGGGCCGCGCCGGTGTCGATTTGTCTAAACATCTCAAACAGAGTAGTTATATTCCGGGCGCTTATCCCGATACCTGTATCGGTGATCGAGGTAATGATCCGTATTTCATCCACCGTGCTCTTGATTCGAACTTCTCCATGGTCCGTGAACTTGATCGCATTATTGACAAGATTAATAAGAATCTGTTCCACTCGACGACGGTCACTCACTATATCACGGACTTCGGAATCGATATCCACAACAAGCTTCAACCCCTTCTTTTCCGCCATGGGCCGGATGATCTGAAGAACACACTTGAAAGACTCTGACAGATCGTATTGCTCGATGGAAAGATTCAACTGTCCGGCTTCAATTTTGGATATGTCCAGAACATCATTGATGAGCTGCAATAGATGGCGGGCGCTTTTTTGTACCATGCCCATCTGCTTTTCCTGCTCTTCATTGAGTGGACCTGCCAATCCCTGGAGCAGTATCCCTGTAAAGCCGATAATAGAGTTGAGAGGGGTACGGAGCTCATGAGACATGGAGGCGAGGAAGGCTGATTTGGTCCGGTCGGCAGATTCGGCAATCTCTTTGGCTCGCAACATTTCCAGCTCTGCCTCCTTTTGATGGGTCATATCCGTGATGTGCTCGGCGATATATTTCGGATGACCCGCATCATCGCGGATCAGGAAGAGATCGACCAGCGTGGGAATTTGACGGCCACCCCTGGTGATTACAGCCATTTCACCGGTCCAATCGCCGAGATTGAAGAGGATAGGGAGGATTTCCGCGTGCAGCCTTTGACGCTGCTCCATCCTAAAACAATCCATGAAGTTTCTGTCCTGGCCGGGAGTCCATTGGGTATCGCCGAGCATGTCCAGAAGCGCATTGTTCATATAGATGATTCGTCCATCGAGATCAGCCATGGCCAAACCTTCGCCGGCATTATCAGCTAACTTTCGAAAAATCCGCAATTGCATCTCAGTGCTTTTGAGTTCAGTGATATCGTTCCCAATGCACAAGACTTCGACAAGCCGGCCCGACTCATCACAGACCGGCCTGTTGGTCCATGCGATCCAGACGCGCTCGCCGTTACGGCGTACATTCTCGTGTTCGTTCCTCTCGTATCTTTCAGGATGTGCGGTCAATTCCTGCATCATTTGAACCAAGTCCCGTCCTCCAGTCTCAGTTTCGGGAAGGATGGTTCCAATAACGCTGCGGCCGAGCAATTCTCGTTCTTCATAGCCGAAAAACTTCTCAGCGAACTCGTTTAAGAAGGTCACTCTGCCCACTACATCCATTTTGAGAATGATGCTGTTGGCTTTTTCTATCAAATCCTGACCTTTCTCTTCGCTGAGGATCAATGACTCCTCGGCGAGATTGCGGTCCAGGATTTCCTGCCTCAATTGGGCGGTCCGTTCGACTACCCTGTCCTCCAATTCCGCACGCGCGCGATCCAAGCCGGCGACGGCTTCAGCGCGTTCTTTTCGGGCGCGTAGCGCCATGATGCCGTGGGCGAGATTCTTGCCCAGCTCTTCCAGAAGCCCTACCTCCGCTGCATCGAAAGCGTTCGTTTCGGCAGCATAAATAGCCAGGGCGCCAAAACCGGCGCCCTCAGTCTGGAGGGGTATGGAAATGACCGAGCCGGAGCCAAGCTTACGGAAAAACTCATACCACGGTGCAAAATTCGGATTATTGAGGACATCCCGAGCTATGCAGGGCTTGCCCGAGCGGATGGAAGGGCCGACAGTGCCGCGCCCATACTCGTTGTCTGCCCAGCTTATGTGGAATTGTTCCAAAAGGCCCGCGCCAGGACCAGCATGTGCAACCACGCGCACGGTGCGCGCATCATCTTGCTCGGCATATCCCACCCAGGCAAGGTAGTAGCCGGCCTGACCCACGGCTATTTTGCACACATCTTCCAACAGAGTCTGTTCCTCCGCGGCCTGGACCACAGCCGCATTGCAGTCGGACAACAGCCGTAACGCGCGATCAGTCTGACGTAGTGTTTCCTCCATACTGCGGAGTCTTTTCCTCAGTTCTTCTATTTCCTTGTTAGGTTGCACCTTGGATCTATCCTCTTTACTGTCCACCCATTTCCTCATCCTTCGACTGAGGGAAGAAAACCCGGAATGAAGCCCCGCACTTCGCTTGCCCTTCACGCTAACGGCTCCATTGTGAGCCCGCATCAGGTCCGCACCGCAGTCTCATCTAAGGCTCTTCGAACCAGCACTGCAAGATCTCTCAATGTGACGGGTTTCATGAGAAACCCCTTGATCCCGAGTTTCCCGATCCTCTCGGGGCTGATATGTTCGCTGAAGCCGGTGCAGATGATTATGGGGAGACCCGGCTTCAACTTTAGAAGTTCTCTCGCAAACCCCAGGCCCGTCATACTCGGCATGGTCATGTCGGTGATCACGAGATCGAAGGGTTGGTTCCCAGGTTGATGAAGAAAGCTCTCAAGGGCTTCCAGACTGCTCGTCCTGCATAATGTTTCATATCCAAGGCTTTCGAGCATATCCCTCATTGCGTTAGCGAGACCCGGCTCGTCGTCTACGACCAGGATCCGTTCATGCCCTCGGGGAAGGGAGGGTTCGACTTCGTCCGAAGAGGGCGGGCTTTCGGCTGCAGGAAACAGCACCTTGAACATCGTCCCTTTGCCCGGTTCGCTCTCGACTTCAATCACCCCTCCGTGACCCTTCACGATGCCGTGAACGACCGAAAGCCCCAATCCCGTGCCAACCCCTGCTTCCTTGGTTGTGAAGAAGGGGTCGAAAATGCGATCCATGATGGCCGAACTTATTCCATGCCCGGTGTCTTTGACGATCAACTGTACGTGAAGGCCCGTATGGAGTTCAGAGTAACGATCACCAGCCTTCGGTTCCAGAAAGACATCGGCCAGCGTGACCTCCAGGGTCCCTCCCTGATCACGCATGGCATGAACGGAGTTGGTGCACAGATTCATCAAGACCTGATGAATCTGTGTGGGGTCTCCAAGGACGGTCGAACGACTGCTGATGTCCGACTTGATGTCAATGGTGCTGGGGATGGTCGCCCTCAGCATCTTCAAGGCCTCCTTGAAGACGAGACTCACCTGCACCGGCTTTTTCTCTTTCTCACCTTGACGGCTGAATGCCAGGATCTGCTGGACAAGGTCCTTCGCCCGATTGGCGGCCTTGAGCACCGCGTCTAACTTCTTTGTGGCCGGGAGATTGTCAGGAATGGACCAGCGGGCCAGTTCAGTGTATCCAAAAATAATCCCGAGGATGTTATTGAAGTCGTGGGCAATACCTCCCGCCAGAGTCCCCAGAGCTTCCATCTTCTGAGCCTGCCGCAATTGAATTTCCGCACGCCGCCGTTCTTCTTCCGCCCGCTTGAGTTTGGTAACGTCAAGCACGGAACCGATGAGACCGGCGAGTCTGCCGTCCGGGCTGCAGAAAGTGGCCTTATGAAAGATGACCTCGTGCAGCAGACCATCGGTGAACTGAATTGCAGCCTCATAGCTCTGCGTTCCGGGATTGCTCAAAAGCTCCTGGTCTGCAGATGCATACTGATCGGCCAAATCCTTGGGAGAGAGCTCGTAGGCGGTTTTCCCGACGATGTCCTTCCTCGGAGTGCCGAAAAACTTCTCGAAAACCCGGTTGCATCCCAGGTATCGGCCTCCGGTGTCCTTGTAGAAGACGGGGTAGGGCATGGCATCCATGAGATTTTGCAGGAAAGCGACATTGCTTAGCAGTTTTTCCTCCTTCCCCTTGAGTTCGGTGATATCGACGACGACGCCGGACATTCGTACGGGTTGACCCGCTGCATTGATAAAGAACCGCCCCTGACCCGCTATCCAGTGTTCCGAACCGTCGGGCCAGTTGACGCGAAACTCGTGCCGATACAGGCAGCCTTGCTCTCGGGCCTGAGCCACCTTTATTTCCATTTGGGCCAGGTCATCAGGGTGGATCGATCTCCGGAAAGTCTCATAGCGGCCGTCAAATTCCTCCGGCTTCAGCCCAAAGAGCCGCGCGTGGCCCTCGGACCACACAATCTCGCCAGTTGTCAGATCCCAGTCCCACGTACCCATTTCACCAGCGTCAAGGGCCAACAGCAAACGTTCTTCACTTCGTTGAGCGCGCAGGGTCGCCTGCTCCGCTTCCAGCAGTTTTTTTTCGAGTTTGAGTACAAGGACTTCGGTGTATTCTTGGAGCAGCACCTTTTCTGCATCCGCAGGTTCGCGCGGGGGCTTCAGTTTTTCAGCATCGGCCTGCTTCAGGACTTCTTTGATCCGGGCGACGAACACCTCCGGCTCGGCGGGTTTAATGATGAAGGCGTCAGCACCCAGGTCCAGAACAAGAGATTCATCTTTGGGATCGGTGTAGGTGGCGGTATAGACCACAAATGGAATGCGGTTCAGGCGCTTGTCTGCCTTCCACGACCGCAGGAGTGTGAAGCCGTCCATGACGGGCATGAGCAAGTCTGAAATGACCATATCCGGTGGCGCCTGGCGAGCTTTGAGCAGAGCTTCGGCACCATGCCTTGCCGTGACTACCTCATAACCGCTGCCTGCCAGAAGAACCTGCAACATATAAAGGCTCTCTTCCTTGTCGTCCACTACCAGCAGCCGGATCATAAGACGTCTCCCTTCTTCGACGATTTCCAATAAACGCTGACTCCGATCACATAGGTCTACGGGTTGATCGGTTTCTAGAATAGTCATCGCAGTAGGCAGCCAGGATTTTCTCTGTCAACAGCACTTGAGGATGTCCGCTGAGCAATGAGCCGGTAATCTGTTCCGGCTTCATATCGATAATCTACACGTCCTGCCTCGTCATGCCATTTATAACCAGGAAGGCGCCCCGCGAACGCCCAACGCATTTGATAGACCCTGCGCAGCGGGCGCCTTCCGCGCTTCGCGAAGTACATCGCTGAGGGGTGCCCGCAATCGATATGGCATCTTCTTGCCCAGTGTTGTTCATAAGTCTGTCTTACGAGAAATGGAGGGAATAGTCGCCGGCCGTTCCAGGGGCTACACTTACAATTTGTCCTTTCAGGTTTGCCATTGATGCTATCCCCCTGTCTTTTCGAGTGACGGCCGCCTCGTTTTTATCAGGGGGCTGGATGGTGGCCAATATTGAGAACCCAGCCCCCCTAATTGTCGGGAACATTACGGGGGTAACCAGCACAGGGTTCATGTCTGTCGAGATCGCGATTGTGAGCTTTTCGGGAGGACCGGTCTGTTCTTTGGGGGCCATGCGTTTGAGAGAGGAAAAAGGCTGAAGCAAGAAGGCCGAGAAATCCAACTCCCGCTACGGCGAATGAGAGTGAACGCATGCGATTATTCACAGCATCCTCCAGGTTGCGCCGTTAATAGTAAGTGCGGTATGGTCGAGATTCTTGTCGATGCAGCTCCGGAACTGTCGGGAGTTGATCCGAAAAAGATTGGCTTGTGAGCATCCCATAAGTATCCGGATTAAATTATTATAACAACGTAATTATCTGAATGCAACTACATTCATCCCTTTGATTGGGGTATTAAAGTTGGCCTTGGATTCTCTACCTTCATACTGGAGTTTCGGTTAAGGCGATGACGCTATCATGCAGAAAGGTGGTGACATTCAAGTGCTCTAACATTCTCCGGACTGCAATAAATGGGGAGGTTGATTGAAAAACACAGAAGTTCGAACTCAACCGGTTCCGGTGATGAACCCTGCTAAAATGGTGAGAGCCTAGAAGAAAGGTGCCACAATTGACCTTACTCAAGGCTCTCGGAAGAGGTATAAGACACTAGTGATATTGCCGGAAAGAGAATTAAGGTCTGAAGTAAAATTAGCGACAATGCCCAGGAACCCACTCCCCTTGGCGATTGTGATGGCCGGGGACCCAGTGCTGATGTTTCCAGTGAGCCTCAATCCATTTCCCGTGTTTGTTGTAGTGGCCGTCAACCCAGACCTTTCCGCAAGGAGGGTGGGCGCTTACATCAACGGCTGTGAAAACGGACAAAAGGGCCAAGCAGACACTAAAAATCAGCAGTTTCATTTTCAACTCCTCATTCCTTTCTGATTGGATGTGGTTCGGGTAATTCATTTGATTTAAATAAATCCTGGCGATGGTGAAAACCCATGCTGTTTCCAGCGACTCGTCGGGGGAATTGTTTCGCGCCGGCTGGATAGAAGCTCAATCAGCCACTGGGGTCTTCACACTGAACCAGCTTCGACTTGGTTGCATATTCCGTATTGTGCTTATCCAATAAGTAAATTAATTTTAATGGCAAGATCATAACAGCGGAGTTTGGGGTGACATGTTTGGCTTGAAAAAGCGGCGGCGGGAAAAACTTCGAAAGCAGTCTTTTCCGCCTGCCTGGCTCGAAATAATCGAAAAGAATGTGCCCATCTACCACCGGTTGTCCGGGGCGGACAAAAAAGAGATCCAGGGGCATATCCTTGTTTTCCTCGCCGAAAAGAATTTTGAGGGTTGCGGAGGGCTGGAGGTGACCGATGAGATCAAAGTCACCATAGCCTCCCAGGCCTGTATCCTACTACTGCACCGGGAAACCGATTATTATCCGGAACTCTACTCAATTCTTGTCTATCCCAGCGCCTTCATAGCGAAAGGATATGTGGAATTTGCCCCTGGTTATTATGCCGAAACTGAGCAAGTACATCTCGGTGAGTCCTGGAAGCGTGGCGCGCTGATTTTATCCTGGGATCATGTGCTAGCCAATGCCGGGGATGTTCATGACGGGCACAATGTGGTGCTGCACGAATTCGCACATCAACTGGACATTGAAGATGGCTACGCCGACGGCGCTCCACCCCTGCCCCACCGATCAAGGTATGTCGCCTGGGCCCGGATATTGGAAAAGGACTATTCAAAGTTGCAGAAGGACGCAGAAGAGGGCCGCTCCACGGTGTTGGATGAATACGGCGCTACCAACCCGGCGGAATTTTTTGCTGTTGCCACCGAATGTTTCTTTGAAAAGCCCGTCCAGTTGCAAAGGAAACACCCAGAGCTCTATGAGGAACTGAAGCTCTATTTTCAACAGGACCCGGCGCAAGCAGAGTAGGAGGGCGTGCGAGAATGTGGGTTTCTCCCACTTTCCTCATCTCGGCAAAATCGGCCCGTGAGCAGTAACCGCTCACAAGAGATCAGAAACCGCTCCCAGTAGCTCTTCCCGTAACCTCACAACCCAATCACACGAGCACTAGTGCAGCGTCAACTAAGTTCCAATAGGTAAGGGCCTACAGCCCATCATTCCGGCGAAAGCCTGAATCCAGTGTTTTTTCAGGTGGTTAAAAGCACTGGACCCCGGCCTTCGCCGGGGTGACGATTACTTGCAACATGTAATAACTTTGTTGACAATGTACTAGTGTAGCGTCAACTAAGTTCCGATAGGTAAGGGCCTACAGCCCGTCATTCCGGCGAAGGCCGGAATCCAGCGTTTTTTTAGGTGGTTAAAAGCACTGGACCCCGGCCTTCGCCGGGGTGACGATTACTTGCAACATGTAATAACTTTATTGACAATGCACTAGATCGTGGCATTTACTACGGCTCCTTCACTCTCTCCTGCTCGGCGGAAATCAGTTCTGATCCCGATAATCTTCTGTTCGGGCGATTTTCCGGCGGAAAAATAGCCGATCTCCCATGAGGTACCGTTATCCACCTGAGAGCCATCCAAAAAAGCAATCATACGGTCAGCATCATCGAGATGGGATTTGCAGCGGAAGAAGATTTCGCTTTTGCGCCAAGGGAATCGATTGCGGATTCGGTGACGAGCTCGCAGGGCCAGATTACCTAATATAATATTCCAGAGAACAGAATCTTACAGAGTTCTTCCGTCATAACGTCTGGGGAAAATGATTTCTTGAATACTATTTTCGGCAGGCATGTATGTTCAATTCCTCCCAGCATTGCATTCCTAAAGGCGGGCAATGAAATATCTTTTTTTATATCACCGTTCGAAACGCCCTGGCGGAAGACTTCCATGATCATATTGCTGTATCTGCGGACTTGCCCATAGCTTTCGCTTTCGAAATATCCCGGGTAATTTCTCACCTCTAATAACAGGATTTTTGCCAAAACCCGGTTTGTATCAAAAAGATGAAAATGGGAACGAATGATCTTTTTCAATTTTTTGACTGTCCCTTTTACTTTCTCCAGTTCCTGTTCCAAATCGTCCAGGTAATCTTTTAAAAAATCACTGAGCACTTGGTGAAGCAATCCCCTCTTGTCTCCGAAGTACCTGTATAAGAGCGCTTCGCTCATGCCCGACGTTTCAGCAATTCTTGCCGTTGTAATCGCATTGAATTCCCTGTCCCGGAGAAGCAGTCTGAGCGCTTCTGCGATTTTCGCTCTGCCTCCTGTCATTCTCCGGGACTTTTTTATTTCGGGATTATTTTTGACGCTTTTATTCGTTTTCAATATTTTCTCCTGCGACGACTCTCTTGAACAGCCCCGGTTAATCAAAGGCGCAGGGAGGTAACAACTCCAATATTTCCGGCATGGAAGGTGCGCGCTTCAGTTCTATCTGGTCCTGTAAATGTTTAGCGGATCCGCTATCTCTCTGAGCACTCGAATTTCCTCACGCTCGATGGGGTCTGCTTCTCTTGCACGCGAGATGTCTATATCAAATCCCGTGTTTTCTTTGATCGCCTTCGGATCGACACCGGGGAAATATTGATCTACATACATGATTTTTGTCTGGTCATCGAATTTCATGATTCCCATGGACGAGATAAAGGCAATCGGCCCGCCCGGCAAACCAATCTCTTCCCTTCTCACCATCGTTCCTTCGGGCCATTTCTTAACCATCCAGCCCGGTGTCGTCAGATAATCCACCTTTTCCAAAATGCGCCTCTTCTGATGGACCATGGTGATGATGGTCGCTTTGGCATATCCCCCAATGTCCACAGCTCCAGCGGTGCCTGCCAGCCTCTTATGAGGTTTGTTGTAATCAGTTCCGATAAAGGTCGAGTTTAGGTTGCCATACTTGTCGATCTGTGCGCCGCCGATGAATCCAAAGTCAATCTCTCCGCGCATCAAAGGAAAGAGACCTTCAGGATCCCCCATCTGCCATGATGACCCGTAAGTCAAACGACTGTCCATAATGGAAATCGGGACCTCCTGGGGATTGGCGTCGGCCTGACCCGTCTCTACGATCATCTTCATATCGGGACAATGAAGGAGTTTAGCCAACTGGGTGGCAAGCAAAGGCGCACCGATCCCGATGATCCCGACCTTACCGTTAAAAGGAGCGAGCATACGCGACCCGTATATGATCATGGCTTCGGCCGCTGTAAAATCACCAGCTTTTAGAAACTTTTCGCTCATCATTTTGAACCTCCTCTCATTCTGGGCCGATAACCAAACGGGGGCAATGCCCTGATCTTTTCAAGCCGGGAAGCACCGAGCTTGTCCAGGTATTCCATATGGTCTTTGACTCCGAATACCCATGAATCCGCCCATTCCCTGAATCCTTCCTCTGTGCGCGCCTTGCCCACGTATTCGGTCAGAAAAGGGATATCCATGTCGTAGAAATTGAGAAGTTGCCCTGGATGAGCGCCCCACGGCAATTCCACGACCATGTCCACGCTCGTGCACGGGATCTGGTTGCGGTTGGGGTCTCTCCGCAAATATTCCTCCGGCACAACCTGTTCGGCGGTAATGATGACTTTCCTGGCGGCGTGCGCAGCAAAATGATCGAACACGAGACTCCCGTCGATCCTCACCGTCCCATCTTCACCGACATACTGAACATGAATGATGAGTACATCGATCCTCATCGCTGGATGAAGCTGAACCGTTCCCGTGCCGTAAAAGGGATCCTCCATCAGCACGTACTTTTTTGCCGGAAGCGTTTTTGGGTTACGTGCAAGATTTCTGATTTTCGCGACATTGTCATACGCGGGATTCAACACGTCTGTGCCAAACGTTGTTCTTGTCGCAATAAAGGGAGACCCTGCCATTGCAGCCAGGGCCCCAAGACAGACATCTGTGTGGCCGATATCATCGACGACGATCTTACCCGCCTCGATACTTCGTTTTGTGCTGGGAGAGATGCCGAATGCTCCTATTGCCGAATATGTTCCTCGATACCCAACAACACATCCGGCACCCACCAGCACGTCCTCTGCAAGGGAGCACTCTGCCAGAAGAATCAAGTTTTTCTTGCCTTGACGGATCAATTCATAAGCAGCCCCCATGGGCCGCCGATCTTCAACGACGCCCCCCAAGACAATACAATCGCCGTCCTTGACCTCCTGCATAGCCTCGGTAAGACTGACAACTTTGCTTTTTTTCATTGATGAACCCTCCTTTAATCCGACCGGTTGTTTCGATCCCCATCTACTCCTTCCTGTTTTTTGGGCAATACTCTTCGGTGTTTATGGTGACCATGCCGTATGATTTCGCGGACGATATCCATAAGGAGGGATCGCACGCAAGCTCTCCAGCCTGGATGCTCCCAATTTATTCAGGTATTCATCTCGAGATCCTATTTTTATAATCCATCCATCTACCCATTCCAGAAACCCCGAACCGCTCTTGGCCTTATGGACATAATCCCGTATGAAGGCCACATCCACATCATAGAAGCTTTGCACCTGGCTGGGGTGTCCTCCCCATGGCACTTCCACGACCATGTCCACGCTCGTGCACGGGATCTGGTTGCGGTTGGGGTCTCTCCGCAAATATTCCTCCGGCACAACCTGTTCGGCGGTAATAATAACTTTATTGGCTGCGTGGATAAAATAATGATCGAAGGCAAGGCTGCCTTCTATTCGGGAAGTGCCTTCCTCGCCTGCCTGCTGAACGTGGATGATCGCCACATCGGCCTTCATTGCCGGTTGAAGTTTCACCTGACCTTCCCCATACAAGGGATCGTCCATGAGAATGAATTTCCGGGTTGGGATCATTTGCGGGTCGCGAGCAACTTTTCGAATGCGCTCAACGCGGCTATATTCCGGGTTGAGGACATCGCTGCCCAGGGTGGCGCGGGTTGCGACAAAGGGACTTCCTGCCATTGCTGCCATTGCTCCCAGAATGATATCGACATGGCCGATATCGTCTACGATGAGTTCCTCAGACTCGATCTTTCGCAAGGTCGCAGGGGAAAGACCGAAATTGGCCATGCCCGTGTAACATCCACGCCATGCGGCGATGCAACCGCTGCCGACCAAAATATCTTCAGCAAGGGAACACTCGGCAAGCAAGATTAATCCCTTTTTGCCCTGCCGGACGATTTCGTATGCAGCCGCCATAGGCCGCCGGGATTCTATCAAAGATCCCAGAAACAGGACGTCTCCATCTCGAATTTCTTGAATGGCTTCGTGCAGCGTGACCAGCTTGTTTTTTCTCATGGCTGCATTTTGCTTTCAGGGTTCCACTGAACAGAATCTTGCACAGTTCTTCCACCATACATCAGGCAAATATGATGATTTGAAGACGATGCTTAGTACCTTATCGATCTTTGAATTCCGGTTTTCTCTTCTCGATAAAGGCGCTCATTCCTTCCTTCTGATCCTCGGTTGAAAAAAGTATTTCAAAGCAGCGAGCCTCGTAAGCCACCGCAGATTTGATGTCCATGTTGAGGCCACTGTTAACGGCAAGCTTCGTCACCTTAAGTGCTTCCCCCGGCTGCTTTGCAATTTTGAGAGCCATCTTGCGGGCCTCTTCCATTAAAGAGGCTGCGGGAACAATTTTGTTAATCAGGCCGGTCCGGTATGCTTCCTGTGCATCCATGAAATCTCCAGTGTACAAAAGCTCTTTTGCCTTTGTGACACCCACTATTCTGGGCAGGCGCTGCGTCCCTCCGGCTCCAGGAATTACTCCAATTTTGATTTCCGGCTGACCAAATGTGGCGTTCTCGGCCGCAATCCGAAGGTCGCAGGCGAGCGTGAGCTCGCAGCCACCCCCCAAAGCGAGACCACCAATAGCCGCAATCACTGGTTTCTCGAGGTCTTCGATGTGGTTGAAAACGGATTGTGCCATTTTCAGAAATCGGTGGGCGTCCTTAGGGGTTTTTATCTGACCGATCTCCGTTATGTCGGCACCCGCGGCAAAATATTTATCGCTTCCGGCGAGAATGACTACCTTGACTTCGTCGTCGTTATCGATTTCCGTCAGAACATGGTCTAATTCTTTGAGAAGTTCACTGCTCAAAGAGTTCATGCTCCCGGGCCGGTTGAGCGTGATTGTGCCGATTCGGTCGCTCTTTTCGTAAATAACCGTGGTATATGCCATAATGCCCTCCTTTCGTCAGCTCTGCGTCACTGTTTGGAAAATTTGGCGGTGGGGACCGCCAGCCGGGATAGCCAAACCCTCCCAGGGCCTTTTTGATTGTCTCAGTACCCTAAGAGGACGAGTTACCGGGAAAATTTCTTCACCAGAATGAATTTCTGCACTTTACCCGTGGGAGTGCGGGGCAGCGGCCCTTCGTAAAAGAAGATTCTCTTGGGAACCTTGAAGCCGGAAATTTCACCTTTGCAGAAGTCGATCACATCGTTTTCCGCGACCGTAGAATCGGGTTTCCTGACAATGACCGCGGTGACAATCTCGCCCCATTTTTCATCAGGAAGTCCGATAACGGCACAGTCGGCCACGGCAGGATGGCCCAGCAGGGCGCTTTCGACGTCCGCGGCAAACACGTTCTGAGCGCCTGTTACGATCATGTCCTTCAATCTTCCGGAGAGATATAAGTAACCCTCCTCGTCAAAGTACCCGAGGTCCCCCGTGTGACACCAGCCATCCTCAAAAGTCTCCTTTGTTTTCTGCTCGTTTCTATAATATGCCGACGTTCCACTGATGGATTTCGCGATTACTTCCCCGATCGTGCCTACCGGTACATCCTTTTCCGATGAATCCACGATCCGAACTTCGTTCCACGGAGATACTTTCCCCTGGGAGGACGGCTTCCGTTCCTTGTCTGCGGGGCTCGCGTTAATGATGATCGCCGTTTCCTGGAGACCGTAAAACTCGTAAATTGTCCGGCATATTCGCTTTTTGACCAATTCCTGCACGGGTATCGGGAAAGCCGCCCCGGCAAAAACGAGCCCCCGCAGGGAGCTGAGATCGTATTTATCCAGATCGGGCACCGCCAGAACTAATTGGGCCATAGTGGTTACCCAGTTGGATATCGTGACTTTCTCGGCCTGCATCACTTCCAGTACGCGTTTCGGCTCAAAGTTCATAGTGACGATCCTTGCGCCGTTGTAGATCGCCGCCCCCATCCAGGCGAACCCCACTCTTCCGAATATTGGGAATACGATCAAGGCCACATCTTCCTCCCTGACATGGAACATCATGGAAATATCGATGATGACAAGGGCGTTATTATAGTGTGTCAGCATGTAGGATTTGGGGATGCCGGTCGTACCGGAAGTGAGATTCAGGTAATAATCGTCTTCTTCTCTAACATCGGCTTCCGGCTCAGCGGGAGAACCATCGGCAATCAATTTCTCGTAGTCGAGTGCGAACCCCGGGATATTGTCCCCAACCCCGACAAAGGTCTTCACGCTCGGGACCTGCTCTCGCAGGGCCTCGGCGACCTGCAGGTAGGCCGTTTCGAAAATGAGGGCCTTTGCTTCGGCGTGAATGACCAATTGCACAATCTCCCTGGGAGTCATTCGATAATTAAGAGGAAGTCCTACAAGACCGATCTTTCCAACAGCAAAAAAGGTCTCGATAATCTCCACGCGGTTCGAAAGCACGAAGGCTACCATATCCCCCTTCTTAAAACCGAAGCTCAAGAGCTTATTGGCAAGGCGGTTAACCCGATCATTCAATTGCAGATAAGAGACTCTTTTGCCTGTCGTAACACAGCAGACAGCCTCCTTATCCCGGTATCGGACTGCGGCATTCTTAAGAAGCCGCCCCACGGCCATCGACGCCGCTGCTTTTGGATCCATATTTTCCTTCCTGTTTAATGAAGTCTTCATTGTCTCGACCGTTTTTACTCAAGGAGCCCGCTGTCCTGCTTTCCCAAAATCTCCTAATTTTTTGCATCGGCTTTACACCTTGATGATGACCGCCTCACCCTGGGCCAGCCCTCCGCAGATGGCTGCAACTCCATAGCCGCCTCCGCGGCGTCTCAGTTCATATGCCATTGTCATCGTGATCCTTGCAGCAGTGGCCCCCACAGGATGTCCGATGGCAATTGCCCCGCCGTTGACATTGGTCTTGTCTTGCAGCTCTTTCCATTTTTTCGCGTCATCTTTTGCGAGGATCTTGGTGGAAACAAGCGGCATAGCGGCAAAGGCTTCATTGATTTCAATCAGCTGCATGTCGTCAATCGTCAATCCCGCATAGTCCAGCGACTTTTGAATTGTAAAAGCGGGAATTGTTGCGATTCCACGTGGTTCCGTTGCTGAAGCGACGATGTTTACGATGGTAGCCAGCGGTTTGAGGCCCCTCTCTTCAGCCTTCTTCCTCGGCATTATGAGAATCGCGCTTGCCCCCGCGCCCATAGTGGGGGCATTTCCCGGCGTCACGGTGGGACTTCCGTAAATCGGCTTGAGTTTCGAAAGCGCTTCGATGTTCGTGTTCCGTGGCGACTCGTCCTTTTCAATTACAATGGGTTCCCCTTTTTTTTGAGGAATGACGACCGGCATGAGTTCCTCACCGATCTTGAACTTACCTTCCGCATAGGCCTTCGCACATTTCTCCTGGCTTCCGAGGGCCCATGCGTCCTGCATTTCCCTGTTTACACCGTACTCAAGCGCCACTTCCCCGGCATCCTTCGCAACGGGGTTGAATCCTTTGGCCGTATAGCCAAGCTCAAAGAGGCAATCGATCAACTTTATATGCCCCAACCTTGTACCTCTTCTCAGACCGGGGGCCAAATGCGGCGTTCGTGGCATGTTTTCGGCGCCCACCGCCATGGCGATTTCCGCTTCCCCGGCCTTAATGGCTCTTACGCCAAGACGCAGGCAAGTAAGGGAAGAACAGCATGCCCGGTCGAGACTCACTGAAATACTTTCAGCAGGAAAGCCGGCCAATAGAGTCGCCTGGCGTGCAGGGACGTCCGTTTCAAGCGCCGCTTCGGCGAGAATGCAGGTTCCATAGCTTATATCGTCTACTTCCTCAGGCTTGATACCCACCCTCTGAATCACTTCTTTCATGACCATCACGCCAAGGTCGATGCTCGGAACTTCCACCATTGCCGAGTCGAACCTGCTGAACGGAGTCCTTACGGCGCTTACGATTACTATTTCATCTTTATTTTTCATTCTGTCCTTCTCCTTCTCCTGAATGTATGAAGAGTGTCATAGACTTTTTTATCCCGCCATATTGAACCGGATAAGCCATGATGCCATTCCGGATATTGCCCGGAATAAGATATTTTCTCCTCTATCCAGCCGCCATCCGGATGGCTCCGTCCAGCCTTATGACCTCTGCGTTGAGCATGGGATTTTCTATAATGTGTATAGCAAGGCCGGCGTATTCATCCGGCCTGCCGAGCCTTGAAGGAAAGGGTATCATCTTTCCAAGGGCATCCCGTGCGGCTTGCGGCAGAATATCGAGCATCGGAGTCTCCCTCGTAAACCATGATGTTATTCGGCTTATAGATTGTCCAGTGCCGCAATTAATCCAGCGTCCATCCGGAAACTCCGGATGGAATGCTGGCAGTTTCCGATTCGAAAAGGACCCTTTCCGGATGGAAACTAATCCAGTAGCCTTCTGAAACCTCGATCCTCTTGATCGTAAGATGTCTTGATTGGAGGTCCTGCTCTCAACCTCGATTCCACTCCCAAAAATGGATGCAGTTCCGGAACCTCCGCTAAGCTTCCTTCGCAAGGATCCATTTGGCTTCTTTGCGAAGCTCCGCTCTGAAATCGGGATGAGCAATGGCTATTAAAGCCTCCGCCCGCTCGCGCATCGATTTATAGTAGAGATCTGCGACTCCGTACTCGGTGACAACATATTGGACATACATGTGCGGGACAATCACATGGGCGCCGGGGGACAATCGGGGCACGATAGTGGATACCACCTGGCCGTTCTTCAACTTTCTCGTGGAGGGCAGTACGTTGAATGCCCTGCCGCCTTTGGACCAGGCTGTGCCGATGACAAAGTCCAGCTGTCCTCCCGCAGCCCCGACGAGGCGGTAGTCCACTCGTTCGGAGTTCAAATGACCCATGAAGTCAACCTCCAGGTCCATGTTGATGGCGACAAGATTGTCTATTTCTCGAAGGACATAGGGAGCGTTTATATAGGAAGTCGGGTAAAAAACGCAGTCCGGATTTCGTGTGACGAATTCATACATATCGTGGTCGCCCATGCAGAAGCTTGCCACCGTTTTGCCCTGATGAATTTTTTTCAGCCTGTTGGTGACAATTCCTTCTCTGACCAGGTGCGGCAGACCCATGGGAAACATTTCCGTATGCACCCCCAGGTCTTTCTTCCCCTTGTCCCGGAGCAGCCGGACAATGGCCTCGGGAAGTGTGCCGATGCCCATCTGTATGCAATCCCCGTCTCTAATATATGATCCCACATGTTCTGCAATCCTGGATTCGATTTCCGTTGGCTCCCCTTTTCTTTTGAACTCTGGAATGGGACTTGAGTGCTCGACAAAGAAATCGAAATCCGAAATTGGCATCCAGTTCTCTCCGTAAACGACGGGCATTTGGTCATTGACCTCTGCAATCACAACTTCTGCTTCCTGAATCATTTCAGGAGACAGAAAATTTGATAACCCAAGATTCACCACCCCGGCCTCCGGTGGACAGACGGACACCATGGCCACATTGCATAACTTTCCCATTCTCGGGCCGGCATCGGAGCTGTTTACAGATTGGTAATCCACGAGTCCCGCCTTAGCCAGTCCGCGATTTAATGGATTGAAGAGAAGCGCGCTGTAAGTAAACGAATCCTTGACGCTTTTCATGAATTCAGCATCGTAGAGTTTCATCGGGCGGATCGGAACGGCATCGATGATCCTGACTCCCCTCAACTCTTCTGCCCTTCCCAGAAGGGCGTCCACCAGATGAGATGTTGGGGAACCAAGAGACAATCCAAAGCCCACTACATCCCCGGATTTGACCTTCTTTACTGCTTGCTCCGCAGTAAGAACTTTGTTCTTATACTCATCGTTCCAGGTCATGTAAGTCCTCATCTCTTCCTCCTTTTCCCTTTGTACATCCGTCTTCCGCGTTCGACGGTCAAACGATGGTTTTCCCCCTCTTCAAAACCCCATCATCCGCCCGACAATGACCTTCATTACTTCCGTTGTTCCTGCAAAAATCGCAATGACACGGGCATCCCTGGCAAAACGGCAGATGGGGTATTCTTCCATGTAGCCGTAACCTCCATGGAGCTGGACGCAATGGTAGGCAACGCGATTAGCCATTTCGGGTATCCATGCCTTCGCCATGGATACTTTCTTCGCGATCTCTTTTCCTTCCAGATGGTCAGCAATCAGCGAATCGACGAAGGTCCGCCCGAGTTCGATCTCTGTTGCCATCTCTACGATTTTAAAGGTATTATGTTGGAAGGAGCCGACCGGGCTTCCGAATATCGTCCTTTCCTTGCAATACTTGACCGTCATATCGAGCATGGCTTCCGCCATGGACTGGGCCATGAGACTTGCGATCAGCCTCTCCTGCTGCAGCTTCTGCATCAGGTAATAAAAACCTTTTCCCTCTTCGCCCAAAAGATTTGAAACGGGTACGCGGCAATCCTCGAAGAAAAGCTCAGCTGTATCCTGGCTGTGCCATCCCATTTTTTCCAACTTTCTCCCCCGGCTAAACCCGGGCGTTCCCGATTCGACACAGATCAGGCTAACCCCCTTATGGCCCGCTTTCGGGTCTGTTTTAGCAACCACAATCACGAGATCTGAAAGAATGCCTAACGAAATGAAGGTCTTCTGCCCGTTGACTATGTAATGATCGCCGTCACGAATCGCGGTCGTACGGATCGACGCAAGGTCTGAACCGGTGTTGGGCTCCGTCATCGCAAGCGCGGTTATGATTTCGCCGGATGCACAGCCTGGAAGCCATTTCATCTTTTGCTCTTCATTTCCAAAACTGTAGATATAGGGAACAATGATATCGCTGTGGAGAGGGGCCACCAGCCCTGTGATTCCTCGATAGAACAGCTCCTCGCAAATGATAACGGAGTACAGGAAATCAGCCTCGGACCCGCCGTATTTCTCCTCAAGCCAGGGACATAAAAAGCCATTTTCACCCATCTTGTTCCAGACTTCGCGGGGAACAATCCCATCTGTTTCCCACTGATCGAAGTGAGGCGATATTTCCTTATCGAGAAACTTTCTCAGGGAATCGCGAAAAATGCGGTGTTCTTCACCGAAGGGCTTTCGTTCCATAGTGTCGTCTCCTTTAGGAGGGGTTGTCCGATGTATTTGCTCAGCAAACGAGAAAGATGTTACGGAAGGGCGGCTCAAACATGTAGAGTGACACTCACTTACTGCACCTGGCCGCAATTGTCAAGAACTTTTATGGTTTGTCACCCAGATTATTGAGAGGCAGAGAGTTGTGATGGTAAATCAAAAACCTGGAGCTTTATATCATACATCTTGCTTTCTCAGTTTTAGGGCCGTTACATTAGAAAAACCGAGAAACCGCTTCCATCAACTCCTCCCTGCTCCTCACAATCATATCGCACGAACACTCGATCATCGAACTCACAATGGCGCTTTCACTCTCTCCTGTTCGGCGGAAATCAGTTCTGATCCCGATATTTTCCTGTTCGGGTGACCTTCCGGCGTTGAAATCGATTGGCCCCAATACTATCTTTAGATAAGTTTGATCGCTATTTTTCTCAATATTTGGAGGTTATCATGCGAATGCTTTTAAATGTAATATTCCCCTCTGAGCAGTTCAACGAAGCAGTCAAAGACGGTAGCGTGGGCCAAAAATTGGGCCGCATTCTGGAGGACATCAAACCTGAGGCAGTCTATTTTACAGAGCAGGACGGCCTCCGAGTAGCAATCCTGATCATTGATATGGCTGATCCTTCCAAGGTCCCGTTCTATGCCGAGCCATGGCGTCTTGCCTTCAATGCAGACGTCGAATTCCGAATTGTGATGACGCCTGAGGATCTCCGGAAGGCCGGCCTGGAGGAGCTTGGGAAAAAGTGGTCCTGATCGGCGGGAGAAGATGGATTATAAGCCGGTTTATCTGTCTGACTGAACTTTCGGAGACAAAGCCTCCTCAAATCGAGTTTAGTGGTAAATCCAATAGGTTACAGTGAGAAAAATGTAGAACCTATAGCCGGCGGCTCATTATTTCAGGGTAATGTCACTTCCCTATGCGTGCTGGGCCTGCTTTCATAAGTATGACTGAAAAAGTGATCGTGATGACATATTTTTGTGATGTTCGCAGCAATTCCGAAATACTTCCCAGATTGAACAGGCGGGCTCCAGAGATCGTGCAGATCGAACTATCCAATAACGACGGCATGGAGATGATGCCCCACCTTATACCAAGTTGCATTCATAGAGCCCCTAATAACCCCAAACTGAGCGGGGGAAAGTTTTCTCACTTTAAAGATGCCCCGGGCCCGCCAGCATTTCGGCGCACACGCGCAAGCGCGTGTGGCCGAGCGCTCAATCTCGACGCTCCGCGAGGCGTAGCCGCAGGCCGCCGCCGATAGCGCAACACTGAGCCGCGTAGCGGCGAGGGGGTGTGGGGGGCGTAGCTCCCCGCGCTTTTGAAAAACATCACTTGATACTTTCTTGAACGCAACTTGGTATTAGACAGGATTCGGCAGATAGAAGTCAGTTCCGGCATCCATTATCCAGCCACATTTTAAAAGTCGTGCGTCAGTATTTCGATGGCGCGGCGGCAGATTTCCCGGGCATAGTCAGTCCACACTCCCTGGCCCCAGAAGCGATAGCAGCTTGTTTGCGAGGTCAGCAGATGAAACAGCGCATTTCGATACCGGTGTTCACCGGGAGGGACGTTTTGCCTGATGACTTTTTCGAAAAAGAGGGAGCTGACCTTTTCCATAGGGCCCAACACATCTTCGTAGCCGCGCACCCAGGAAAGATTGTTCGTCCAACTGCCGCCCTCCATGTGGAAACGATGGTCTTCTTTTCTGAGTTCTTCGATAGCCCGCTCCATCTTCTCCGGGCCGTCTCCGGGTTTGAAGCGTTCCCAGATGCGAAATTGCAGAATGGGCTGAAGCGCGGGAAAATCCTCCTCCTTTATACCAAGCGAGAAGAGATACTCTAAGTACTCGGTGACGTTCACCATGGGCACATCCGAACCTGAAGACTCGCGAATAACCTCCATGTACTTGGGCGGGAACTCGTTCATCATCACACCGCCGTTTTCGCCGTCGGCGATCTGCGTGACAATCTGCGGGATCTGTCTTCCGGCAAGTTCCAGGCGGGAAAGCCCTTTGGCTTCGTAATACGGCTGCATCTGGCCGACGAGTTTGGTGTCGCTCCCCTGCGTCTTGATTATGGCTACGATGCTCGCCGTTTCGCCTTGAGAGTTGCGGCAAACGAGGCGATGCGGGATATGCTTGCGCTCCGGCACCCAGCCGTTCTCGGGCCGTTCCACGGAATGCTCCTGGACAAGGACCCACTGGTAGCCGCAATCTTTCAATGTCTTTACAAACTGGTAGGCCACATCGGGGTGATTTGGAAGAGCCATCTCCGAGGGAGAAAAGCCGCGCACTCGACCGAGGGCTTCGAAGCCGAAGATGGAGGCGAAGTGATTTTGCCAGGCTTTGACATGCAGTCTATAATCCTGGAAAGGGGTGGAAGGAGCAACGGCATGCCCCCAGGGGGCTCCCAGCCATTCCACTGCGCGTCGAAAGTTGGGGTTCAGCGTGATGGTGTTAAGGCTATCGAAAACATCATGTGCCCCCATCCTGCGAAGGCCATGCAGCAGGGTGCCGGAGTAATCCAGCATCACGCGCGGCTGTTTGCCTTCATTCATCAACTGCGGAATAAACTCACCCATGCGCCTGTAGCACGATAGAAAAACCGAAGCGTTGTGGTTGTCACCAATCCCCTGGTTATCCATCATGTATTTGAGATTGCTAATAATTTCTGCATTGCTCAGGTTGACTCCGCCAGCCGGGATGAGCGGCTGGTGCATGTGCAGCGCAATGGCGCCAGCGCTCCGGATGCGCCCAAAATCAATTCCGCTCTCATGCAGGTAGATTACTTTCCCTTTGTTGGCACTCATGGCTTGTGCGCACAAATGCTCTGCTCCGGAGATGTTCGGTAGGCCGCTAATGTATTCAGGCAAATCAGTCACAGGCAGATATTCATTCCTTTCATTCTATTGAAAATCAACTGACCGAGACGCCGCTCGATGCTTTCGATTCCCGTTTATTTGTGGCGGATGTGCTCGTAAATTGCCATATACTTCGCACCTGGGCTACTCCAGGAGAAGTCATGCCGCATTCCGTTGAGAACAAGCCGGCGGAACTCGTCCGGATAGTGATGCCACAGGCCTATCGCACGGTCCAGCGCCGATTCGACAGCATGATAATCGGTCTGGTGAAAGACATATCCATTGCGCTCGTCTGGCGGTCTATCGCCACAATAGTCCCGGTCGAACACGGTATTCACCAAGCCGCCGACGGCACGCACGATAGGTATGGTGCCGTACTTCAAGCTGATCATCTGGGGCAAACCGCACGGCTCGAACAAGCTTGGCATGATGAGCATATCCGCGCCGGCGTATATCATGTGAGAGAGTTCTTCGTTGTAACCAATCTCCAGGTGGCAGTCCGGATTGTCGTTGAGATAATTTTTGAGATGCCGGAAATAGGCGTTGATATCCATCTCCGGGCTGCTGCCCAAAAGTACGAATTGGGCATTGTGCTGCAAGCAGTAAAACAGCGCGTGCCGTACCAGGTTCAAGCCCTTCTGCGGGTCCAGCCGGCCTATGTAGGCAATGATTGGTTTGTAGTCCTTGCGCAGCAATAAGCTGTCCCGCAGGGTCTCTTTGTTGCGGTATTTCTCCTGGACGGTTTCCATGTTGTAACGGGCGGGGAGGTGGCGGTCAACCTCAGGGTTCCACATGTTATAGTCTACGCCGTTGAGCACACCATCGAATTTCACACGGTGAATTTGCAGCGTTCGTTCCAGACCGAAACCTTGGCTGGTGCTGCAAGCCTCCCACGCGTGTTGCGGCGAAACGGTCGTAACGAAATTCGCATAGACAATGCCGCCCTTCATCAAGTTCACTGCACCTGGATTGAAGTTGTCGCGCATGCGGTCATAGTGCATGAAGTGGGATGGGCGGCCTAAACCGGCAGCCCACAGCACATCTTCAGTGGTGACGCCCTGGTGCTTGAAATTGTGGATGGTGTAGCAGGTCCGCTGATTCGACATCCCTGAGCGATTGTACATCTCGAAGAGCAGGACCGGGACGATTCCGGTTTGCCAGTCGTGGCAGTGGATTATGTCGGGGCGGCGGTTGCTCTTGAGCAAGAATTCCAGTGCGGCCTTGCTGAAAAAGGTAAAACGCCTGGCCTCATCCGCACATCCGTAAAAGCGGCCGCGGTTAAAGAAATTGTCCTGCGAGTGCGGATCGATAAAATAGCAGCGCAGGCCATGCACCTCGCCGGACCACACCGAACAATGAACCCAACCGCTATACCAGGGCACCCACAAGTCATGATAAACCTTCTCCAGGGCCCAGATTTGGTCATAGCGCATGCAGTCATACATGGGTAGAACGACTTCAACATAGTTGCCGCGCACCTGCAACTCGCGGCTGAGGCCATACACCACGTCGCCGAGGCCACCCACTTTGGCAACCGGGGCACACTCCGAAGCGATTTGCACAATGTACATTCTATTCTCCTAAATTCGCAGCCGGGACTCCAAGCAATGTTAGCCTTCCCAGGCAATCCCGGCCAGGACTAGTGCAGTGTCAACTAAGTTCCTATATCTAAGGACCTAAAGGCCGTCATTCCGGCGAAAGCCGGAATCCAGCGTATTTTCAGTTTGTTAACAGCACTGGACCCCGGCCTTCGCCGGGGTGACGATTCCTTGCAACATGTAATAACTTTGTTGACAATGTACTAGTTATTGAAAATATCTAGCCGCACTGCGTTTCTTTTTCGCGCTTAAGGAAGATCACGCCCAAGGGTGGCAGGGTGAGCACGATCGAATGGGGTTGCCCCTGACACGCCCCGGGTTCCGATGTGACCGGATCGAGGTTGATCGTATTGCTCCCACTGTAGAGTCCCGAGTCGCTGTTAAGCAGTTCGCGGTAAACGCCGGGCGCCGGCACTCCTACATGGTAGCCTTGGCGAACCACCGGCGTGAAGTTCGATACCACTATGACAAAATCATTCGGGTCCCGGGCCCTGCGAATAAATGAGACAATGTTTTGGTCAATATCGTGGAAATCGATCCACTGAAACCCCTCCCAACTGAAATCCATCTCATGGAGCGCGGGTTCGGAAACGTACAACCGGTTAAGATCTTTTACATAATGCTGGAGGTTCCGGTGGAATTCAAAATCGAGCAGCATCCAATCCAATTCGCGGTCGTGGTTCCATTCGTTCCACTGTCCGAACTCACTGCCCATGAAGAGCAGCTTTTTGCCGGGGTGTCCATACATATAGGCGTATAGCAAACGCAAGTTGGCGAACTTCTGCCAGTAGTCACCCGGCATCTTGGACAGCATCGAACCCTTGCCGTGCACTACCTCATCATGGGAAAAAGGCAGTGTGAAATTTTCGGTGAAGGCATAAAGCAAGGAAAAGGTCAGGTGGTGATGATGATATTTGCGGTGGACAGGCTCCTTTTGCATGTACTCGAGCATGTCATGCATCCAACCCATGTTCCATTTAAGATCGAAACCCAAGCCCCCCACGTAAGTCGGGCGGGAAACCATTGGCCAATCGGTGGATTCTTCGGCAAACGTCAGCACGTCCGGTACCTCCTGGTGCACCACCTCATTGAAGCGCTTGATGAAAGCCACCGCCTCCAGGTTTTCCCTCCCGCCGTATTTGTTTGGAATCCACTGGCCCTGCTCCCTCGAGTAGTCCAGGTACAACATCGAGGCCACGGCATCGACGCGGATGCCGTCAATATGATACTTGTCCAGCCAAAACAACGCGTTGGAAAGAAGGAATGCGCGCACCTCGTTTCGCCCGTAGTTATAGATGAGCGTGTCCCAGTCCTGGTGTTCGCCCTGGCGTGGGTCGGCGTGTTCGTAAAGGTGCGTGCCGTCGAAAAACGACAACCCATGGCCGTCTTTGGGAAAGTGCGCCGGTACCCAGTCCATGATAACACCCAGTCCGGCCTGGTGTGCGGTATCGACGAAGTGCCGGAAATCATCCGGAGTTCCATACCGTGAGGTAGGGGCAAAGCAGCCGACGGGCTGGTATCCCCACGACCCGTCGAAAGGATGTTCCGTAACAGGCAGCAGTTGAATGTGAGTGTAACCCATCTCCTTTACGTACGGCACCAACTCCTCGGCCAGCTCGCGGTATGTGAGCCAGCGATGGCCGAGGTCCTTGTGCGGTGCTTTCCTCCATGAGCCGAGATGCACCTCGTAAATGGATATGGGTGCTTCAAATTTTTGACGTTCTTTACGTGTGTGCATCCAATCGCTATCGGCCCATTCGTAGCGATCAAGGTCCCACACAACGGATGCCGAATTTGGGCGCATCTCGGTCGAGAAACCGAAGGGGTCGGCCTTCACGGCCATGTAACCACGGCGGGTCTTAATTTCATATTTGTACAACTCCCCCTGAGCCAAATGGGGAATGAAAATCTCCCACAGACCGCTCACACCTCGAGGGTTCATGGAGTGGCGCCGCCCGTCCCATTGATTGAAAGCTCCGACCACGCTCACCTGCTCGGCGCCGGGCGCCCACACACTAAAATGGACACCCCTAACGCCACAATGCTCAATGATGTGCGCACCAAGCTTGTCGTATAAGCGAATATGATTGCCTTCGGAAAAAAGATGTAGATCATAGCCGGTAAGGACCGGAGGGAACCGATAGGGATCTTCGGTCACATACGTCCGGCCGTCGTGCAAGGTGACCGAGAGTTTGTAAGGGAAAATCTTGGTCTCACCTGAGAAGACGGTTTCAAACACGCCGTCGGCATGTATGCACTGCATCGGACGCTCCGCACCGAAACGCAACACGGAAACGTTTCGTGCCTGCGGTTGGAAGGTGCGAACAACCAGCCCCGGCCTTCCGGCCAGTGTCACATTATGCAGCCCGAGAATGTCAAACGGAGTGCTGTAGCAGCTGCCGGCGATGGCCGCAATGGCCTCGGGGCCGGCTGTCGATTCGAAGACAACCTGGAGGATATACACCGTCGAAGCCGGTGCAGTAAGCGGGGCCTCAGTGGCAGGCTCACCGGCATCCGCCTCGGGGTTGGCAGGCTCACTCCGAGTCCTGCTGGGAGAACCGGCTGATTCAAGCGCGTTCGAGGTGGAAATGGCAATGTCACCGAGTCTGTTATCCAAATCTTTAGCATGTTCGACAGCATCGGCCACGGGAGCGGCATCTGCAACAATCATACGGCATCTCCTTTGCTTTTCTGCTCCTGAACTCCACCTTTTGGCTTCGAGCACCCCCCGACAACACCCTTCATCAGGTTGTCAGAGTTCAATCCGCAGAAATCGCCCTCTTTCTTTCATATGGGCTGTAGTAGGTCATCCCTGATAGGTTTCAGGTCGTGAAAGACGGCGCAGTGCCGGCAAAGAACAGCGTCAACATCAGGGAATCAGGCCGCGGCTATAGACAACCTGGCCCCCCAGCTTATTGGACGCATACGGCTCTGAACATAAGTTAAAAATGATTTACCAAAGGTTTCAGAAGGCTAAATCATTGGAACCCTAAGCTCAAATCCACGCTTTAATATGATATAAGTAAAACAAATTCCGCCACAATAATCAAGGCAAATTTTCAATAATTTCCAATCAGGGTTCTTCCAGCTACCAGACTTAAGACATTAGAGTAAAAGTGGTTTTGGATTTAGGCTACGCTATCTTGAATGCAAATTAGTTACGGCTGCGTTACAAATGTGTTGAAGGCATACTACTGTCATGCGTCACAAGTTCATTGCATAAATTATGTAGGGTGGGCACGTTTTATGTGCCCACCAATCAGTGGTGGGCAACGCTCTGCTTTTGCCCGCCCTACCCCTAAATCGGGAACTAATTAATGACTCAGGACACTATCTCAAAAGCATCTAAGAACCCGGCTCAACCGTCGCCACGAAAAGTCGCCATCGAAGAAAGGAATAACCTCCTCATGATCGGATCGCCCGAGTCAGGCAAGGCAATGCTCGCTCAGCGTATCGAACATTAGTTGGCTCATCAACATAAGCTAGTGCAGTGTCAACTAAGTTCCTATAGGTAAGGCGCCCCGCGAACGCCCAACGCGAGTAGTAGACCATGCGTAACGGGCGCCTTCCGCGCTTCGCGAGGCACCTTCCGCCTAAAGGCGGTAAAAGGAATGACCAGATTATCGCTGAGGGGTGCCCGCAATCGATATGACAATTTCTTGCTCAGTGTTGTTCATAAGTCCGTTTTACGAGGACCTTCAGCCCGTCATTCCGGCGAAGCCTGCCCCGGAAGTGTCTAGTCCGGGGGCCGGAATCCAGCGTCTTTTCAGTTGGTTAACAGCACTGGACCCCGGCCCCCGGACTAGACACTTCCGGGGCAGGCTTCGCCGGGGTGACGATTCCTTGCAACATGTGATAACTTTGTTGACAACGTACTAGAATAGTTTGAGAAATAAAGATCTCTCCTCGCACTTGAGAAAATGAGGCGCCAAAATCTTTGCCATTTTTGGATCATACTGAGAGTATTTAGGATATATAGTGTATTTTTTTGAATAGTAGATTAAGGCGCAAAGTGGCGATTGACGTGAGTCTTATAAGGTATGGGTTGACGGGAGAAAGTCGATCCTGAAGCATATTAATGCGTCCTGAGACGTTTTTTCGAGCATTGCCGGACACAACATGCGATTAATCCGGGTCCCTTCTCCATTCCATCGATCACAGCGCCATTGAGATGGTGTAAGGCCGGAGTCAAGAGGGATGAAAAATCGAGCGGCGCAGGAAGCACAGGGTAGTACAACACCGAGCGGGATCTCATAATCAAAGAATCAAGCAGGATGATGCTCTTATGATGCTTACACCGGCAATTTGTTCTTGTGAACGGGTTTTAAACTTCGGCCTTTAGCCAAAACCCCTTCAGCCCAAGCTGATTATCTCATGAGGCCGGCAATAGGTTTCACCAGTTCTCGAATTGTCCCCGTCTCGACGGCGTCTAGAAACTCTTCGCCAAGATATGCACTGGCCTCGATGACTTCATTCCAGTACGCGACACGTTCTTCATCACGCCCCTTGAAAAATGGGAAATCCTCCCTGTCCGGAATCCTTTTATACGGTATACGCTCTATGAACTGTTTCGACGGGGAGACCAGGAGCAGACGGTCCACGTTTGCTTCCCGAGGCTTCCGCCACGGAAGGCGCTTATCGAACCAGCCGGGGATGATACGATCCGTGTAATGAGGGAAAAGAATCAATTCATGAGCAGTGTCGTCATCCCGCTGGATCGGTAGATCAAAGTGGTAATCTATGATCCCACCGTCCCGATACGTCCCTCGTGGAGCATCGGGAATATTGTTCACCCCCGGCATGAGCAAGGGGACCGAACCCGAAGCCAGCAAGACATCTTTGAGGTTTTTTGCGGAAAGGGGTATCTTTTTTGTATCCACGTCAGACATTTCACCGAGCGGCGGGGGATTCCTGGGGTCAAAAAAAAGCACCCTGTCGAAGAAAAACCTCAAGCCGGCCCTGTGAACGGCATTGTAAATGGCTGCATCAAGCAGCCCAAGAGCCAGCAGCACCTTATTGTCACTGGCGACCGGCCATTTGCAGTGAGCGGTGAAAACGCCCAGTCTGAAGAATGGGTGATGCAATATCTCTTCGATTCCACTGCCGCCCAGCAGTGCCTCGAGCATCTTCGCACATTCCAGGGTGATTTCTTCACGCTCGGGATTGGGTGAATAGCGCTGGGCAGTATAGGCTGAGAGAAATCGATCCAGGGCTTCTAAAGGGTCGTTTTGCGAAACCGCCGCAAATCGCCATGCGCCGATGGATGAGCCTAACAAAAAGAGTGGTTCAGTCCTGTCACTGAACCATGATGAAAAAATGGCGCGGTCCAGGCCGTGGAGAACCAGCCATTTCGGCCCGCCGGCAGCTCCGAGCACCGTCTTGACCATGTCGGGACTTAGCCCGTTTCGGCTGATAGCATGCATGGCCTTTGTGCCTGCATAAAAAACGAGATTACCGGACATAGCGGGAGTACTCCGAGGTAAACGGACCTGAGTGAATGTATGATATTTCTCTCATTTTTTTAGCCTGAATAATGCATCAACTTGACTATCTGCGATGCCGAACCTCATTTTGAGGTGGATTCCGCCCGGAAAAAATCCTTGAACAACCCGATAGACCACAAAATCATAACGATTTCCCGATCGACAATACAACCAATATCTCAGTGGCACTGGTTTTTTGCGATTTCAGACGCACCACTATCGCCGGAGTTTTTATAGCCCGCTTTCCGCCTGTCAGAGTCGAGGTTGTCGTGATAGAGAAACTTTCTACAGCTCTCCTCGACATTGAAAAATGGGGCGCCAAAATCTTCGCCGTTTCCGAATCATTTGTTTACCGATTCGCTGCAAATTGGACTCTTTCGAAATTGGCAAGGTGTCTTGAAAACCTCTGAATTCAATGCACAGTAGGGGAGACGTATTAAATTTATTTCGAAATAGATGAGTGGCGGTCTCTCTCCCGTTTTGAAGAACACAGATAAGTAATATATAACTCACCGTAATGTCCAAATTTATCGCGTAAAGTTTCCCTTTTCTCGTAACATGTTCAATGCTAAAAGAATATGAACCGTAGCGGTTTGGATCCGTTCTCACGCTTGGAAGCAGGGATGAATGAGCGAAATAAAATCACAATATTGAAAGTAGGCCACTCTGGCGACCCTCTTTGCGTTAAGGTAGGACGAGGCGTCTTCAACCTTGAATCCGTGCTCAATTACCTTTCCCAGCCTCTAAATAGCATTTCAAACGAGATCACAATCGACTTGAGCCAAGTGGGCTGGATATCTCTATTTAACTGGTGGGCTTTTACATGCATTTTGCACGGCCAATTAAAAAATAGGCCCGATCTAAAGATTCGTCTGGACTTCGTCGGGGGAGGGGGAAAAGAACTCATTCCATATGGTGAGTGCGCTAATTACCGCACAGGCCGTATGATTTCACCGCGTTTCAGTGATGGTGAATATAATGATTCTTACTCGGTTCATCGCGTGCTCAATTTCGTCAAATCATTGGAGGGGCCTAGAGGATTTGAGAACGTTGCGCGGGGACAGATTGTGCTTGCACGCCAAAGCTTGGCGGAGGCCGAAAGACCTGGATGGTATCGAAGGGACCCTGATGTTGAAAACAGTATAATCCTACCGCGTACGAGCGTCGGTGCCAAGGAAATGTGCCTCAAGTTTGCAAGCAGAAGTCAGATCGAGCTGTGGCGGGAGGCAATGGCCACCAAGCGTGTACCTAATGCTGCCGTTTTCCAAAGCAGCGAGTTTTGGCGTGTACTGTGCCATGAACTTGCTCGAAATGTCGTTGAGCATGCGGGAGGCCCCGGATTCATTGCTGGACGAGTGGTATTGCCGCAAGCAGGTAAGTGGCCACATTGGTGCCACGATGTTTATGGGAGGGCGGCATTAGACCAGTTGAACTTCACCGAGGAGCACGGTTTTGTTGAACTATGTGTGTCGGATGCTGGGGTAGGCGTCCCGAAGACGATTGAGTCATCGTACAGGAAAAGGTATAGAGAGCGGCATGGAACAGATCTGCCACATGAATCCATTAGCCATGCGGATTTGCTCAAGTTTGCATTTGACGAACTTAGCACGAGCAAGGATGCCGATAAATCGTGGGTTACGGACCGGCACGCACTTGGGCATATACTATTCATCGTCGAAAAGTATGGAGGCATCCTTACTATTTGCTCAAAGAACGCGTCACTTACTTACTGTGCTGGCAAGAGCAAGTTCAAAAGGTGTACCACCCAATTGGGATTTGAACCTCAGATTTCATCCACCATGAATCCCGCCATTCCTGGTACGCATCTTCAAATGCTTATTCCTTTAACGCCCTTAAGCATCAAGGATAGTTCCAGCCGGTCTACGTTTTATTTACCTATTCCACCATCTTTTCACGTCGATCACCGGCATCCTGTTGGTCCGTTGGTTCCTGTGCGCGATAAATTGGGTGTGTTGTGTATGGGCATCGAAGGCGATGACACTTTCAAGTTTAAGGAAGCCAGCCGAGCCCTTGCTCGGGAGCTTCTACGGGGAAGTCACCCTCGTAGTCAATTGCTGGTTTTCGATTTTAGCGAAGTGGATTGGGTTCCGGCGCAATTCGAAACATTTTTATATTTGATGCAGAATGTAATCCTGAATCGCCTAGTATTATTTACACAGGTGCCACAGGAATTAGCGGAGCTGGTAAACTCTCAAGAGGATGAAGATCGCCCCACATATCTTCCTGACGCCATGCGGGAAGATATCCATAAGAGAGCTCTTGACCGTGAATTTACTGATGGGAGGTTTCTCGAAACCTATAGCTCCATGGGTGCATTGGTATTGGCGCTTGGTCCGGATCATGGAGAGTATCTTTTCGGCGTGAAAAATAGAGAGCTTCGGGCAGCCTTGTTGGAGTTGATCAATAATGAACGTCAGACGCTTCAAGATCTTTGCGAAGCCCATATGATCGATCCACATGTTCTGTCAGCTGTGTTACATCACGCATCCCAATTGTTCAGACCCGACGATTTACAAAGGTGGGGAAGCGTATTTGTTCGGGGCGAACCCGATAGGGACGATCTGGAGGTGCAACGACTTCGCGCGATTACCGAGCATTTCGATACCGTGGCGAAGCATTGTGACGCCTGGCGCGGGCGGAACAGGAATTCTAAGCTTCCTGGAGAACGCTTTTACCTCCCATCGGAAAATGCTGTCTACATGGAGTTCTTTGAGTCCAGTAGGATCCTAGCACGCGAGAGGTATGTCCTTGAAGTTGCAGAGCGGTTGATTTATCGGCTGTGCCGTGGGCTCGGTGCTATACTTACTCAGGGATTGACTCTGAATGACATCGATATACTTGCATGTTCTACGACGCCTACTGTGATGATAGCTGAGGCTATTCGCAGGGCTTGGCCTGTTGAGCGAGAAGAGAAGAGACCGGTGGTGATCGATTACGGTCCTAGCCTCTTCTGGGGGGCCGATCCAGCCCATATTCTGAATGCAAGAGAAGGCAATCTCCGGGCAGTTGTTGTGCAAGACCTGTTTGACGAAGGTACACTTTCAAGAAAACTCGTTAGCTTGGCTGAGAAACAGGGCATTAATGTACTATTCGTGCTGAGTTTCATTCGCTTCTTAGACGCAGCTAAATGCATCGGTGATAAGGCCCAACCTTTCCCGCCCGAGTCTTGTTGGGGCGCCATGCATCCGACGGTGGGTAAGCCAGTCCATGCTATGATCGGGTTGCGGCGTCCAGTTAAGACATCGAAGAACAGTGTAAGTGACTGGGGTGTTGGTGAGCGCTATCGAGACTACGTTGTGGACCCTCGATCTCTCAGGCCAGTTCCTCTGCGATCCCTTCGACTCGAGTCTGGATACAGCGAGGAACGCTCCCTGACCAAGCGCGACTCGCATTTGAAAGAGATCGATATGGACGATGGCGTCTGCCGGCTAGCCGCTGGGCATTACGTATACGGCCACCGACACTTCGCCGTGGTTGTGGATATTCGCGGTGTTCTGACCGGTAGAATCGGGCACAAGATCATCGCCTGGCTTGCAGACGTATGCTGCGACCACAAGGAACGAGACGTACCATGGGAGCAGAAGCGGCCAAAATCCCTTGATGGTGAAGTGTCGGCAATTCTTCTACCTCTGCACAGTCAGATCCACTACATACTCCCTGGCCTCCAAATGGAACTGGCTCAGCGTGGCAGACGCGTACCGCACTTCTTTCTCGATGCAACTTCATTTGGAGGAGGGGTCGAGACCTATGATATTCCCTACCAGTTGCAGGACCAAATCGAAAAGGCAGCCAAAGATATCAAGACGATAATGAACAGTCAGGACTCTGACAAGGAGAAGCTAACGAGGATCAAGTCAAAGCAGTTGCGCCTGTTGTTTATAGATGACGCTATTTTTTCGGGCAGGACGATTCAAACTGTATTAGATAGCTTAAGAAAACATGTTCTACATATTACACGACACGTTTATAGAAAAGCGGTCAAATATCAAGGGCCTATAGACTGGATTCGTGCGTTTGCGGTACTTAACGAGCTACCTATAGCAAGAAGCGCTCTTTGGCATCAGCTCCGTGATTGCTCTGCAAGCACTGGATTTCAGTTCGATGAGTACGCACCATTCATTGGGGTTGCAACCTTTTCGGCCGCAGATTGCCCTGCATGCAGGAAGCGGGAGCAACTTGAACATCTCAACCACCGCATCAGAGATGTTGGCCCCACGCATGCGGCTGAATGGATTCGGGAGCGCGAGGAACAACTAGCTGCCCTTACAACCGAGGGTCCGTCCTTTCGCAAAACCCAAAGCCGCGCGCTACCCGATCCTATAGATGTTTTAGCTTTACCTGGAGGTGGAGCGCCAGAGAGGTATAAACCCATCCATGCGGACTCCGCAATTTGGCGTTTCTATGAACTTATGTATCTCTCGTATCCTATTGGTGACGTCCTTAAATGCCTGAAGACTACCCAAAAAGCCGGACTTGATCATCCCAATTTCAGAGACGAATACGCTCGATTCCGTCTGGCCGTCTACGATTGGTGCATTCAGAACTGGCATCAAGTTCGCCTCTACCATGCTGAAGAACAGGTACTCGGTGCGCTTGTAGTCGAGGTTGAGAAAGGTGAGTCCATTTTTGTCGAGGTCATTCACCGACTCAGCAGCGTCATCCGTGACGAAAGCGTTCTAATATTTGTCAGATGGTCAATTGACACCTTAGCTGAGAGGGACGCTGACTGGAGATGTATCGCCACTAAGGCAACATTGGACTTGGACACCGGTTTGACACTGCTATTCCTTGCCTTACACCGAGCAGATCTTGAGGAAACAGGGCTTATAGACTATCTCCGCGAAAAGCAGGCTGGCATGCCCAGGAAATCAAGCTTTCTTGCTATTCTGTATTTGCGCCTAACTCAGCCTAAGGTAGCAGACCCCGGCTGGGCGCTGACCACTATTGCCGAGACATGTTTTCGTGGCCGTTTCGGAGACACCGCAGAGGAGCGGAGAACGGCGGACCACGAACTGCTTGGTCGCCTCGTCAGTGGCACTGCGAGAAAACCTCATGATTTGGAGCTAAGGCGAAGGCTTGATGGAAGCCTGAGCGCCTTCATTTCGGCCGTTGAAAATCTTCAGCCATACTTTGGTGATGATCTTTTCTCGTCCGTTGTCTCTGCAGCAAAAAAGGTGCGAGAGTGGCTTCGGTTGCCATTGCCACAGGCATTGAACAACACAACTCCTTTGGTGGAACTCGACAACAGGATGCAAGACAGGTTAGCATGGCGAAGATTCGCCGATCTCTGCCACATGCCTGCATCCCAATTTAAGGAACAACTACAAGTGCGATTGAATCAACTGCGTGGGGCACCCGTGGTCGAAACCGGAAAGGATCTGCACAATGAAGTGGGTCCGAGACAGTGTCAATCCGAAACGAACCCGTACGACTCTATTGAGCTTGACGTAGATGTGAAGCCCGAAGTTCTGGGCTGGTGCCTAATGACAGACATCCCTGGCTTGATCGCGTACCTCAGCAATATTGTTCTGGAACCTGCGAAGCATACTACTCCGTCTGGGCCTTCGCGGATTGTCATAAAGCCATGTGTGCCAGGACGCCCCCAATCCCTGACGATTGAAGTACTCACGCGCTTCGGGCCTGCCGCTGACGCACACGCTATGGTATCAAAATCAGCTAAGATCGGACGAAGCGTTGACGATCTGCGGCGCTTTGGTATTGCTGTAACGGGACCTTCATGTGACCCGGATTGCGAAGATGGCCTACGATTTTCACTGATAGTACCCGTCGGATTTCAGCATTGAAGGAGGCAAGCATGTCACTCCATGTTCTCTACGTGGAAGATAGTGAAAGCGATGTCGATCAATTGAAAAGGGAGGTGGAATTTGGGAATGAAAAGCTGCCGGTATGGTCAAAGACCTGTCTTACGTCCATTTCGCACCCCTCTTTGTTGCCAGATGCACTTGCCAGCCATCCGGATGTTGTGTTAGCTGACGTTTACTATCAGCCGGAAGGGACATTCCCCCCAACAAAGGAGACGGATCACCTCGATCAAATTATCCAGGAAGTAGGAAAGTGGGATAAACAGTCTCCACATGGCTTTCCAACACCGGTCATCGCATACACAGGAAGGGGTCAGGAGACCTTAAAGAAATGTCTTGAACGACGAGGTGATCTTTATGACATCTGGTCCAAGCTTTCCGCAGGCCCGGAATACGTCACATGGCGATTTCAAAGGCTTGCTTCTGAATTACAACGATACAGACCTGATGCTACCATCCAGAAACTGATTGCTGCTATGCCATCAGAGAAGTGCCCGCCGTGGCACACGCACATGCTGAGTTTGATTAAAAGCTATGGCGAAGGCCATACCGAGCACGAACAGGTCGAGAAATGTCGAGATTCTTTGCAGAGCATACTCGACGACTTGGACGCAAAACACTCTGTGGCGCTTATGTCATTGTGGGATGGTTTGGCAGCGTCCGAGCCTCTGCTGAGAGCAGCTTCGCCTAGACTCCGCGGAATTGCACGCCACTCAATAAACGTGTTCTGGGTTGGCTATTGGCTGATCAATCATGCGCTTCTTCGAGATAAGATATCCATGCTCTGGGAACAGATGCGAAATAGTAGAGCTGATGTTCCGGATCTAAAAGCTGTTGAGCCAATCAATGGACTCAACGCAGTCTGGTTGCTCGCCAGTTTGTTTCATGATGCCGGCAAATTTCATGAATGCGGCAAGACTATCACGGAAGTGTCCAAGGAGTTCTTCGAAAAGTTTTGTTCACAAGAGATGGGAAGTCCATCCTGGGTCCCCGGAAAGTCCGACGCGCTTTCGAAGTCCATCGAACAAGTGTTCTTTAGTATATCTAGGAAAGCACACGACCCTATGGTTGAAGAGATAAGGAAACATATCAAGAGGTGTTCAAAAGAGGAGAAGCCTGACCATGGCGCGATCGCTGCAGCGTATCTGGTCAACATCGCTGGGGGACCGGGCGCTAACGATCTGTTCAGCCAGTATATCACTGAGGCAGCCAGAGCGATATTGCTGCATAGTTGTCTGCCTGGCGTGTTTCACTCTACTCCTAAGGATAGGCGTGATAGTTGCGTGCAGATTGAATGGCAACGAGACCCTGTGGCAAGCCTTCTTTTGTTCTGCGACCAGATTCAGACATGGGATCGACACGATTCGAAAAAGGAGATCAAGGACCACCCAGATAGAGCGGAGCTCTCTTATTTGGATGCAGAAGTTGTGGAGGCGACTAAGAAACCACGACTCAGGGGCTGCATCGACTATATCGCCCCCAGCAGGGTTGATATGTACCCCGAACTTCGGAAGGATATTGCGTCAGCTCTCAACAAGGTGATCCTTGAAAAACCGAAGGACACCTTGCTGCATATATTGCAGGGAGGAAACTGGCCCTTCTCAGTTCATCTCGATTGCGCCCTGAGCGGAGATAAGCTTAGTATTGACATGGACTTTGAATGATTTAAATGCGTAAGCCTGTTTAGGAAATTGGATGTCGAGAATGTGTGAGGATGCTTGGTATTGCCAAAGTTTTCCCGTCGGGACAGAAGCGATTATACTTCTGGATTATCAACTTGCGCCATGTTGATACAAGAGCTAATGCCGCCTGATCATTATGTTTAACCCCTATTGTGAAAATGAAAGCCTTGGGATGCAAAACAGCAAAGCTAAAGGCGATATTCTAGAGGATGAGGTATTTGATCTTTTTAGTCAACACGTACTTTCTGGAGATTCATTCTTGAATCCAGATAAATGCAAATTTTATAGGCAGAAGGGATATTATTCTAAAGATAGAGAAAGTCTCATTAAGGTTGATGTATCCATCGAGGCATTTACTTCGGGTTCTGATCAATGGTCACTCCTTATTGTTGTAGAATGTAAAAACTATAACCATATGGTGCCGGTGGATGATCTCGAAGAATTTGTTGAAAAATTGAATCAAATTTCGGGCAAGGACGTAAAAGGCTACGTATTTACGAAGGTTGGATTTCAAAAAGGTGCGCTAAAATATGCGGCTTCAAAAGGTATCGCACTAGCGCGACTTCTTCCCGATGACCAGGTTGAATGGATTTTACAGCGAACACCCAGTGCAGTAGCACGAAAGGATAAGAACAAATATGAAAAGAATCAGGTGGAAAAGGCGTTAACACATACAGACTTTATTGGGCAGTGTGAGTCCGTATTTTGCGTGTATGGAGAAGTCAAATCATATTCTTTCTTGAACATCTTGAATGAAATAATTGGTGAAGATTATCGAGATAAAGGCAAAAGTGCTACGGGATCGAAACATGCCCGTAGAATTCCCTATCTGGGGCAAGAGGATATTGAGAAACGTGCCCAGCGCGTACTAGTACCATGTAACATTGTTTTTTTCGTAGAGTTCGGTATAATCGTGGCAAATTCCAGGGGGAGGGATTTGCCATGACACCACGATACCGAGTGACCTTGACGGAACGAGAACGCCAGG
>Ga0187849_1000841_pt1 | contig 38179 bp, 36 predicted proteins | sample June2016WEW_4_10_2_FD_132412 | JGI IMG/M metagenome (GOLD analysis project Ga0187849, IMG submission 132412) | Peatland microbial communities from SPRUCE experiment site at the Marcell Experimental Forest, Minnesota, USA - June2016WEW_4_100 | ecosystem: Environmental > Terrestrial > Soil >... | reverse complement strand
CTCCTCAATCGCAAAATCCTCGACGTAGCACAACTACGCCTGCGGTTTTGCTCAATCTTCGCGACCAAATCAGTCTCAAAATCCGGCGCAATCCCTAAGAGGCTTATTTACGGACAAGCCCTTCCCCCAACTGGAGCCGGGCCGCATTTCCGGGCCGGATTCCATCTGAAAAAGCTCTTGGAATGCCGAATGTCCATAAATCATACGGTATCGAATCAAAACCGGCAAGAAAAAATGCCCATTTGGTGAAGCAGGAAGCACGAAGCAGGAAGCACGAAGCAGGAAGCAGGAAGCACGAAGCAGGAAGCAAGAAGCGGGAAGCGAGGAGCGGGGAGCAGGAAGCGAGAAGGGGGTGCTGCAGCGAGCAGTGGACAGGGAAGCCAACGCCGGCCCAACAGACTCAGAGCCGAAGCGAAGCGGGAAGCGTGGAAGTATTTGGCATCCGCAGCGGCATGCCCGGCCGGCATCTCTTGACCCTATAGGGGCGGTATGTTAAATGGCATCGCTTGAATCTGCTGTTATTCGCCGGATATGGGAACGTATGGCATTATCTCTACAGCTCGCACAGGGTGGCGATGGCGCCCATGAATTCCAGGAGATCAGGAAGCCCGATGCACGAAGTCGCTATTGCCCAAAGCCTGCTTGAGATTATAGTCGATGAGTCGAAGAGGCATGGGCTGGAGCGCATCGACAAGGTAAGACTTCAAACAGGCAAATTTGGCGCCTTTGTTCCTGAGTCGTTCAGGTTTTCCTTCGAGCCGGTAAGCCGCGATACGGTTGCGTCCCGGGCGAAAGCGGGACAAGAAAAGATCCCGTCGCCAGAGCCATCCACAATGCGGGCAGGCGAAAACGCAAGCCGTTTATTGCAATCAATGGTGCGGCTATTCCTGAGAACCTTCTTGAAAGCGAGCTTTTCGGCTTCGAGGAAAGCGCATTCACAGGAGCCCGAAAAGACGGCAAACCCGGGAAATTCGAACCGGCGATCGGCTGGACCCTGTTTCTCGACGAAATCGGCGGCATGAGCATGATCCCGCAGGAGATTGCTTCGCTCGTCGAGGAAGGCTGCTTGAGGGACAAAGTCTCCTGCAATGTGACTTCGGCCCGCTCAGCTGCGTTTTATGACTGGCTGAGGATGAACCCGGACGTAGAAGTAAGGGCGATGGACTATACGCACAATATCCTGCTCTTATTCCGGCAGCACCGCTTTACAGCTATCGGATCGGCCATCTGCACGGATCTGCCGGGGCAGGCCGTCTCTAAAGCACTCGGCTACCAGCAAATTACCGGTGCCGGAGGCGCCCTCGATTTTGCGCGCGCATGCGGGATGGGAAACGGCGGAAGCATCATCGCCCTGACATCCACCGACGGCACCGAGGAACACTCGAAGATAGTCCCATTCCTTAAGCGCGGTGACGTGCTCAATATCACCCGGTACAATGTTGACTATGTGGTTACCGAATTCGGAGTGGCCGAGCTTAGAGGTACTGCTTGAAACAGGTAAGGGCGAGAAATTTTATTTCGGCTGCTCTCCCAAGGCATCGTGGGGAGCTTATGCTCATAGCGTGTGAGAGCAAGTTGATACAGCTGGATAAAAGGACCCATCAAAATGGCTTCAATGGCGAAACTGATTGAACATCCCAACCATATCGAGCTGATTTTGAATCGGCCCGAGTCCCTCAATGCCCTCAGCACTCCAATGCTCATGGAAATAGCGGCTACCCTGCGCGAAGCGGAGGCCAGTCCCTGCGCTGTCATGGTTATGCGAGGCGAGGGGCGGGCCTTTTGTGTGGGGGCCGATCTTAAAGAAAGGCAAAAAGGGATGTCGCTGGAAGCATATCTGATGGAGCGGGTGCTGACGTTCCAGAAGATCACATCAGTGCTGCGCGGCACGGAGAAAATCATTATAGCCGCACTCCACGGGTACGTAATCGGAGGCGGTTTGATAATGAGTCTTTATGCCGATCTCAGGATCGCTGCCGCTGGGACCTCCTTTCGACTTCCAGAGGTTGATGTTGGATCCACCATGTTGGGCGGAGGCTACAAAGTCCTGATCGACTGCGTTGGCCTCAGCATGACCAAGGAACTCCTGCTGCTCGGGGAGGCCATTAGCAGCGAACGGGCGGAGCGGATCGGCCTTATCAATTACGCTGTTGCTCCGGATGAACTCAATGTTGTGGTGGATCGTTATGTCGAAAAGCTTTCAGCAAAAGATCCCGTTGCCCTCAAACTAATCAAGCGCGCAGCCGCACGGACGCCGGACACCGGATTTGAAGAAATGCAGTTGCGCGAAATTATAGATGCCTGTTTGAACCATTATTCCGCTTCGGGCAAAGTGAACCACACGTTGGAGCATCAGCTCCGGTAGGGACATGGGACAGGAGAGAGAATTTATCTTTCCGGAAGGTGCAAGAGCATGTCGATGGATAATTCCAAAGAGAAGATGGATTGGGCGACAAAGAGAATAATAGTCGCCATGTTCATGGCCATGATAGTCGACGGCATAGACCTGCAAATGCTTGCATTGGCTCTGCCCAGCATCATGAAAGAACTGCATCTCTCCAATCTTTCCGGTGGGTCAATCGGCACGTGGACTCTGGCTGGGATGGGGTGTGGAGGGATCTTCGGGGGCTGGTTGGCTGACCGGGCAGGTCGGGTGCGGGTATGTTTTGTCAATATCATCATGTTTGCTGCAGCGACCGCCTGCATCGCTTTTTGCAACACTTACTGGCAGATAGTTTTGTTCCGCTTTATATCCGGTTGCGGAATAGGCGCCGTATACGGCATCTGCATGACCCTCGTGTCCGAATACGTCCCCACCAAATGGCGGGCGACGGCACTTGGCACAATGCAGGGAGGCTGGTCTTTGGGGTACTGTATCGCAGGCATCATGTCTTCTTACATACTGCCTGCTTACGGCTGGAGAGCATTATTTCTGGCATCCATAGTGCCGGGGACGATTTCGGTTGCTCTGATGCTGGGCACAAAAGACGCTCCGAGCTATCTGGCTGCGCGTGATGCAACTCTCAGATCCGGTGTTCGGAGAAACGAATATGCGAGAATGTGGGCCGATAAGTCGGTTAGACACACTTTCATTGCATGGTGTTTCGCTTCGATTACCCTGCAGTTTGGCTACTACGGGGCCAATGTCTGGCTGCCGAGCTTCCTGGTAAAAGACCTGGGCGTCAATTTAAAGAACGCCGGCTGGTTTATTGCTTCCACTTATGGCGCCATGGTGCTGGGGAAATCGATGTCCGGCTACCTTGGCGATAAGTTTGGACGCCGGGTGGTATGGCTGTTTGCCGGAATCGGATCGGCAGTGGTCCTGCCCTCGATGGTGCACTATGCAACGGCAGGCAATGTAGCCTTATTGCTCATACTCGTCGGACTCCTTTGCGGGGCGCCTTATGGAGTTAATGGCGCCTACATGAGTGAAAGCTTTCCCACCGCGATTCGCGGGACCTGCCTGGCAACAGCGCATAATGTAGGCCGGATTGGGGCGATGAGCGCGCCGTTAATGATAGGCGCCGTCTCAGCCGGGTATAGCATCGGGTTCGGGATAGCCCTGCTGGGAATATCTTATTTGCTGTGCGGATTGATTCCCCCAATTTTCATTCGAGAAAAAATCTTCGATCCCAAATCCGTCGAGGAGTCAACACTACAGCCAGAAGAAACAGACCTGGAAGTTGGCCGGCCGGTCGATCTTTCGACTACTCAATAAGCTTTCCTGATGGCAATTTATATTGTCTTGATCAGCCACAGAAAGGACAAGTAATGGGCACCAAGGCTACAAAATTTGTGACCTCTGAGCAGGCTGTCCAGGCAATCCGCTCCGGAGATGAAATCGTCCTGGCCAACTTCTGCGCCGAGCCCCGTTATCTTCCCGAATCTGTGATGGACCGGGCCCATGAACTAAAGGGGTGCCGGATGTTTCATCTTACCCCGTTTGGGCCTTTCCAGCAAAAGTACCTGGAACCGGGGATGGAAAAACATGTTCGTTGCGCCATCCCTTTCTGTGGCCGGCGCAAGTCCGTCCGGCAGTTGCTAAAAGAAGGAAGAGCGGATTTCTACCCGCTTTCTTTCGCCAACTATCCGGAGCTTCTCAGGACAGGTGATTTCAAGACCGATGTTTTCATGCTGGCCGTTTCACCGCCGAACAAGGACGGCTACTGCAGCCTGGGTGTCTCCGTGGACTACGCATGGGCTTGTTTCGAGCGGCCTGCACGCCTCGTTATGGCTGAGATCAATCCTAACATGCCGGTGACATACGGGAGGTCCTTTATCCATATGTCGGATATCGACTACGCTGTGGAGGTGGATTGCCCCATCTTTGAGCTCGAGCAGTTCGAGATAACCGATGTGGAAAAGCGCATCGGTGAGAATGTGGCGAGCATCGTGGAAGACGGATCAACCATACAGATCGGCATCGGAGCCGTCAGTGAGGCGGCGATCAATTTCCTCCATGAAAAAAAAGACCTGGGCATCCATTCGGAAATGGTTCCTGAAGGTTTGAGACCGCTGGTTGAACGTGGGGTGATCAACAACTCCAAAAAAAGCATTCACAAGGGGAAGATAGTGTGCACTTTCCACGGGGGGACGAAGAAGCTCTACGACTGGCTTGATCACAATCCTCTCGTCGAGATGCAACCCGTTGATTACGTTAATAATCCGCAGGTTATCGCTCAAAATTATAAAATGGTCGCCATAAACGCTGCCCTCCAGGTGGACCTTTTCGGGAATATTTACTCCGACGTGCTGGGTCTCGACGACCAATACAGCGGCTCGGGAGGACAGCTCGATTATGTCCTTGGGTGTGCGATTTCTCAGGATGCCAAGCTCGTGACAACCGTGCCTTCAACGACAGGCGGCGGCAAGTATTCGCGCATCGTGGCCCATCCGACACTTACCGACAACCCGATGGCCCCCCAGATGCCGTTGGTGACCCGCTACAATGCCGACCACGTGGTGACCGAATTCGGGGTGGCTAAACTCCGTGGCCGCTCAAACATTGAAAGAGCGACATCGCTGATAAGGATAGCGCATCCGGACTTCAGGGGGCAGCTTGAAGTGCAGGCCAAGAAATTGGGTCTCCTGTGATCCGCAAAGTTTTGAGAGGGGCCTATACATTTGAGAATCAAACAGGAGACAGAGCAATGGAACAGATCGGACGCAAAGGCCGGCTCGCAGGCCTTAGAAGGAAGAGCGAAACTCGTCGAATCCGATTTTACCAACGACATCTGGATCCAATGGCAGGACCGGATCGGCCTCGAGATGAGGATTTCATAGTTCGTTGTGGCCGCGAGGCCATGGCCGTTCGCCGGGATGGCGCATATTGCCGTTCGTGACACAGTAGATATCCAGGGACCTGCTGAATTCTGCACCAGGTTAGTTTTGCCCCATGATTTCTTCTGCAAACCGGAGGAGGAGCCTGTGGATTTTGAATTGAACGAAGAGATGAAAATCATGCAGGAGACAGCCCGCCGTTTTGCCGAACGGGAAATCCTGCCCAGGATGAAGGAAGAGGGATTCAAGCGGGACATGGTAACCCGGATGGGGGAGTTGGGGTTTTTCGGCTGTGCTTTCCCCCCTCGATTCGGGGGATCGGATTTGGGCTTTCTCGCCCATTCGGTCGTTTGTGAAGAGGTGTCGCGGGCCGACTCGGGGCTTCGCTCCCTCTTTAACCTTCAGGGCATGACGGTGCCCTACACTATCATGGAATGGGGCACGCCCCAGGCCCGCGAGAGATATATCAGCGATCTCGTGCTGGGGAAAAAGATCGGCTGCACATGCTTTTCCGAACCGGACGCGGGATCGGACCTTTCTTCCATATCGACCCGCATCGATGACCGGGGCGATTACCTGGAAATCAACGGCGCCAAGACCTGGATCTCCAACGGTACGGTGGCCGACACGGCCGTTGTCTATGGAACCTATGACCGAAGCCTTAAACACCGTGGGCTTTGCGCCGTGGTGGTGGAAACCGGCCAAGCGGGCTGGACCGCCCGGGAGACGGCCAAGCTGGGGGATAAATCTTCACCTATTGCCGAAATTCACTTGGAAAACGTCCGCTCCCCCAAAGAGAATCTTCTTGGAGAAATGGGCAAGGGCTTTACGGTAGCGATGACCGCCCTGGACCGGGGCCGGATCAGCGTAGCCAGTGGTGCGGTCGGGCTCGCCCAGGCTTGCCTGGACGCCTCGGTAACCTATGCCAACCAGAGGGTCCAGTTTGGCAAGCTGATCCGGGAATATCAACTGGTGAAAGGGCTTGTGGCGGAGATGGTTTCGCAGATCGAGGCGGCTCGCCTGCTGGTTCGCCGGGCGGCGTGGCTGAACGACCAGGACCGACCTTTTACCCGGGAGGTTGCCATAGCCAAGTATTTTGCCGGAGAGGCCGTTGTCCGGTCGGCTGGAATCGCGATGGAGATCCATGGGGGGATGGGCTATTCCCTGGAATTGCCGGTGGAGAGGTATTATCGCGATTCGAAACTGTACCAGGTGGGAGAAGGGACGGCCAACATCATGCGCCTGCTGGTTGGAGACGATGCCCTTGGCATAAAGAAAGCCAATCGTCCCAGAATCCACGTCCCAAGCAGTTTCAGGGATTTGGAATAATAATCTTTTGTACTCGGGGAAGGGGGAAGAGGGAAGGGGGAAGAGTGAAAAAGCAAAATGGAATAATTCCTTTTGGTTCTATCGCTTCGCGAGGAGCAGTGAGCAGTGAACAGGAAAGCCAACGCGGGCCAACCGGACTCTGAGCAGAAGAGAAGCGGGAAGCGGGAAAGTATTTAGCATCCGCAACGGTATGTCCGGCCGGCATCTATTGACCCTATAGGGGTGGTATGTTAAGTGGCATCGTTTGCATCTGCTGTTATTGGCCGGATATGGGAACGTATGGCATTATCTCTAAAGCTCGCACAGTGTGGCCGATAGTGCGCTTGGAGTAAAGGAGATCAGGGAAGCCCGATGCACGAACTAGCTATTGCCCAAAGCCTGCTTGAGATCATAGTCGATGAGTCGAAGAGGCATGGGCTGGAGCGCATCAACAAGGTAAGACTTCAAATAGGCAAATTTGCCGCCGTGGTTCCGGAGTCGCTCACGTTCTGCTTCGATCTGGTAAGCCGCGATACCGTGGCGTCGGGGGCGCTGATCGAAATCGAGACTGTGGGCATCACTGCCCGGTGCGAGAAGTGCGATTTTTCCTTTGACGTTCATGACCAGATATTCCTGTGTCCCCGGTGCGGTGAGGCGGCGTTGGAGCTGCTCAGCGGACGGGAGCTTACCGTGATGAGCATAGAAGGTGAGACGGGAGAAGACGATGGCGGAAATCAAAGTCCCAGTTGTTCGTAACATTCTTCAGGCCAATGAGCGGCTTGCGGCGGAAAACCGGAGGCGCTTTGACGAAGCGGGAATTTTTGTGGTTAACCTCATGAGTTCGCCCGGCGCGGGGAAAACCTCTCTATTGGAAAAAACCATAGACGCTCTCGCCGGCCGGATCGGAATCGCGGTCATCGAAGGCGACCTCCAATCGTCATATGACGCCGAGCGCATACAAAAAAAAGGCGTGCAGGCTGTGCAGATCAACACCGATGGGGGATGCCACCTCGACGGCAACATGATTCAGATCGCGCTGGAATCCCTTGATCTGTCCGGAGTTGAGTTGCTGATAATCGAGAACGTCGGAAACCTCGTCTGCCCGGCTGAATTCAATCTCGGCGAGCACGAAAAGATCATGATACTGAGCGTTGCCGAGGGGGACGACAAGCCTGTCAAATATCCGCTCATGTTCCAGATTTGTTCCGTCCTGCTGGTAAATAAAATCGACCTTCTGCCCTATACGGACTGCGATATGTCAAAGATTCGGGAAAGGGTGGGGCAGTTGAACGCCAGGGGAAAGATTTTTGAAATTTCATGCAGGACCGGAGAAGGTTTTACTCCCTGGCTTTCCTGGATCGAGGAGAAGGTCGGCGAGCACAGAACGCTCCGGGCGGGTAAACACAGCTAGTGACATCCTTATCCGAAGAAACACACCTTCTTCAGCCTCAATGCGCCCAGGGCGCAGAAGTGGGTCGCCGCGTTTTGGTGAAGGTCCGGGGAATCGTGCAGGGCGTTGGCTTTCGGCCCTTTATTTACCAGTTGGCCAGGCGCTACGGGCTCAATGGCTGGGTCCGAAACCAGTCGGACGGCGTGGAAATCCAGGTCGCAGGCTCTGCCGGCTCGGTCCGGAATTTTATCGGCTCAATTTCCAGCGAGCCTCCTCCTCTGGCCAGAATCGTCAAGGTCGAAACGACCGACCTCCCATATCAGGATCTCGAAGGGTTCAGGATAATCAGCAGCCGGGCGCTTCAGTCGCGCTCGACCCTGATTTCACCTGACGTGTGCACCTGCCGGGACTGTCTGCGCGAGCTTTTCGATCCACAGGACCGAAGGTTCCGCCATCCCTTTATCAACTGCACCAACTGCGGCCCGCGGTACACTATAATAAAGGACATTCCGTACGACCGGGACAAGACCACCATGGCGCAATTCAAAATGTGCCCGGAATGCCGCCGTGAGTATGACAATCCCCTTGACCGGCGCTTTCATGCTCAACCCAACGCCTGCCGGGAGTGCGGCCCGCAGGTATGGCTCGAAGACGCGCAGGGAAACATTATCGCCGCTCGCGATGAAGCCCTTGTCAAAACAGTATCGCTGCTCGATTCAGGGTCTATTATATCGATCAAGGGACTTGGCGGCTTTCACCTGGCGGTAAAAGCAACGGACCAGGCGGCCGTGAGCCGGCTGAGAAGCCGCAAAATACGCGAGGAAAAGCCTTTTGCGGTAATGTTTGCGGAACTGGAAGAGATCAGACGGTATTGTTGCCTGAACAGCAAGGAAGAAGACCTGCTGACGAGCCCGGCAAGGCCCATCGTAGTCCTGGCGAGACGCCCGGATGATACCGCGCCTGTAATCGCCGAGAGCGTCGCGCCAAAAAACAGGAACCTGGGGGTCTTTCTTCCTTATACGCCCCTTCATTTCCTCCTGTTTGAGAACGCGCCGTACCGCGCGCTGGTGATGACCAGCGGGAACCAGAGCGATGAACCCATAGTAATGAACAATGCAGACGCCCGGTCGCGCCTGAACGGGATTGCCGACTACTTTCTTTTTCACGACCGCGAGATTTACATGCGGTGCGACGATTCGGTGACCCGTGTGCTCGGGGGTTACGTGCGTCCGATGCGCCGGGCAAGAGGATATGCACCGCTGCCGGTTTTTTTTCGTGACCCGGCCCCCTCGGTCCTCGGCGCCGGGGCCGAGCTTAAGAACACCGTGTGTCTTACGCGCGGCAGGGAAGCTTTTCTCAGCCAGCATATAGGGGACCTGGAAAACCTCGAAACACTGCGCTCCTTCGAGCATTCAATCGCCCACCTGGAAAGGATCCTGGAGATCGAACCGCGACTCATTGTTCACGACTTGCATCCCGACTACCTTAACACCCAATGGGCGCTGAAACGACAGGATCTCCCAAGGATGGCCGTTCAACACCATCACGCGCATATTGCTGCGGTAATGGCAGAGCGCGGGCTTGAGGGGCTTGTGATCGGTCTTGCGCTCGACGGGACCGGTTTTGGTACTGACGGGACGATCTGGGGCGGTGAAATCCTCCGCGTGGATAATCTCGGATTTGAACGGCTTGGCCATTTCCGGCAGGTCCTTCTGCCGGGTGGCGCCAAGGCCATAAAAGAACCCTGGCGCACGGCGCTCAGCTATCTTTGGAGCATTGACCCGGATGACGCAGAGAGCAGATATGCCGAGTTACTGCGGGGAGCGGGAAGCAGGAAGCAGGAAGCGGGGAGCGGGGAGCGGAAAGCAGGGGATGCGGGAATAATTTTGCAGATGCTGTCGCGGCGGTTGAATTGCCCGCCAACCTCCTCGTGCGGCAGGCTTTTCGACGCCGCCGCCGCTCTTTGCGGGATACGCCTGTGCGTCAATTACGAAGGGCAGGCGGCAATCGAGCTCGAACAGGCGATCGAACCGGATGACGGACATTACGAAGGGAGCCTGGAAACCGCTCGGGATTGTATTCTAATCGACCAGCTCCCAATAATAGAGGCGCTAATCGAAGATTTGAGACGCGGGGTCCCGGTGGGTAGAATTGCCGCGCGCTTCCACAACGGCGTAATTCAAATTCTTCGCGAGGCCGCAGTGATTGCTGCCGAAAGAACAGGCCTCAATCGTATCGTCCTGAGCGGCGGAGTTTTTCAGAACGCCTATCTTTCGGAACGGTTGGAAAGAGATCTCTGTAAGATGGGCCTGGAGGTTTACGCCCATATCGAAGTTCCCGCCAACGACGCGTGTATTTCTCTGGGCCAGGCGTGGATTGGCGCCCAAAGGATGCTTGCGGAGACTTGATTATATGTCCAATTTTGAACGGGAAATCGTTCAAGGAGCCTTTCCAAATGAAATACCTCGATGAGTACAGGGATCCTCAACTGGCAAAAAGCCTCATCGAAAGGCTTCGGCACAGACCTTTCCCCAAGGGAGAGATCAGGCTGATGGAAATCTGCGGCACGCACACGGTAGCCATCTTCAGGTCCGGCATGAGACAGCTTCTGCCGGCGGAGATAAAACTGATCAGCGGTCCCGGCTGCCCTGTGTGCGTGACGGCCAACGAAGACATAGACAGGGCGATATGGCTTGCCCAGCAACCCGGGGTAATTACGACGACTTTCGGAGACCTGGTGCGGGTACCCGGTTCGTCTTCATCGCTTCATGTCGAAAGAAGCCGGGGGGCTGACGTCCGGATCGTTTATGCAACGCTTGACGCGCTCCAGATCGCCCGCGACAACCCGGACCGCCAGGTCGTATTCATAGGCATTGGGTTCGAGACCACAGCGCCGACTATCGCTGCCGCGATCCAGCAGGCTTCGAAGCTGGGGGTGAATAACTTCTCGGTCTTCTCGGCCCACAAGCTGCTCCCACCAGCGATGAGAGCGCTCCTCGATGCCCGCGAGGTCAATCTGGACGGGTTCATATGCCCCGGTCACGTCAGTACGATAATCGGCGCGGGCGCATACCAGGAAGTCGTAGATAATTATAAGGTGCCCTGCGTGATTACCGGCTTCGAACCTGTGGACATTCTGCAAGGCATCTCCCTTCTGATCGACCAGGTCGAAAGCGGGCGGGCCGAAGTTGTGAACCAGTACCGGCGGGCTGTTAGCTGGGAAGGAAACTCCGCTGCGCGCAAACTCATTTACGAGATCTTCGAACCTGCGGATTCCACCTGGCGCGGGATCGGGGTCATTGCGAAAAGCGGGCTCGACTTTCGTCCGGGTTGGAAGAAGTTCGATGCGGCCGAGCGGTTTTCGATGCCTGCGATCACAGTGAAAGAGCATCCGGGGTGTAAGTGTGGAGAGGTTCTCCGGGGAGTCATGACCCCGCCGGAATGCGCCCTTTTCCGCAAAGTCTGCTCGCCGCAGGACCCGAAAGGACCTTGTATGGTATCCAGCGAGGGAACCTGCGGGGCGTACTACAGATATCATAACCAATGATCGGCAAACGGATTTAGCTCAGAGACGGGGCATAGTCCGGTCAAGGAGAGGAAGCTGAGAGAAAGAATTGAACAAATTAAGAAAAATCAAAACCGAAACCAAAACTAAATGAATGAGGTCTCTGCGCGCTTTGCGTGAGCATCCGGGGATCGCTGAGAAAACGATAACTTACAGAGATATGCTTGTCAAAGTGCCAGAGATTGCATCATTAGTATTGCGAGGGACCAAATGATAAAACAAGAAAAATCGAAAGCGAATAATTTAGTTCTCTGCGTTCTCTGCGCCTCTGCGGCGGAGTTTTAGCGGTATGGACCCAGGACTCATTCAGCTCGATCAGGGAAGCGGAGGACGCGCGATGCACGAACTCATCGACAGCCTTTTCGTAAGCGCCTTCGCAAACCCGCTCCTAGCCGAAAGAAACGACAGCGCCGTTTTTGAAATCCAGGGCGGGCGTTTAGCCATGACCACGGATTCATACGTGGTCGACCCTATTTTTTTCCCTGGAGGCAACATCGGGAGCCTTGCCGTGCACGGGACAGTGAACGACCTTGCCATGCGTGGCGCAAAGCCGCTCTACATTACAGCCGGCTTCATCCTGGAAGAGGGGCTTATTGTCGACGATCTGAAGAAAATAGTCATGTCGATGGCACAGGCCGCTCGAGAAGCCGGCGTACAGGTGATTGCGGGCGATACCAAGGTGGTCCCGAGAGGAAAGGCCGACAAGCTGTTCATCAACACTTCCGGAATCGGGATCGTCCCGGCGGGAATCGACATAGGCGGCCAGAACGCCCGGCCGGGCGACCTGGTGCTGATTAACGGCACGATAGGCGACCACGGCATGGCGGTACTTTGCAAAAGGGAAGGTCTTGCATTCGAAAATGAGATTCAAAGCGACGCTGCGGCCCTTAACGGGTTGGTTGACCTGATGCTGGACGCCTTTGCCGGCATCCACGTCCTTCGCGATCCTACCAGGGGTGGCGTGGCGACGACCCTAAATGAGATAGCCGAACAGTCCGGGGTGGGCATCCGGCTGTTCGAGGAGGCGCTTCCCGTTCGGGAAGACGTCCTGGGTGCGTGTGAAGTGCTGGGATTCGATCCGCTTTATGTGGCCAATGAGGGGAAGGTCCTGGCAATTGTACCGGCACAGGGCGCCGAAGCCGTGCTTTGGGCGATGAAGTCCCATCCGCTGGGGCGAGCTTCATGCCTCATAGGGGAGATTGTTTCGGATGATCCGGGAAGGGTCTTTCTTCGCACCCGGATTGGAGGTCACCGCCTTGTGGACATGCTTCGGGGCGAACAACTCCCGCGTATCTGCTGACTCAAACTTTTTCCCGCTCTCTCTCGAAAAGACCTGGTGGGCTGCGCTCCGCTTAGCCCCCCTACGGATCTTTTCATGGTTAAGGGTGTCCCAACGGGACACAAGTTACTGCGGTGAACACTTAGGATTCTGAATAACCGGTGCTTATAAGAGCAAAATCCCTAAAAGCCAGGAAAGAGGCCAAATGCCTCCTGTGCGGTAACGGTCTGGATGACATCGCCGGCTGCATATGGATTTGCCCCTCCTGCGTCCGAAATCGGCCGGATGAGAGCCGGGGCCGAATCGAGCAGGTTCACGCTGAATCCAGAGAGATGTTCGGTCTGCCTGCCCGTCCCGCAGCCAATCCTGACGGAATAGAGTGCAAACTCTGTTTTCTGCGCTGCCGGCCGGGAGAGAATCAGAAAGGGTACTGCGGGGTGAGATCGGGGAGCAAATCGAGCATGCGAACCGATGGCCGCTCGCGCGCTCTTGTCTCCTTTTACTACGATCCTCTGCCTACCAATTGCGTTGCCGACTGGGTCTGCGCGGGAGGCACCGGCTCTGGATATCCCCGGTTCGCCCATGATTGCGGCCCGGAAGTGGGTTTCTACAATCTGGCCGTCTTCTTTGAGGCCTGCAACCTGAACTGCCTCTATTGCCAGAATTGGTCATTCAAAAAAGTCCATCTGTCGCCCAGATGGTCGAAGGTCGATACCCTGGAAAAGGCAGTAAACGATACTACAAGCTGTCTATGCTTTTTCGGAGGTGACCCCGGCCCACAACTCCCGTATGCGCTTCGCCTCAGCCGTGCGGTGCGAAAGAGAAATCCTGACCGAATTCTTCGAATCTGCTGGGAAACGAACGGCGCTTTGAATCCTTCCGGACTGAAGGAGATGACCAGGTTGTCCATGCAGTCCGGCGGGTGCGTCAAAATCGACCTGAAAGCCTGGAACCCCGGAACTCACCGCGCTCTTTGCGGATGCGAAAACTCAAAAATACTGGACAATTTCGCCAGGGCCGCCGAGTGGTCCTCAGAGCGCCCGTCTCCACCGGCGCTGGTAGCCAGCACCCCTCTTATTCCTGGATATATTAACGAGGATGAGGTGTACGGGCTGGCCTCCTTTATCGCTCGAATAAATCCCGATATACCTTATGCCCTCCTCGCCTATGCTCCGCAATTTTTGATGGACGACTCGCCAACCACCTCCGCCGCCCATGCCAGTGCGTGTTTGGAAGCCGCAAAACAGGCCGGCCTCACCCGGATTCGCCTCGGCAACGAGCACCTGCTTTGTTGACCCTTGCATTGTGACCTTGTTTTGATGTGTAGCAGCGTCAAGGTGACGATATCATCCTCCGAATGTAAAATGTTAAACTGTGCAGCAAGCGAAGTGGAAACTTCCACTGGAAAGAGATATAAACATATTCTTTGGTTGGGCTAAATGAGGCCGGCCCTGCGGGGAACGTTTCCGAAGCCCTCTTACATGCGAAGGGGACTGATTTGAACGAAATCGGAGAGAAAACTTGCTGCGCTGACCAGGCCGTACCGGTGGCGCCGGAAAGTCCAGGCAATATTTGTGCGGCGCCGGTATCGCTCCAGGCGGGCAAGCCTCAATGCTGACCGTCCAAGGCCACAAAGGCCCGGCAGGGCCTTCCCAGTCTGACGCAGCGGTTTGTTTGCGGTTCCATCGAAACTCCCGCCGGCAAAGTGCCCAAGGTCGAATCAAAGCTTAATTTCCGGGACAGGTCAGGTACTTATAAAGTCCGCTGGGCCATCGGGCGCATGCGCTACAGGATCGATCCCGGCCTTTATGCATTGGGGGCTCCCGATGCAGATTCGCCAGTCCTGATATCGGCCAATTTCAAAATGAGCTTCGATCGCCTGCGGGAGGCCCTGCCCGGCAGAAACGCCTGGATCCTGGTCCTCGACACCGACGGGATAAACGTGTGGTGCGCAGCGGGAAAGGGGACTTTCGGGACTGACGAACTGACGCGCATGGCCGAATCCAGCGGACTTGCCCTGGTTGTGAGGCATCGAAGGCTTATCGTCCCACAGCTTGGCGCTGCGGGAATTTCTGCGCATGAGGTGCAAAAACTTTCCGGATTCAAAGTTGTCTACGGTCCTGTCCGGGCAGCGGACCTTCCCGAATTTATGGACTCAGGCATGAAAGCCGGACCCGGCATGCGAATGAAGACGTTCACAACCGGGGAGCGGTTGTCGCTGGTTCCCGTCGAGATGGTTCACGCTTTTAAGACCCTTCTCATGGTCCTGCCGTTAGTGTTTTTACTTAGCGGATTTAGCGGGCACGGCGGATTTTTTTCGAACGCACTAAGGTTCGGCGGCTTCGCGGCCCTGGGGCTTATCACGGCGATAGCAGCCGGCTGCCTTTTAACGCCTGCGCTCCTGCCCTGGCTCCCCGGAAGGGCTTTTTCGCTCAAGGGTATCTGGCCGGGTATCGCTTGCACGCTCCTGTTTCTGACGCTGCGCAACGCCATAGGGGATCTGCCCGCAGCGGGCCGGCTGGAGACTGCCGCCTGGATCCTGATAATTCCAGGCGTCTCAGCTTACCTGGCCATGAATTTTACCGGGTGTTCCACCTTTACCTCTCTTTCCGGCGTTAAAAAGGAGATGAGGCGGGCAATACCGGCTCAAATCGCGGCGGTGGCCCTGGGAGCTATTTTCTGGATAACTTCCATTTTCGTCTGACGAGGAACTATGGGCAAGCTGGTTTATCTTAAAGACGTAGTGACTCTGCAACTGGACGGCGAGGCGTGCACCGGATGCGCTATGTGCGCGACTGTCTGCCCGCGAGGGGTTTTTGAGATATCGCACAGCAAAGCCCGGATTGCCGACAGGGATTCCTGTATCGAATGCGGAGCATGCGCCCTCAATTGCCCGGCGGGGGCCGTTTCCGTTCGGGTTGGCGTGGGTTGCGCGGCAGCAGTAATAAACAGCATGCTGGGAACGAAAACTTCCGGCTGCTGCTGTTCGATCGACCAGTACGAAGTGAATGAAAAAACGCCCGCCAAAGGAAGCAGGTGCTGTTAGCCAAAAACCCTCAAAAAGCGATTTCCTATCAGTGCTCATCCAACTCTCAGGTTCATCTTTTTTAAAAACCAGTTATTCCCACATGCCCCTGGTTTGGAGCTATAATTCAGAACGAGCATTTTAATTGACTTCCTTAAAAATGTGACTTATAAGCAACAAGAAACGAAGTCAAGGAGAGGAAATTGCACCTGGATTATAGGCACCATGAGATAGGACAATCTACGATCATTCTTGCGGATTGCTTTGAGTGGCTAAAACGCTTGCCAGAGAACACCTTGCACGCCATTGTGACTGATCCGCCTTATGGAGTTAAAGAGTACGAAGAGGATCAGCTTGAGAAACGAGCTAATGGAAGGGGTGGAATCTGGAGAATACCTCCTTCATTTGACAACAATCTTAGAGCGCCCTTGCCCCGGTTCACTGCTCTCAATGAGAAAGAGAGACGAAATCTTTATTCCTTTTTCGCCGAGTGGTCGAAACTATGCTCGCGGGCACTGCGTCCGGGCGCTCACGTTTTCATCGCCACCAATTCTTTTGTGGCACAGCTTCTTTATGCTGCCTTGGTTGAAGGGGGATTGGAATTCAGGGGACAGATTATCAGGATAGTTAGGACCCTTCGCGGCGGGGATCGTCCCAAGAATGCCGAGAAAGAATTCCCGAACGTTTCTTCTCTCCCGCGCGGGTGCTTTGAACCATGGGGTCTTTTCAGAAAACCAATTCCGCCGAGGATGAAAGTAAGCGAGTGCCTTCGGGAGTTCCAAACTGGTGGACTCAGAAGAATTTCTGAGGACCGCCCCTTTGAAGACGTTATCGTAAGCGAAAGAACGCCGCGCAAGGAAAGAGACATAGCCGATCACCCAAGTCTTAAGCCTCAGTCATTCATGCGTCAGATTCTATTTGCTGCTTTGCCCCTTGGGGTTGGCGTGGCGACTGATACCTTTATGGGTTCAGGTTCGAGCATCGCGGCTGCTGAGGCACTGGGAATGCAGTCTTTTGGAGTGGAAAAATCCGTTGAGTATTTCGAGGTGGCAAAGGAAGCCATCCCAAAATTACGGGATATCTCGATTCCGGAAATTGACAAGATGCTGGGAAGAAAGAGAGGGCAACAGACAATCTTCTTTCAGCGAACTATGACCGGTGGTAAATCCAATTAGCCTCCATTTTGTTGTAGCCAGAAGTTGTGACACTTGCCGTGATCGTTCTCCTGCTGGTCGCGGCGGATCGCCCGGAAAACTGCCAATCACTTTTGTCAATTTTCGCTCCCACCACTTTCCTAAACTTAAATGGCCTGGGAGAGATCCCAAGTCCAACGTCCCTGGCGGTGTTACTTTCAAATACAAATACCATGAGCCAGACATCTTCTGCATTGTGCCCTTGCCAGCCTCTGTCATGGCGAGAACCTTTCACCTCGATTCCCTCTGGCGCATGAAGAGCTGAGTCGCCTTGATACATCCCTTTCGGAAGGATATCGGGGTGTCCGTTATGGTACGTGTTTTTCACCACAGTTGGGCAATATTTAGGGATGCTTGCCACAATAAATTCTCCGACCATACTGCTAAAATTGGCTGGCATTAAAAAGGATTCCAGTCTCGGAATGTTCTTAGTGCATAACTGAACGTTGATAAAAGAAAGGAAATCTAGAAAATCCCGCATCGCGGCCTTTATGTGTTCAATGGTAAGCCCGTGAGGAATGATGGCGTTTGGATTGAAGCCGTTCAGATTCAGTGGCTCGGGTGTACAGGCGGCAATCTCAAGATCGGCAAGAGACATCTTACTCCTCGAAGAATTCTGAGATTTTCACTCCGAGCGATTGCGCCACTACCTCGATATTTTTGAGGCTGATGTTGCGCTTGCCGCGTTCCACTCCGCTGATGTATGTCCGGTCCAATCCGCAATTAGCCGCGAACTCCTCCTGGGAAAGGCCCTTTGCCACCCTGAGGGCACGCATTCTCTGACCAAAGCGTTTTTGAATGTTAATTAAGTCGGACATTGCGCCTGTTTACCAGCGTTGTAGTCGAGGAGTCAACGGACTTTAAGTCACGTTTTATTGGATTTTAAAGGACACAAAGAGCGATTTCTTATCAGTTGTTTCGATATGCTGAAAGTGATGTTATCCTGATAGAGCGGATCGAAGGAAGGCGGACGAGCAGAGCCTCCGCTTTAGTTTCATGAAACCGGGATATCAAGGTGAAGCGCGGTATGGGTGAGAGGATTTCGCCTATTTCGGCAGGCATGCCGGACATGTTTTTCGAGACCATTTTCCGGGGGATCGATTTCCATTGCAACGTGATCGACGAATACTACCGGATCGTATGGCACAACAGGGTAGAGGGCGAGGGCCGAAGGGCGGGCATGTTTTGCCATGAGTTCTACCAGAATAAAAAAGAGCCCTGCGGGGAGACATGCCCGGTTCGCTTCGTTTTCGAGTCCGGAGAGCCTTGCATGGTGGAGCGGAAAAGGCTTCAAAAACTTCCCAACGGCCTCTCACGGTGGGGCGAGATCAGGGCTTTTCCCATTTTCGCTGAAGAAGGCCGGGTCGCATTTGTTGCGACGATCGGCTTCGATATAACGGACAGGAAATATGCGACAGAAAAGCAGCAGAGGCGGATCGCAACGCTTCAGAGGAGGTTGGAGCAGTTGTCAACGGTCGGAGCCGGAGCCGGTCAAAAGGCCGCAAAAATCCATTCGCCCCTGACCGGACGGGAATCCCAGGTGTTGAGGCTCATCGCCGGCGGCCTCAGCAACATTGAAATTGCCGAAGTCCTTTCACTCAGCCCCCATACCGTAAAAAGTCACGTTATCCACATTTTCAACAAGCTCGGCGCAAACGACCGCACAGAAGCGGCGATCATCGCGGCCCGCCTGAAACTCATAGACTGAAGCGCACCGGCGATTTCCCGCGATTGCAACTTCGCGTGCAAAATTCACATCCCTCCCCCGAATGGGCGATTTCAGCCGGTTGGGAAGGTGCTATGAAATGTCGAAAAAGCGTGGGCTGCGATATGCAGCCGCACTCTTGCGGAGGTGCGGGAGAACCGGTTCTTCCGCTTGGCGGGGTCTGGGGATTTTTGGTGCGAGGGCAGGAGGAGGTGTGCATGAGCTTTGTGCTTTCGAGCAAAAGTGACGGTATCGCGACCGTAAGGATTGAGAGAGGGAAGGTCAACGCTTTTAACGGGACCGTGGTTTCGGAGCTGCAGGATGTTTTCCGGGGCCTTGAAGCCGATGGGAGCGTCCGGTCGGTGATCCTGACGGGTACCGGCAAATTTTTTTCTTTTGGGTTCGATATTCCCGAATTCCTGAGCTATTCGAAAGGCGAGTTCGAAGGATACCTGAACGCATTCACCGAGTTTTACCGATATCTGTTCCGTTTCCCGAAGCCGGTGGTAGCCGCGCTGAACGGCCACACGGTTGCCGGGGGCTGCATGATGGCGATCGCCTGCGACCACAGGCTCATGGTCGATGGGAAAGCGAAAATCGCGCTCAACGAGATCGGCTTCGGCTCGTCGGTATTGGCCGGAAGCACGGCTATTCTGGTTTATTGCATTGGCTCGAAAAAAACCCAGGAGGTGCTTTTTTCCGGGCAGATGTATTCGGCGCGGGAGGCGCTGCAAATCGGACTGGTCGATGAAGTGGTGCAGGAGGATCTGCTCGAGGCCAGGGCCTTGGAAGTTGCGCGGGAATATGCGGGCAGGGATTCGGCTGCCTTTGCAAGCATCAAGGACCTGCTAAAGGGACCCGTTTGCGAACAGATCGCCCTGCGGGAAAAGGATTCGATAAAGGAGTTCGTGGATATCTGGTATTCCGAGAACACGTGGGAAAATCTCCAGAAGATTACGATAAAAAGTTAATGGGGCCACGGGTGGGGGCGGGGGACTTTCTGTCAGTTCATCTTAAAGTTGACAGGTTAGCTTCTTTTGCCTGTGGGCTTTGATTTTCGCGATCAGTACGGGCAGGAATTTACCCGCTCCAGACGATCATGGCGTCCAAAGGCGCCCATCCTTCATCCACGACAGGACGCGTGCATCCGAGGGCGGCATATATTATCTCCGCCATTCTTCATGGAGATTGTTCGCCAACTTTCCTTCTGTTTTTGACTAAAGTCAAGGTATTGCCGCGAATCAGCCATTATGTTGTGAGCGAATAGGCCATTGGTTGGGAAAGACCGGGCGGAGTCGAAGGCCGGCACATTCACTGTAAGTAAAGAAGGCATCCCGCGAACGCCCAAAGCGGACGATGGACATGCCACGCGGTCGCCTTCCCCGCTACGCGCTCATACGTTTCGGAGGGATGCCCGGCAAGTGCGCTTCATTTTTACCGCACTGCCGTAAGTCTATCATACGAGGAGGCGGGTATGAAACGAGTCGAATTATTCGAAAACGGGTTCTCGGACCTCAACTTCCGCAATTTTCTGGTACACGATTCGCCTTATTTTAAGATACTCAATTTCAATTTTAGGGCTGGGCAGGAGCTTCCAATTCATTCACACGATATCGAGGGCCAGGTCAGCATTTGCATACTGGAGGGCGAGGGTGAGTTTCTGGGAGACCAGGGGGTGCTTTTGCCTGCGAAGCCCGGAAACGTTCTGATCTCCGAGATTTCCGAACCCCATGGCTTGAGGGCGAAGACGGACATGCGAGTGCTTGTCACAATCGCTCCGCCGATTTGAGATTCTAAAGCGCCCTCATCCATTCGGATTTCAACGCTGTTTGTCCCCTCAGCGCACTGTCCAGCGACTGGATGGCCTTTTGCTTGTCAGCAGGCATTTTAACCCTGAGCGGAAGGTAATTGGACGCGTGGTTGGCAAAGAAAAGGCCGCGTGTCATGTCGGTGTGAGTGAGCATTTCGCGCAGTTCTTCGAGCATTTCGTGAGGGGTTAGCAGCTCGAATTGGCCATCGCTCACCTGCGCGGCCAAGGGAGTACCAGGGTAAATCATCAGCGTGAGCACCCCGACATAGTTGGGATCGATTGCTGATAGCGCCCTGCCTGTTGCGCGCGCATGTTCAAACGATCTTTCGCGGCCGGCAAGCCCAAGAATGACCATTGCCGAGAGTTTCATTCCAGCAGCCCGGATTTTTCGTCCAGCCTCGATCATCCGCTCAGGCGTGTGCCCCTTCCCCACGTTCTGTAATACCTGCGCATCCCCGCTCTCCAGGCCGAAATAGACGATCCCCAACCCAAGGTCTCGCAATATTGCAAGTTCCGCCTCGGTTTTGCGGAGAATCCCCTTGGCGTTGGCGTAGATTCCGACCCGCTGGATCCACGGCATCTTTTCTCTTATGCGCGACAATATCCTCACGAGCCTCTGCTGCGGGATAATCAGAGCGTCGCCGTCGATCAAAAAAACCCTTCGGAAAAAACCGAGGTTGGTGGAAGCGTAATCGATATCCGCATCGATTATGGCGTCCTCTTTTATCGTGAACCGCTTTGCCTTATAGGTGCCGCAAAAGGTGCACTTGTTGTGGGAGCACCCGAGGGTAACCTGTAGCAATAGGCTGTTCGCTTCGCTGGGAGGCCGGATGATAAAGCCCTCATAGTGCATTTCTTCCATGTTGAGTCTCCACGTGATGGGCGTATTCAATGAAAACAGTATAGCCTCATTATGAAAAATGGAATACGATAAACGGTTGTGCTGACCTTTCTATTGCCTTTTTCAGTGGGATATTCGATTATCCGATGGGCCTTCAGCGTGTGCCAAGAACTTTTCAGGCAAAATCCGGCCCGAAAATGCCGTTCGGATGCATAGAGCACAATTTGATGGATTATTGCGGCTGAGGATTAAAGATGAAGCGAGCGCTCATTACAGGCATAACCGGTCAGGACGGTTCCTACCTGGCTGAACTTTTGTTGAGCCGTGGCTATGAAGTGCATGGAATTATCAGAAGAGTAGCCATGGAAGTCCCGGAGCACAGGCTTTGGCGCATCAGGCACATCCTGGACAAGCTTTTTCTTCATGCAGGATCGCTCGAAAGCTTTGCGAGCATTTTCAAGGTGCTCAACCTGGTGCAGCCCGACGAGTGCTACCATCTGGCTGCTCAGAGCTACGTCAGCTACTCTTTTGAGGACGAGTTCTCAACGATCAATACGAACATAAACGGGACCCACTACGTATTGGCCGCAATTAAGGAAGTGTGCCCCAGATGCAGGTTCTATTTTGCCGGTTCGAGCGAAATGTTCGGCAACGCTGAGCAGACCCCTCAAAACGAGCGTACCCCGTTTTTCCCCCGTTCTTCGTACGGGATATCGAAGCTCGGAGGGTTCCACCTCACCAGGAACTACCGTGAAGCCTACGGTATTAATGCAGTGAGCGGGATTCTTTTCAACCATGAGTCCCCCAGGAGAGGTCTTGAGTTTGTGACCAGAAAAGTCTGTCATACCGCAGCAAGGATCAAGTTGGGACTTGCGAAAGAGCTGCGAATGGGAAACCTTGAAGCAAGAAGAGACTGGGGGTATTCGGGCGACTATGTTCAGGCCATGTGGCTGATGCTTCAGCAAGACAGGCCGGACGACTACGTAATAGCCACCGGAAAGACTTACAGCGTCAAGGATTTGATCGAATTGGCCTTCTCGCATCTCCAGTTGGACTGGAAGGACTGGGTAGTTGCCGATGAACGGCTCTTTCGGCCTTCGGAGATACACGACCTCAGGGGAGACCATTCCAAAGCCAGCAGGGAACTCGGCTGGGAGCCTGCAATGTCCTTCGATCAGCTTATACGGACAATGGTCGATGAGGATTTCGAAAAGTTAAAGAATGCGAAATCGTGACGATAAGGCCTCCCGCTCCCGCCCCGTCTCTCGGGTGGGTGGGCGGGCTGTCGAGGATGAGCGGCCGGCCTCCGCGCTACGCGCTCACATGTCGCTACGGGAGGCCGGGCAAGCCCACTTCACCTGATGATCCCAACCGCAGGCTGTTTTAATGGCGCAAAAAAATACGCTCGTTTTCGCCCCAACCTATAACGAACAAGGAACCATCAGTAAGCTCGTCGATGCGCTCCTGGCGCTGCCGGTGCGATCCGATTTATTGTTCGTGGACGACAGCTCCACCGACGGCACGACGGAGTATCTGCGTTCGGTTGCCGCAGCCGAGCCAAGGATTCATGTTATCGTCAGACCGGGCAAGCTCGGCGTCGGGTCCGCCCATAAGCTCGGATGGCTCTATGCGCGGATGCACGGCTATTCACGCATTGTCACACTGGATGCAGACCTGTCCCACGACCCACAGGATGTGCCCCGCCTTCTCGCCGTATTGGACGCCGGCGCCGACGTCGCAGTGGGTTCCCGGTTCTGCCCCGGCGGACGAACCGACTACCATGGCTGGCGGCGTTTTTTGAGCCAGACTGCGAACTGCCTCGCCCGCCTGGTTCTACGGCTCCCTGTAGCCGAGCATACGACTTCTCTTCGTGCTGTCCGGCTGGACCGCGTTGCGCCAGGTTTGGTCGAGTCGGTGAACGCCAATGGCTATAGTTTTTTCATGACCTGCATCACCCGTCTTGCGCGCGAGGGACTGATCATCAGGGAGGTTCCCATCCACTTTCACGACCGTCTGCGTGGATCTTCCAAAATGCCGAGGGATGCCGTCGTAAAGGCGATACTCAGTCTCCTTCGGCTTGCATTGGATCGGCGTCCAGCCGAGCCACTCGAGATTCCCCATGGGTCCGAGCGGCAATGTCCGGCTTGCGGAGCATCCTACCGTACATTCGTTGCGCCTGGAGAATTGCTCTGCCTGCAATGCATGGGGACCGGGTTGGAGGGTTCCTGAAAATGCTCCCGACCCACTTCAGCAAACTGCCGGCATTGTCCCGCAATCGTCTTGCGATTGGCATTCTCGGGCTGACTTTGTGCCTCTACTTGACATATAACCTTGTGCTGGCCCACCTTGGCGAGTCATGGCCGATACCCGGTCCCTTCGGTGACGCGCAAATTTTTTTCTCAAGCTCTCTGCATGTTTGGCAAACCGGCGACTATTCTCATCTTATTTATCCATATCCGCCTTCGGCTGTCTTGATTTTCCACCTGCTCTCCCAGGGTGGCGGAGCAGCCTTCATGTCCGCCTGGCTTGTCCTGATGGTAATGGGGCTTCTCACATCCATGCGCATGAGCGTCGCTGGGGCGAAGGCCGAGATCCGGTCGGCCTGGATGTTTTTCGGCGCCGTCGGTCTTCTTCTTGCCGAGTACCCGATCAGTTGGGACCTGCGTAACGCGAACAGCAATCTCGTGTGTCTGGGCCTCGTGCTTGCAGGATATGGGGCGCTAGGCCGGCTGCCGGTTTTGTGCGGCATCCTGGTGGGAGCGAGCGCCTGTCTGAAGCCCTACAGCATATTCATAATCATCTGGCTTCTGTGGCGAGGTCCCCGATTGGCAGGCATCGCAGGCCTTGCAGCCGTTGCTTTTCTTGGGGTTATCGCACCGCTCTGTGTCTTCGGGATTGACGGGACCATCGGGCTCTATCATGGCTGGTTCGAGCAGTTGAAGCTCATCGGCGATTCGGCGTCCTACCTGCATTTCCCGGCGGCGCCTGTTATCTCCCTGAGGAAGGCCGCTGCGACCCTGAGCGGTCAGGCCCCGGACGCAGTGTTCACAGTCTGGATCCTTGCTCTGCTTTGGGCCGTGTGGGCGCTGTCGCTCGCATGGTATTTTCGCCGCGTCCTGCACGATCGGCGTGGTCTTCAGCCATCGCCTGTCAGTCTGGCGGATTGGACGGTGCTGATGCTTGCACCCCTGCCTTTCAGCCCCTGGCTTGAGCCTTATCACGCAGTTCCATTGCTGCCGGGTGCCATTCTTTGCGCGGCTGTTGCGTTTGACCCGCTCACCGAGGTGTTCGACCGGCGCGTCGCGTTTGGAACGATCGCGCTGCTCATTTTTGTGCGGATGTTCAATAAAATGCGCCTTTGGCCTTTGCGAGGAATTGTGCTGCTCACTATGTTTGAGGTTCTTGTTCTGGGCCTTGGTCTGCTGCGTCCGCGGCTGCTTTCCTCAGCACGAACGGATTGGAATAAAGCCGTTGGCCCTGAGGCCTGTCCCGAAGCAACGAAGGGTGTCGAAGGGGGGAGCAGAACTTAAATATGAGTAACCCGAGGAACATTCTGTTCATTCTGAATTCTCTTACCTTCGGTGGTGCAGAAAAGCTGGCAGTGACGCTGCTCAACGAGTTGGACACATCCAATCTCTCGCTCTCCTTACTTTATTTACGCAAGAAAGAAGCCATGCTTGGCGAACTGAATCAAAGCAGGTTGAACTCCGTTTCCTGCTATGACGGAACAAACAGCCTGGAATTTCGACTCCCTTTCTATCTTGCTCGCCACATCGAAAGGGAAAAGATAGATACCGTGGTCTGCATCAACCAGCGTCCGATGCTTTACGCCTTTCTTGCGCGCCGGCTTACTCGGCACAAATTTCGAATAATCCAGGCGATCCACGTGACCACACTTGTCACCATGTTCCAACGGCTCAAGAATTTCCTGTTGTACAGACCACTGTTCAATCGCTGCGATCTGGTGATTTTTGTCAGCGAGGGGCAACGGCGGTATTGGCTCTCGGGCGGCTTCATGAACGGCGATAAGACAAAATGCATTTACAACGGTATTGATGTCGATCATTACAAAGACGACTACTCTCGCGAAGAAAGGCTCGAATTTCGCCGCAAGCTAGGATTCACTGAAACGGCCTATGTTGTAGGAATATGCGCCCGGTTGCACTCGGGGAAAAAACACACCGAGTTGATCGCGGCCCTGGAGACGGTCAGGAGAGCGGGGATCGACGCCAAAGTCCTCATAATAGGAGATGGGCCTGAGAGGGCAAATCTGGAGTCATTGATAAAATCAAAAGGGTTGGAGCAGCACGTCGTCATCACCGGGTTTCAGAAAGATATCCGGCCCTTTATATCAGTCTCCGATTGCATCGCCCTCACATCTCAAGCGGAAGCTTTCCCCCTTTCAATAATTGAAGGGATGGCCATGGGCAAGCCGGTTATCTCTTCCGAAGTGGGAGGCACACCCGAGCAGATCGAGCATGGAGTGACCGGTTTTTTGTATAAATCCGGAGATATCGAGAATTTGGCCAAATACCTGAAGGTTTTATCCGATCCTGCCCTCAGAACTAAGATGGGGGAAAGGGCAAGACAGGCGGCGTGCGACAGGTTCTCCCTTGGTAGTATGCTCTGGGAATATACACGTATTCTTTCTGAAACAGTCACCATGGATGCCGGGCATCCGCGGTGAAGGATTACCTACCGGCCTCCGCCCGATAGCCGGCCAGGATCGCCAGCGGCGATGCGGGCCTGAGCCGCTGCGAGATGAGGGGCCAGCAACCGGCCGAGGGCTTCGCGCTTCTCGGCAGCCAGTTCGGGGCGTTCCATATGGCCCCGTTCATGAAGCCATGAGCCGCACCACTGCAGAGGCGCGTCCTTTATGTCCAGCCCTGGCCTGAGAGGCACCTCCAAAGACCGAGGCTCGTGCAGCATGGCGCGGTCGACGTGTCGATAAAGCACCTCCCAATTACCGCCTCCGGTATCCAATCCAACGAACCAATCCTGGCCGAAATCCAGCGGCTTGTGCCTGACATTGTCGAATTTGAACACGCAAAATCCTGCCCACAGGAACCAGCGGAGGCCTGCGGTACGTACGAGTCCGTAGAAGTCCTGCGTGGACAGCGCTGAGAAGGGGTCGTCGGGTGCCGTCGGGAACAGATCGTGGTCGAGGAAGCCGAATGCCTCCGGTTCGCCTGGGAGGATGATGTTTCGCCAGAGCCAATTCATGGAAATCCCGTGCGACCTGCTGCCGCGGCCCCACGGATTAGCCGGAAGCCGCACATATGGGGACCCATGCCGTTCGGCGATCGCTTCAATGGCCTCGGCCGAATCATCCGGCGAATTGTCGGCAATCAGGTAAACCGGTTGAGGTACGTAGGTGCGCATAAGCCGGGCCTGCCACTCGATAAGCTGCGGATCGGAGAAGGCGACGGTCACGAGCACCTTCTTGCCACGGATACAGGCCGCCAGAGCGCCTATATCGCCTTTGCGCGCCCGCCGGCGCATGTGGATGGAATTGACAAGCCGGTAACGGAGCGTCTTATAGTTTTGGGTTAGCGGCTGCAGATGTCGCCAATCTGAAAGAGTGTATTCGGATAGGCGCTTTGGCATGTCATGCCCTCATGGATATGCTGAACGCCTCGGCCCAATTTTGCGCGCCGACGCGTAGATTATAATCAGGTCATTAAGAAATCGGTTTTTAAGGGTGTCGGGATAACATCTGTCCATGGTCCGGTCAAGAACTTTCATGTCCTGTTTTCCCGTCAGGACAACTCGAACAATGCCACGTGCAAAAATCGAGGATAAAGGCTGGGGGAGAAACCTCTTGAAGCTGTGAGAGCATTCAGTATAATCCACCAAACTCAGTGTTTCGTGAATTCGTCACCAAAGCCAACCATCCAGGAAGGACCAGTAGAACGCGAAGTGAATGAGCTTGGGGTCACCGCATCAGGTATGTCACTCCGGAAACAGGAGCATGATTCCGGGATCAGGGACAATGTGAAAGCAAGCGTTTGCATTATCGCCTACAATGTAGAAGCTTTTATCGCCCAGGCCCTGGACGGGGTTTTGTCCCAGCGGACGAACTTCGTCTTCGAAGTGGTGGTCGGAGAAGATCTTTCGCAAGATTCAACCAGGGAAATAATTGCCGATTATCACCGGAGATATCCAAACCTGATTCGGCCGATTTTTCGCGACAAAAACCTTGGGATGGTTAGAAATTTCGCTGAAACGGTCCGGGCCTGTCGAGGCCGATATATTGCCATGCTCGATGGGGACGATTTCTGGAACTCCCCGCTAAAGCTTCAGAAACAGGTGGATTTTCTGGATTCTCACCCGGAATGCTCCGGTTGTTACCATAACGTTAATATCCTCTATGAGGCAAATCCCGGGCGAACGCGCCGCTACTATTCCAGACCGCCGAAACCTTTTCTTTATTTGAAGGACCTGGTCGGGGCCAATCCGATCTGTTCCGGTTCAATGGTTTTCCGGGCCGGCCTGTTCAAGGATTTCCCCGAATGGTACTTCACCATGTTGATGCAGGATTGGCCGCTTTATCTATTGAACGCGCAGTTCGGGCCGGCGGGGTATATCGACGAAGTCCTGTCTACCTATCGGGTTCACCCCCAAAGCGATTGGGCCAAGTTGGACCGAATTGATACTTTGAAGAGGAGAATATTGGCCGTTCAAAAAATGCATGCCGCTCTGAATTTGTCCTACGACAGTATAGTGCAGAAGGAAATCGCGAATTTGCAATATAAGATCGCCAAGCAACTTCTTGCCCAAAAGGACCACGAAGGGGCGCGCCGGCATTCCCGGGATGCCATGAGAAATTTGGCTGGATTCCGATACCTTAAGGCACTGAGAGTTTATCTGCAGTCCGTATTATTATCCCGCAAACAGCCGACAAATAGTTAATGGAAAGGAATTCGCTGCGCTTCCTTAGTTTCTCGCACTCTTCGATAAGAGCTGCCGCTTCGACACTGAGGGCTTCAGGGTCTACAAGAAGCTGGTAAACAGCATCGGCAGGGCTGGGGTTAGATTTTAATACAGAGAGAAGCTTTCTTTCCACCGGTTGAAAGCAAATTGGCATCAGGCGTATGCTTGCTGGTTTGAACGCGCGTCGAGGTTCTCGTTAAGTGACATTGCAATCCCCATGAGCAAACCCAGAAGACCCGCTGTGATCAACACCGCGCCACTTGCCGCGAACCGCCTCGCAAAATAGCCCCCGGCGGCCAGTTCCCTTGGCCAGGTAAAAGCGAGCCAGCTCTCACCGTCATCCGCTGCGCGCACCGTAAAACTTCCATCGGGCGCCGGGACCATCACCTGGCGCCATCCAGTGCTCTTCTTTTCCACCGGCACAGGCACGGCGGGTTTTCCCGAAGTCGGCATCAGTTCCATGGAGGTTCCCGGCCCTCCGCCGGCTATATCCAACACGAGCCACGAAAACCGGCTCGTGACCGGCCGGCTCACGAAGACAGCGCGGGTCTTGCCTCGACCAGCTTGCCATGAGCCGGCCACCACACGGTGCGGCAGGGCGGGAAGGCCGGGCGGAATCGATGTGGGGGCAAACCCGTGGCCTTCGGCCTGATCGAGAACAATGGGCGCGCGTATGCCCGCCGGCAGTATCTGGCGAACCAGTGGGTCCTCCAAAACGGCGATCAGCCGCTGGGCGTTCGGATAGGGTATGTGCAGGAAGGGTTTATCGACCAGAGAGGAAGTGTCGCCGGTAAGAACATAACGGGCAGTGTTCTCCTCTTCAATGCCCATGAGTATATGCATCTCCAGAAGTTCGGGCGGCAGTTTCCAGTGAAATGCCGCCAAGCTGACGACACAGGCAACCAGGGCCACGGCTCCGAGCACTATTGCGGCGCGGCGCCGGACGCCGTTATAAAGAGGCCGGAGAAGCAGCAGAAGGGCGGCAAAATTGGCCACGGACCCCATGGCCATGATGTCCTTATAGCGAACAGCCATCCACCCCCGCGAATATGCGAATGCGGCGGCCTGGAGAAGTGTCCATATTCCAAGGGCCATGAGAAATTGCTCGAAGAAGCCGCTAACCTTTCGGGAGCTTATCTGCCGCCAGGCAAGAATCATGACAGGCAACCAGAAAATTGGACTAAACAGCCAATTGTTCACAGGCCATGCAGCGGATCTCCCGAATTTTTTGAAAAAATCGAGGAAGCTCTTTGCCATGAAGGCCTCGTGATGAGCAAGATGGGGGACCCATGCGTATGCCAGGGCGCAGAGCGAGATAAGAAAGATGAAAGCCGGAATGAACTCTTTCCAACGATGAGGCTCGGTCAGGCAAGCAAACAACAGAAGAGAAGCGACGGCGGCCGGAACAAAAAGTCCGGCAGCCAAAGAGAAATAAGCGCATACCGACGCCGCCACGCCGAGAAGCCAGGAAAAAGAAAATGGACGCGACCCGAGCAGCAGGAGCATTGCAAGAATTGAAAAGCCGAGCACGAAATAAAAGTTCGACTCGAGGCCCAACAGTGTGTTTTCCCATGCAAACGGCAGCAGGCCTATGAACGCGAGTGCAATACAGAACTCGGCGAGGTATTTTCTCCCCGCAAGGCGCCAGAGGACCATGCAGAGGCACGTCAATATCAGGGCATGTATGAATGCGTTGACGGCTATCTCGAGCAGCGGGTCCCATTGGCCGTTGAGATCGAAGAGGTTGAAGACGAGCAGCCGCGTCAACAGGAACCGGTGCTCGTTGTGGGCCGCCACGAGGCTGGAAGGGTCCAGGGCGCCTTTTATAAGCAAGGAGTAAAAAGGCGCCTCGGCATCCCACTGGTCATAATAAGGGACATCCGAACCGAAAGCATCGATAAGATGCAGCTTGGCGCCGAGTATGACCGTGAAAAGCCCTGCCAGACAAAGAAACGGCCCGAGCCGGCCCCCCTGGGGCGGCCCCGCCGCATCCAGGGTGATGCGGTTTGCGGCGCGGAGAATGAAACCTATTACAATCAGACAAACAAGGGAGAGTCCCGCAACCTCTCGGCCGCACCACTCCATGCGAGCGCAGCCGCAGACGGCGGCGCACAGAAGCAAAACGAGAATGGCGCGCGAGCGCGCAGGTTTTTGCCCTGAATAATGCATCAACTTGGCTGTCAAAAGATGCCGAACCTCATTTTGCGGATCGGATTCCGGCCCGAAAACTTCTAGAACAATCCCAAGGCTCGCAAAATCATACGATTTACCAATCGAACGTGCAAGGCCTTCTGCTCCTGCCCCCGCCCCGTCTCTGGTTATGGACAGGTCAGGGAAAGCGTCTAGAATGAGCGGTCGGCCTCCGCGCTACGCGCTCACATGTTGCTACGGGAGGCCGGGCAAGCCCACTTCACAAAGTGAAGCAGGGCGAAGCCCCGCGAAGCGATACCTCTACACTATTGTAACTTAACTTTCTGATGCGCTTAACATTTAGCTTGCCTTCAAACGCACCCTGTTTAATGTCTGTGCGTTCTGCATGGCTGTGCGCACGGTATTATATAAGTCTATCATACGAGGATATGTCAATGAGACTGGTTTTTGCAATTTTGGGACACACCTCCTTCCCAGGAGTTGATGAGCTCATTCCCCCGCCCTATTGTGTTGGGTGGGACTCAGGCGAAAACCCCACAGCCCGCCCGCCCACCCGCGAGGCGGTCATTGCAGTCCTAATAGCCTGCAGCTAATTGGTAGACTTTCCGGCGCAGCAGTTGGAGCAAGGAATGATCCTTATGTCGAGGCGATCTCGGGTCATCAATTTGGGATGCAGCACCACTGAGGATGCGTAATAAATCGCCGATCGATCTCCTTCATGAGAAGAAAGCCGGTATCGGTGGTGATCTCTGCTCCCTGAAAATCAATGCTGATGGAGCTGTCGAAATCCGGCCTTATGGTCCCTCTTTGGTTGTCACCAACCGCGCGCATGCGGCTTCCCCTCCCTCTGACGGCTTTAGGCCATAATATCAAATGGTTAAAATGAATGCAGTATAATCATCAGTCATGCTCACGCATGATCCGGGTTCACTCAGAACCAACTCCTATGCTTTCTGCTACAACCAGGTCTCTAAAAACCCTACCTTCAGTTTTGCCCTTGCCAATTACGGCAAATTTTGATTAAAGAGTCTCACGAAACCTGATGATCACCTCAGATGAATTCCTCGATAGAATCGGAAACAGTGTATGTGTGACGATCCGCGGTACCCCCAGCCCGATTCTCTATTCCAGTCGCCTTCACGCCTCGGTGTTGACAGTTCATTTATAGATGGAGAGAGCTGATGCCGGCCTCTCCCAAGGTAAGCGTGCTCATACCCACGTATAATTACGCCCGCTATCTTCCTCTAGCCATTGAATCCGTGCTGAACCAGGATTTCACCGATTTTGAGCTGATCATTCAGGATGATTGCTCAAAGGATAATACGGCTGAGGCAGTGGAGAGATATCTTTCGGACCGGCGGCTGATTTTCGAAACAAACGAGCGCAACCTTGGTCTTGCCGGCAACTGGAACCGCTGCCTGTCAAAGGCTAGAGGAGAATACATCAAGTTTGTGTTTGGAGATGATATGCTCGCTTCGTCGGAGTGTCTTGGCAGAATGGTTTCAGTCCTGGACTCAGACCGCTCCGTTTCTCTTGTGAGCTCCTCGCGAAAGTTAATCGACTCGGCATCGCGCTTTGTGCACGTAGTTTCCGAATTTGGAGAAAGTATTACCGCCGATGGCCCGGAGATTATCTTTTTGTGCCTGTTAAAGCTTGTAAACTATGTCGGCGAGCCTTCGGCGGTCATGTTCAGAAAGGCCGACAGCGGCAGGGGATTCAGTCCAAGATATAGTCATTTGATCGACTTGGAGATGTGGTTTCACCTGCTCGAGCAGGGCAGGTTCTGCTTTATCGACGAACCACTGGCATCCTTCCGCGTTCACCCGCAACAGAAAACAGTCGATAACGTTAGAAATCTGCTCCATTTGAGCGAGCCTATTCTTTTGCTTAGAGATTATATCTGGCGATCTTACATCCCCATCGGGCGGGCGCTAAAATTCTATTTCATAATCGATACTGTTTACAATATGTTCTGGAGACCTAAGAAGAAAAGAGTCATGGATCGGAAAACAGCTCTGAAAGGTATCCGCGCCTGTTTTCCGGTGCCCGGGTTTTTTCTGGTCTACCCGCTCTATAAATCAGTCAAGCCCTTTTTCAAGTTGTTCGTAAAAGCCACGGGCTGGCCGGCCAAGAAACTGAGGCCATCGTTTTTGCCTCTGATGGAGCGAGGGTCGGGTTTTCCCGATCTCAGCGGAGACGAGAGTTTGAGACCCCGAAGCAATTAAGCGCCCGGCACTCGTCTCATTCATCCGCGTGTATTCACCCCAACCGAAATGGACCTGTGTACATTACAAAACTTTGCGCTATCCGCCCCATCCCACAGTACAAATCATTCTCGTATGATAGACTTATAGAATACCCTGCTCGAGAAAAAATGCGCCCGACATGATAAGAGCGACGGCCGTGCCCGCAGCCATGCAGAACGCACAGACATTGAACGTGGTGCGTTTGAAGGCAAGCCAAATGTTAAGTGCATCAGATAGTGAAGTGAAAAGGGTGTCAAGGTCTCGCTTCGCGGGGCTTCGCCCTACTTTACTTTGTAAAGTGGGCTTGCCCCGGCATTCCTTAGCGAAGTGCGAGCGCGTAGCGCGGAAGGCGACCGCTGGGCGTGTCTATCGTTCGCGTTGGGCGTTCGCGGGATGCCTTCTCATTTAGCATCGCGAAATTGGGAGCCACGCTTCGCGCTGGACTTTACCTGTGCGGGCATCGGCAGTGTGAGTCAATGAAGCCCTAAGGGCGCAGGATTTGAGGTGATAGAGGGACACAGGAAAGTCCGAAAGGCGCCGTGCGGTTCCTGGATCAGTGTTCATCCACCACGCTACGCTCCCGTAAATGTGGTTTATCATTTACGTTGGGCTGTTGCGGGGCGCTTTTTTTGCGCGACAAAATAGAGCATTGTACGACAGTTACATGACGTCAGACATGCCGTTCTATTTAGGTTCAACAAAGCAATCCGGCCATGTTATAAGGAGCTTGAGTATTAGTCTTTTGAGGAGTTAGTAAACGATGGGATCTCCCGTAATCTGGTTCGATGCCACCACGATCAAGCGACTGCGCAACCAATCCCCGGCAGGTTTGTCCCGAGCAGAAGCGCACTCACTGGCCGGGGCATTGAAGTTCGATGCTGAACGAGTCGGTTTCAGTTGCTATAATCGCTATCAAAATGTCATGGAGAAGCTGGCAAGATCCGAGGTGGAGGCCTTATTGGCTGGCTACGGTCACTCCGGCCGGCAAGGTCACGGGGCGCGCCGACCACAAAAGAACTTGCTGCTTCGCGCTTTACGGGAGATCGAACGCCGAATTCGTGCCGGTTCACGGAGGACCCTGGGACATGCCAAACAGTGGCTCCCGTGGGATACTAAATTGGTCCGGTTTAACCCCGGGGATATCTTCGTGCTAAGCGGCGCAACGTGGGACATGGTGGATGCCACGGTCCTGGAGAAGATGATCAATCGGGGTGGAGCCTGTCTGGTAGTCCTGGTCGCCGACATGATTCCCTGGCGTTTTCCCCATCAGTACCAAAGCGAACAAGCCGTCTTTCGCTTTCTGCGTTTGGCCGAACTGGCTGCTCGGCGCGCTTCGCTGGTGCTGAGCATTTCGCGGACTACGAGTGAAGACTTCGTGGAGTTCGCCTCCTCGGTGGGGGTCAAACCCGGCCGAATGGAAGTTATTCACCTCGGTGCCAACGCACCTGCACCGCAAGCCCGACCGCCGGCCGGAATGCCCGAAGATCTCCTGTCACGCGGCTATGTGCTAAGCGTAAGCACCATACAAGTGCGTAAAAACCACCAGTTGCTCTACCAGCTCTGGCGTCGATTTGCGGAAGAAGGAAGGGATAGTATTCCCCGGTTGGTACTGGTCGGCTCGCACGGCTGGCTCACCGACGACCTCCTGATTCAAATTCGCACGGACCCCAAGGTGCGGGATTCGATCATTGTTCTTAACAGTGTAGACGATATGGAGCTTAGTTGGCTCTACGGGCACGCGAAATTCACGCTCTATCCTTCGTTGTACGAAGGCTGGGGGCTACCGATAGTCGAAAGCTTGCAGCATAGCACGCCTTGTCTGGCTTCGAACACGTCATCCATGCCGGAAGCTAGTCAGGGACTGGCAACACACCTGGATCCGCTCGATTTCATGACATGGCGCCAGGAGATTATCCGGCGGTTCGAAGATCCGTCTGTGCTGGTCTTGGAAACGGAGTGGATTCGAGCTCGTTTTCGCCCGCGGAGCTGGCAAGATTTCTCGAACGACTTTGCCGACCGAGTCTGGTCGCTGGCCAATTCGTCCTCGAATGGAGTCGTATGATGCCGGTTATCAGCGTAATAGTGCCGACTTCGCTAGCGTTCGGCGTTCTGTGCAGCACAAAAAGAAACAACACCTGCATGAACAGTCGAAAAGTGGCCGGGACTGAGCCGTGCCCCTGCCCGATAACCCATCCGACCACGACCCAGGTTGCAGCCTGATGGAAAGGATGCAGGCCCCGCCTAAAGTCAGCGTGTGTATACCCACCTATAATTACGCCGATTATCTTCCCTTCGCGATAGAGTCGGTGCTAGGTCAGAGTTTTACCGATTTTGAGCTTATCATTCAGGATGATTGCTCAAAGGATAATACAGCCGAGGTAGTGGAGAGATATCTTTCGGACCGGCGGCTGATTTTCGAAACAAACGAGCGAAACCTGGGCCTTGCCGGCAACTGGAACTGCTGCCTCTCAAAGGCGAGAGGGGAATACATCAAGTTCGTTTTTGCCGACGATCTGCTTGCCTCACCGGATTGTCTGGCCAGAATGGTTTCAGTCCTGGACCGCGACCGATCGGTTTCCCTTGTTACTTCGGCGCGAAATATTATCGATTCGGAATCCCGTCTTGTGCATGTGCTTTCTGATTTTGGGAGAGGGTCCCTTACCGCCGATGGTCACAGGATTATCTCTTACTGCCTGTTGAGACTGACAAACTTTATCGGCGAGCCTTCGGCGGTCATGTTCAGAAGGGCCGATTCCGGCAGAGGATTCAGCCCAAGATATGCCCACGCTCTCGATATGGAATTTTGGTTCCATCTTCTCGAGAAGGGCAGGTTCGTTTTTATTGACGAGACGCTCACATCGTACAGGGTTCACCCGCGGCAGAAAACAAACGAGAATGTGGCAAACTTGATCGGTCTGCACGATAATGTCCTTTTGCTCCAGGATTATGTTTGGCGGCCCAACATCCTCGGATGGCGGGCTATTAAACACTACCTCATTATCGATGCGGTGTATCAATTCTGGAGATTGGCGAAAAAAGGTAAGATAAATCGTAAACGGGCCTTGGAGGGGATTGGGGCTTGTTTTTCGGTTCGCCGGTTTTTTTTGGCATATCCGCTTTATAGGCTTATAAAACCGTTTTTCAGACTGTTCTTAAAAATCGCGGACTGGCCGGCGGCGCAACTGAGGGCCTCTTTTGCGCCGTTTTCGTTTCCGGAGAATTAAGATTGACAGGAAACGGAAATGAAACATCAAATCAGCGAGAATTCCGGTTCCAAGTCTTTGTCAGGTCACCGGTTCGCGTGATCACCCTCGAACTCCTTCATCGAACGCGGTAAAGGCTAACCTGCATTAGAGGTTCGTCCAGGCGCGCCAATGCGGCATGACCATATTGGTACTGACTTCTCAGGGGCAAGATCGAGTTCCATTCGCGGGTACCCTGAAGGACGCAGCGGGAGGAGATTGGATGGCGGGAATACGAGGCCTCGAATCCGTTGACAACCAAAACCCAGTCTCCGGATGAGACCACCGCACCCGGTGCGATCAGGCGCCTCATGCCAAGCTGCTCCCCGTAGAACTCGAACGTCCCATTGCCGAAATACCAGATGTTCGCTCCATGATCTTGCTTCCGACATTCACTGGCGAGGTTGCGAGCCATACCCTGTTGTCCGTAATAGAAATTAAAGTCTACGGCAAACAAAAAAAGCCCGAGCAGGAAATTGATTCCCGCAATTCCCCAGATCAGTCCCGCTCTGTTCCTGCAGGTCAGCGTCGCGAGCCGACAAGTGAGCAGGGTGCCGACGGCCACAATCCCTAACACACGCCTGGTAGCGGAGTAAGGACTCAGTGCGAAATACCCGCCGATTTCCAACAGCAGCCACAAGATCAGGAAACTATCGACGGAGAAACTCCACCTTCGGGCCGGCAACCCTTCAACGGTGAGCGGTCTACGCTTCAAGCGACAAGCGATAGCCGTAATTGCTCCGGCGAGTGACAAGCCGATTAGCCCGAACAGCACACCGGTCAACTTCGGATAAGGATAGACATTCAGGGAGTCGCGCAAAAAATCGAGAGCCGCTCCAGGTGGGAAGGCGACGAAGGCGAAAACTAATACCACGAGCCCCACGACGGCCCAAACCAAACGCGCCCGTTGCCCCAAAGCGGCGAGAGCCAGTGGGAGAGCCGCGGCCATCGTGCTGCCCAAGTAGCCGAATAGCGGCTGAACCAGTTCGAGTTTCGCCAACGGCGGTGTCCGATACTGCATGCATGCGAGCCAGAAGTGCGAGTGGCCGTATCGCCAGGCTATAAGCAGTTCCCATGCGCCAAACAATAGCACGGTCAAAGTAGAGGCTAGCAACCCCAAGCGCCACTTGCCGAACAGGAAGCCATAAAGGATCATAACTCCAGGCACGAGTAAGGCCGTATACTTTGTCTGCGTGGCGAGCGCCGCGACAATGCCTGCCACCACCACTCCGGAAAGCGAATCTGCGGAGCAGGCTCGCAGGAACAGGACCACTGCAAGCAAACTCAAGGCCAGGGCCGGGATGTCCAACATGAGGTTCACACATGGAAGAACAGCGCCGGACAAGGTGACAACACAGACGTATAGCATCTCCATTCCGCGGGCGAAACGATGTCCCAGACTATGCAGCATGAACACCAACAGGAGGTTGAAAGGTAGAAGGCAAAGCTTCCAGAAGGTCGGTTCCTGCCCGAACAGGTGCACCGCCGAGGCCCACCAATAGAGGAAAACGGGAGGAGCGAGAATAGTGTTGGCGTCCTGCACCCCCCAGGCCTGAAAGCCATACGGATCAAGGGGGTTTTTCGCAATGTGGGCAGCAAACAAGTAATAAACGGAGTCGTCCACAGTGAGAGGTTTGGCGGCATTTAGCAGAGTGACGAACAGAGCAAGGGTCACAAGGACCACAAGGACCAATCCATTCCTTGCCGGCGTATCCGGGCCTCCGTAGGCCTTGACTGCAATAGTTTCCTGCTCCATTCTTCCAGCCTGCTTGACCTGATTTGTTCGCGGGCGGACACCAACTTGCTTTACCCTGAATAATGCATCAACCTGACTGTCAACTGATGCCGAACCGCATTTTGCGGATCGGAGTCCGGCCCAAAAACTTCCGGAACAATCCCAAGGCTCGCAAAATCATACGATTTACCAATCGCACATGCAAGGCCTCCCGCTCCCGCCCCGTCTTGCGGGCGGGTGGGCGGGCTGTCGAGAATGAACGGTCGGCCTCCCGGCTACGCGCTCACATGCCGCTACGGGAGGCCGGGCAAGCCAACTTCACGATGTGAAGTTGGGCGAGGCCCTGCGAAGCTAGACCCTTACACCATTGTAGCTTCACTTTCTGATGCGCTTAACATTTGGCTTGCCTTCAAACGCACCACGTTTAATGTCTGTGCGTTCTGCATGGCTGCGCGCACGGTCGCCACTCTTATCAT
>Ga0187849_1000834_pt1 | contig 38274 bp, 33 predicted proteins | sample June2016WEW_4_10_2_FD_132412 | JGI IMG/M metagenome (GOLD analysis project Ga0187849, IMG submission 132412) | Peatland microbial communities from SPRUCE experiment site at the Marcell Experimental Forest, Minnesota, USA - June2016WEW_4_100 | ecosystem: Environmental > Terrestrial > Soil >... | reverse complement strand
GTCTCCTCTTATCACTACCAAATACGTAGAGTTTAATGAATTGGAGCAATGATTGGCTGAGTCAGGAGCGTTTCAGTTTCTCAAGTTATTTCTGAGATTCCCTTATTCCGACAAGCTCCTAGCGGGAGGCCTTCTTTTCGTGCACGAAATCGAGAACGAACATAATGTGCTCGCGCATTGCGCTGTAGGCGGCGTCGGGGTCCCGGTCCCGAACCGCATTGAAGATATTGTTGTGGTGGCGCGTGATAATTTCGAGAGTGACAGGTTCGGTATATAAGTACTGGAGGTTTGTCTTGATCCCGTAAAAAAGCAGATCGTAGAAGCTCTTCATTATGTGTATCTGGACCATGTTCTTTGTGGCGTAAGCGATGGCCATGTGAAATCGGACGTCCGCGTCGCTTCCCAGCCCTCCGGCGCCTCTCTCGGTTTCCATCTCGTGAAGGTTTTTTTCCATATCCCGCAAGTCTTCTTCGGTCGCCCTGCGGGCCGCCATCATTACCGCATTGCATTCGAGACCGAGCCTGACCTCGAGCAGGTCTGCCAGGCTTACATCCAGGTCGTGCGGGACGCCCAGCGAATTCTTTTCCGCAGAAGGCGAAACGACAAAAGTGCCCTGTCCCTGCCTGTGATCGAGCAATTGAAGCGTAACCAGCCTGTTTATGGCCTCTCTTACCGTGGGGCGGCTGACGTTGAGGTTCCCGGCGAGTTCGCGCTCGGTCATGAGCTGCTCGCCCGGCTTGATTAGTCCTTTAAAAATGAGATCGCGTAACTGTTCAAAAACCAGGTCCGAAATGCGCTTTGGTTTAATGGGTGTCAGCATTGAGACCTCGATCGAGTGAATCGGCATATATTTCGATTGCGTGTTTTACCTGGATGCGATCACCCGCCTGAGAAAGCATATCGCTTATCTGAAGCATGCATGCGGGACAGCTCGTCGCAACCGTCGAGCACCCCGACTCTACGATAGAGTCACGCTTGCGCTTACCGATTGAAGCCGAAATGCCATAATATTGAAGGTTGAAACTGCCCCCGCAACCGCAGCACCGGTCCGCTTCGCTCATTTCCTTAAAAACGTAACGGGAATTGGCGCGGAGAAGCGTTCTAGGCTGCGCCGCTATCCCAAGGGATTTTTTCAAGTGACAGGGATCGTGATAGCTAAGAAGGGCCTTTTCCCCCTCATAGGCGGAAGCTGCCGTGAATACGCCGGTCCTGTCCACCAGAAACTGGCTTATGTCCATGGTTTTTTCGGTAAGTTCCTTCATTCGGGATTTTTCCACTTCGCTCAGATCATCGGCAAACATCGGCCAGAGCTTCTTTATGGTGGATGTGCAGGTGGCGCAGGCTGTCACGAGGCAGTCGAAGTCGCCGGGTGAGAACCTGTCAAGATTGTAGCGCACCAGTTTATGAAAGGTCTTGAGGTCCCCCGAGGAAAGCGCCGGTATGCCGCAACAGCCCTGCTCGCCGGGGACAAAGACCCCGACTCCGTTATGCTCGAGGGCGGTCAAAACCGCATGACCCACGTTGGGGTATATTTTGTCGATCACGCAACCCACGAAGAAACCAACCTTCAGTCCCGACGGGCCGTTTGTGTCGAGCCGGCCTACACTCGAGTAAAAGGAATCCGGCGCAAACGTCTTCAAGTGTCTATCTGCCAGTGGAAAGAAAAAGCGCCCGCAAGACGTGCCGAGAAGATCGTCGGCAGGTTTTACGAAGACCCCCTGAAGCCTGCTCGCCGATTTTACAAGGCTGTTGAAAAGTCTCGGGTGGGCAAGCATGCCTCGGAAAACGATCCTTTTGGCCGGGTGCAGACCCATGTAGCCAACCAGGATGGCGCGCGCCTTGAGAAAAATATCGAGCACTTTCACGCCGCTGGGGCAGTTATACGCACACGAGCCGCAAAGCAGACAGCGCATCATGCGCTCGTTTACTCCCTTTGGATCTTTGAACATTTCCTGGATCAGGCCGTCGAGTAAGGCCAGTTTTCCCCTGGCCACGTCAGCCTCACGGCCGGTTTCGGCAAAAACCGGGCAGACCGCCTGGCACATCCCGCACCGCATGCAGACCACAAGCTGGTCTTCAAGCTCTTTGATCAGCGCAGCGAGTTTTTTCATATCGTACATGCTCATTCTCCAATGATCTTGCCGGGGTTGAGGATATTTTTTGGATCCAGTGCAGCCTTTATCCGGCGTGAATAGAGGATGGTGGCGCGGCTTGTTTCTTTTTCCATGTATTTGGATTTGGCAGTTCCGATTCCGTGCTCTCCCGACAGGGTCCCGCCAAGCGCGAGCGCCCGATCGAAAATAGCGTCAATGGCTTGTTCGACCCGGGTCCATTCTTCCTTGTCACGGCGGTCTGTCAGTATGGTCGGGTGGAGGTTTCCGTCACCGGCATGCCCGAAGGTGCCAATCGTGAGATGAAATGTGCGGCCGATTTCGTCAATGGAACGAATCATTGCCGGGATCTTGCTCCGAGGAACGGTTGCGTCTTCCAAAACGGTTGTAGGCTTAATTCGGGATAAAGCCGAAAGCGCAGCCCGCCGGGCTTCCCAAACCTTGTCGCGCTCCTGTGCGTCCTGCGCTACTCGAATCCCCATTGCTCCCATCCGGCGGCACAGCTCTTCGACCCTTGCGGCGTCCTCCTCAACCTGCGCCGGATGCCCGTCGACCTCTATCAGCAGGAGCGCCGCAGCATCGACCGGAAGCCCCACATGAGCGTAGTCCTCGACCGCGCGAATGGTGAAGTTGTCCATGAACTCGAGGGTTACCGGAACGATTCGATTGGCGATGATTGCGGCAACGGTCTCGGAGGCCTTCGATACTTCGGGAAAAACCGCCATCATGGCTTTGCTTGCGGCCGGCATGGGAATCAGCTTCAAAATTATCTTATTGAAAACTCCAAGCGTCCCCTCAGATCCCACGAGCAGACCGCCGAGGTTATAGCCCGTCACGCACTTAACAGTCCTTGCGCCCGATTTTACCAGCTCTCCATTGACGTCGAAAAACTCCAGGCCCATAACGTAGTCGCGGGTCACTCCGTACCTGAGCCCTCTCAAGCCGCCGGCGTTCTCAGCCACGTTGCCGCCCAGAGTGGATACTGCCTGGCTGCCCGGGTCGGGCGGGTAGAAAAGCCCCCGGGCCTCGACAGCGGCTGCGAATTTAGCGGTTATCACTCCGGGTTGTACCACGGCGTAAAGGTCTTCTTCGTTTAGCTCGAGGATTTCGTTGAGGGCCGTAGTCACTATTACGACACCGCCCGGGCTCGGAATGGTTCCCCCGCTTAGATTGGTCCCGGCCCCTCGGACGGTGAGCGGCAGAGCGTTTTCGTTGCAGAGGCGAACGGCCTGGCCGAGCGCCTCGCTTGTGGTCGGCCGCAAAACGATAGAGGGAAGGCAGGGATCAAGTACGGCGGCGTCGTAAGAATAGGCGAGGCGGTCCGCTTCCTCCTGGAAGACGTTTTCCTTTCCGAGGATTTCGCAAAATTTGTTGAGCAATTTATTGCCAGCCATGGATTTTCCCCTCGTATGATAGACTTACATATATCAATTAAAAGCTACACATCGCGGAGCGCGGAAGGCGACCGCTCATTCACGACGCTTTCCCTGACCTGTCTATGACCAGAGACGGGGCGGGCGCGGGATGCCTTCATCGAAAGTTGCGAGCCATTCAGAGGTATGGTAAGACCATTTATGTAAAGATTTCAAAATTGTTGAGATTATTCCTCTGAGTCTTTCATGGTACTGGAATCAGGGATCTTTTGTCAAGGTAAATATAAGGGCAAGCTTTGAGATTATCCTTGACAAGAAGACGGCAGGTTTGCTAAAAGTGTGACCGCATAAAAATGGTATTACCAATTGGCAGCAAGAGTTTGTGCCCTCACCGAAAAGGAGAAACGGGATGAACTGGACCCAGGTTTACAACCCTTTGGCAAATCTGGCGCTATCCGCGCTGGTTGCCGGCATTCCCTTGTATATCCTTTTTTATATGCTGGCGGTGAGGAGGTCGCCCGGTCACTGGGCTGCGCTGTTCGGCACAGCCTCAGCGGTAATTCTCGCCATTATCGTTTGGGGGATGCCGGTAGGTCTGGCTTTGAACGCGACGTTGATGGGCGCGGCGTTTGGGATTTTCCCAATCGTGTGGATCGTGTTGAACACTATATGGGTGTATAACATGACGGTTGAATCAGGGGAGTTCGATAAAATTCGAAATTCCCTGGCATGTATCACTGATGACCGCCGCCTCCAGGCGCTTTTCATCGCTTTTGCATTCGGATCCTTCATCGAGGGAACGGCGGGTTTCGGCACACCTGTGGCCATAACGGCCGCGATGCTTGTTGGCCTTGGCTTCAACCCAATGTATGCCGCCGGGATCTGTCTGATCGCCAATACGGCCCCGGTGGCCTTCGGCGCAATTGGCATCCCCATCGTGGTCGCCGCCAAGGTCACCGACCTGGACATGATGCGCATAAGCCAAATCGTCGGCCGGCAGCTCCCTTTTCTTTCCATCATCGTACCCATATGGTTGAGCGTCACGATGTGCGGCTTCAAGCGTTCCCTGGAGGTGCTGCCTGCGCTTGTCGTGGCCGGTTTGTGCTTCGCCGTGACGCAGTTTACCGTCTCGAATTATGTCGGACCTTACCTGCCGGATATCCTGTCGGCAATTGTGACCATTATCGGCCTGGGTCTTTTTCTCAGGGTATGGAAGCCGTCGAAGGTCTTTCATTTCCCCGAGGAAACGGAAGCCGGTCCTGTCACCTGCATGTATAGCTCCGGGCAGATCATTCGTGCATGGACCCCTTATTTCTTCCTGGCGGTCATGGTTTTTCTATGGGGCCTCGGTTCGGTAAAGGCGATCCTTGCGCCTCTGGGGACGGTCTTAAACTGGCCCGGTCTGCACAATCTTGTAGTAAAAACCACTCCGATTGTGGCAAAGAACTCGCCTTATGCCGCCCAATACGCCCTCAATATCGGTTCGGCCGCCGGGACGGCCATCCTGGTCGCCGGTCTTTTATCGATAGTGGTAATTCCGAAGTATGGTTTGGAACGCGCCCTTGCATGCTACGCGAGAACCGCCAGGCAATTGCGCTTCCCGATTGTGACAATTGCAATGATTCTTGGCCTGGCTTACATAATGAACTACTCGGGTATGAGTTCCTCGATGGGACTGGCGCTGGCGGCCACTGGCGTTCTGTTTCCGTTCTTTGCTCCCATTCTGGGATGGTTGGGCGTTTTTCTCACCGGCTCCGATACTTCTTCCAATGCTCTTTTCGGCTCTCTTCAGAAAACGACCGCTACGCAGATCGGTGTTGATCCGGCCCTTACCGTTGCCGCCAACTCATCGGGAGGCGTTTGCGGCAAGATGATCTCACCGCAAAGCATATCAGTGGCCACAGCAGCCTCCGGCCTGGTCGGTCAGGAAGGAAACATTTTCCGGTTTACACTCAAACACAGCGTCGCCATGGTGCTTCTGATCAGCATTTTAACGATGTTGCAGGCATATGTGCTGAAGGCAATGCTGCCTTGAGCGTTGCCGGAGGTGGCGGGAATATGTCCCGCCACCTGAAGAAAAACATTACCAAGTTTCGATCAGCCGATATAATTACCTCGAGGTCACAAATGGTTATCGCCTGAAAGCACAGGCCCTGAAGCCTGATTGAATTCCATTTTCACTCTTTGTGTTTTCCGGCCCATGCTCACAGGGGAGGCTACATACCCATGAGACAAGACGATGAATTGACACTGCTAAAAGAAAGAGCTCAGGCTGTGCAAACAATAACGGCCGAGGTTGCCGACTTCCGGGCCGCCTGCCTGTATGCCGTTGATGTGACAGTGCGTCAGGGGGGATCCAGTATAGCGGCTCCCGGACTCTCCGGGAAAGACCTCTCGCACTTGAAAGCCGCCTGCAAAGCAGGGGGGATCAAGATACTTACGAAAAATCTAAGGGGAAATATAGGGCAAATCAGTACCGGGCTTACGATTGCTGATTGGGGGATCGCTGAGACCGCCACTCTGGTGATGGATTCCACTTCAGAGGATTTCCGGATTGCCACCATGTTGTGCGAAACTCATGTGGCCATCCTGCCGAGATCCAAAATCGTGCGGGACGCGATGTCGCTCGAAAATGAACTTAGCTCTGCCCTGAAAGCCGCTCCCAAGTATCTTGCATTCATAAGCGGCGCCAGCCGGACGGCTGATATCGAGAGGGTACTGACGATCGGGGTGCACGGGCCCCAGGAATTGCACCTGCTGATTGTAAAGGGAACCGGCGATGATAAAAACGGCTCATGACGTAATAACATACAGGAAGGAGCTCAAAAAGGCCCTCCGGAACAACTTTCTGGGCGCCACGCTGGATAACTTCGCCACCGGTTACAGAACTTCGAGGGCAAACGCTTTCTCGGGAATCGACTTCGACGCCCTGGCCCAAGAGATTGCCGCTGGAAAGGACCAGTCTATCGCACACCTCCAGGAACTTCTGGAGGAGTTTACCACACAGGCTGAGAAGGCCGGAGTCAAAGTCCATTTTGCCAGGACCGCTTTCGAGGCCAATTCTATTATAGCTTCGATTGCAAAGGCCAGCGGGGTAAAACAGATCGTCAAGGGAAAATCGATGACCGCCGAAGAGACGTTCCTTAACGATCACCTGGAGAAGGAAGGCTTCGAGGTCACCGAAACCGATCTGGGCGAATGGATCATCCAGTTGCGGAAGGAGGGTCCTTCGCACATGGTGATGCCCGCCATCCACCTTTCCCGGAAGGATGTTGCCGAGCTTTTTACAAAGGTGACCGGAAAGCCCCATGACCCTGACGATATCAATGGGATGGTCAAAGTAGCAAGAAAGGAGCTTCGCCGTAAATTTCTGGAAGCCGACATGGGGATAAGCGGCGCAAATTTCGCCATCGCAGAAAGCGGCGCCATTGGGCTTGTCACAAACGAGGGCAACGGGCGTCTTGTAACCACTCTGCCTAGAGTACATGTGGCCCTGGTTGGAGTGGATAAGCTTCTGCCGGATATAAAATCTGCCCTACGCATACTTATGGCACTTCCTCGCAACGCTACCGGCCAGCTCATCTCCACTTACGTAACCTGGATAACCGGCCCAACCGAGTGTAAGTCTTCTCCTGATTCCAAAAAGGAAATGCACATAGTCTTTCTGGATAACGGGCGTCTTGCGCTTGCCGGTGACCCCGTTTTCTCGCAGGCCCTCAGGTGCATCCGCTGCGGGGCGTGTGCGAATGTTTGCCCCATCTACAAACTTGTTGGCGGCCACAGCTACGGCCATGTTTACATCGGCGCAATAGGGCTCATTTTGACCTATTTTTATCACGGACGGCGGAACGCCCGCGCCATCGTCAAAAACTGCCTGAACTGCCAGGCGTGCAAGTCGGTGTGTCCCACTGGGATTGACCTGCCTTACCTTATAAAAGAGGTCCACCGTACGGTTTTGAAAGTGGAAGGTAAAAAGCCGTTCAAAAACATGCTGCTCAAAAAGGCTCTCGAGAACCGCCGCCTGTTTCACTTTTTACTCCGAAGAGCGTCCCTTGCGCAAAAACCTCTTGCAGAAGGGCAGTATCTGCGGCATCTGCCGTTTCTTTTCTCCGAAGAGCACAGCTTCCGCAGGTTACCCGTGGTCGCGAAAGTCCCGTTAAGAGACATGTGGCAGAGCATCAACCGGCACGTTGAGAACCCTCGCTATCGGGTGGCTTTATTCGGCGGCTGCCTGAGCGATTTCGTCTATCCGGAACAGGGGCAGGCGCTTTTGCGGCTCTGCCTGGACCATGACGTCCAGCTTGAATATCCAATGGAACAAACCTGCTGCGGCCTGCCCGCGCAAATGATGGGTGAGCGGGAGACGGCAAAGGATGTTGCAGTTCAGAACCTGAAAGCCATCGATCCGGCTGACTATGATTATATACTTACGCTATGCGCCTCCTGTGGCTCGCACCTGAAAGAAAACTACCGGAAACTGCTCTCGGAGGAACCTGGCCTTGCTGTGAAGGTGAGCCAGCTAAAGGACAAGCTGATCGATTTCAGCTCGTTTATGATTAAAGTGTTGAAAGTCGATCCCGATCAATTCCGGAGGGCCGGGGGCAAGGTGGCCTATCACTCGCCATGCCATCTATGCCGGGGGCAGGGAGTTACGAAGGAGCCGCGTGAGCTTCTTTCCACAGCCGGTCTTGAATATGTTCCTGCAAAGGATGAGGATGTCTGCTGCGGATTTGGCGGCTCCTTTTCAATCGATTTCCCTGAGATATCGGCTGAACTGCTGAAGCGAAAACTGGACAATATCGAGGCCGCCGGGGTGGAAACGCTGGTGACCGATTGCCCCGGATGCGTTTTACAGCTCAGGGGCGGAATGGAAAAAAGGGGCGGCAAGATTAAGGTCAAACATATTGCCGAGGTTGTCGCCGAACGTAAGCGTTCACCACAGAGTCGGGGCATAGTCCGGTCAAGGAGAGGACACGGAGGAAAACAAAGCGTGTAGAGAAATGTTTATAGAATTTCAAGTACTTGGGGGACGCAGGGTTTTTTATATAAGTTCTGTTTTTCTCTGCGAAGCTAACGTTGAGTTTCTTGAAATCTTGTAGATATTGTCTTTTAACTCTTTATTTTATCGGCGTTATCTGTGTAATCTGCGGATTGTTTTTCTGCTTGGTTGCGGCCCTGGACTGCCCTGTGGCCTCTCCTTGACCGGACCGTTCCCCATAATCTGGTCAATCCGCTTACCGGCTTTAGCCGGAAGCTCTGTGGTGGAATTCGTCTCTCTCCTTGACCGGACTATGCCCCGCCTCTGCGGTGAATGCAGTTGGATTTGGCATTTATCCACAACCATTGTTTTCTCTGTGATCTCTGTGTCTCTGTGGTGGAATTCGTCCTTAATTTTTTCATAAGGAAAGGATAGATCATGGCGCCGATAAGAAAAATCAGGATTGATATGCACGATGAACAGTTAAGCGCAGACCTGGAACGATACAGACAAAAAGCTATTGATCTGGGCGCCTCTAACGCCAAGATCGTTAGAGCCGAACAAATTCCGGTGGACGAGCGGATACCGATGAAGTGCCAGATACCGCGATGTTTCGGATATGGCGCAGGGGCCCAATGTCCCCCCAACACTATGAAGCCCGCAGAGTTGAAGGATCTGTTGAGAAAGTACGAGTGGGCCGTCTTCTTTATAAAGGATATCCCCCCGGAAGTTATCGTAAGGGACAAGGCGACGATAAAGGAGAGAGTGGAAGCCTATCAGCAGATGTACACGATCGTCTCGGAAATAGAATCAGCAGCCTTCTACGATGGTCACTATCTCGCCTTCGGATTTGCCGCCGGGTCCTGCCGGCACACTTTTTGCGGCCAACTGCCGGATTGCCAGGCACTGAAGGGTGAGAAATGCAGGTTCCCGCTAAAATCCAGGCCTTCGATGGAAGCAGTTGGGATAGACGTTTACAAAATGGTTGCCCTGGCCGGCTGGGATATTTACCCCATAGGGAGCGGCGCAAAGGCCCAGGATGTTCCCAAAGGGACGCTCGCCGGGATTGTTATCGTTCAGTAGGGGATGTGACTCCTTTTCCGAACGCCCGGCTGCCAGTGGTATTGAGAGAAATTCGTGCTTAGAACGCAGGTCAGCCGCTCGCTTGCCTGCGTTTTTGGCGACTTGCCAACCATCGCTTAAAAGAAGGCTGGCTTTCCCCCGAGGGTCTTCCAAAGATAATTCCCTCAATGCTTATATCTTCGTCCAATTCAGGCCAGTGAACACCCTCGCCCCTTCCAATGATGCGCCAGTTGTTTCGCTCCTCTTCCGAACCGTTCAGGAGTCTCGGAAACAAGGCAAGAGGAACTGATATCGTACGTCCATCGTCAAGATCAACAATCAGACTATCATCAGTGACAAGGACATTCTGGGCTAACGCTGTTCGTACTTCAGTCGCTAAAGTATTCATCCCATGCTCTCTGCAAGTTTTCTTTGTTTTGCTCCACGAGCCTGTTAAGTCCAGCGATCTCACTCCCGAAGCACGGTCGGCATTATCTTAACCTCAATATAGTGAGCAAATCGGCAATTTGCGTAAATCCTATTTCGAATTCAGTCAATAGCATTCATGCGAGACAAGCCATCTTATTTTAGTCAGGGGCGACAAGTGCAGGTTCTCGCTAAAATCCAGGTCTTCGATGGAAGCAGTTGGAATAGAGGTTTACAAAATGGTTGCCCAGGCCGGCTTGTTCCTTGCCCTTCACGGGGTTCAGGTCGGCCCAGCGAATCTCTCCCCTCAATATTTTGGCGGCCACAGTTCCAACTCCTCCCCCATACCCTCCTCGGCCATGGCTTTTTCCATGATGGGGTCAAGCTGTGCACACTCCCTTGCAAGGCGGGTTTGTTCGAGTTTCTCCAGTTTTTCCTCTACTGCGTCCTGAATGGCCTTGCTTCGATTGGGGAACACCCGATCTTTAACCAGCCGATCAAGCCGATGCAGTGTAGTCTTATCCATTGTGATTGCTATCTTTGCTGAAGCCATTGTTCACCTCCGGTATGATAATATGTCATACCGAATGGCAAGTTAAGCATTAAAGGACAATTAAGTAATTTGGCCCTTCGCTCTGGTTGTCGTTTGGCGGAAATGAATCACCACTGCTATAATATTGTCGCATTGAAGCTAATGGCTTGGATACAGGGCTCGGGAATTTATGAAATCGCCGCGCAACGCGCTCTTGATCTTTTTGAGATATCCTGACGCCGGCAAGGTGAAGAGACGGCTGTCGGAGGAGGTCGGACCTGAAAGGGCCGCCGAAGTTTATGAGAAGCTCATCAGGAGGACATTGGGCGTAGCCGGCGATTTCAAGCGCAGGGCGCCGGAAGCTCGAGTAGTTCTTTTCCACACGCCGCAGGACCCTGTTGAGAAATTGAGGAACAAATTCCGCGGTCCCTGGGAGTTCTGTCCCCAGCAAGGAAAACACCTCGGTGCGCGAATGGCGAACGCGCTTCGGGCCGCATTCGCAACTGGCGCCAATAAGGCTGTTCTCATCGGGACTGATCTGTCGGACATCGAAGCGACAGACATAGAGGGGGCGTTTCGGAATATTGGAAAAAAAGTCGCTGTGCTGGGTCCGGCTGCTGACGGCGGCTTCTATCTTATCGGGACCGATCGTCCGATTGGCGCTCCTTTGCATTTTAGCACGTGGGGAACCGGCAAAGTCTTTTCCAGAACTGCACGAGAGCTTGAAGCCATCGGGTTTCGCATTCACCTGGCTGCCGAAAGACACGATGTCGACTGCAAGCGGGATTTGGATCGAGTGGGCAGTGATTTCCTGTTTGCCGGCTCCGTGTCGATAATCATTCCCACCTTAGCCGAAGCGCATAAACTCTCGCCTTTGCTGCTCTACCTGCAAAGTTCGCTCTGGCCGGGAGACGAAATTGTTGTCGTGCAGGGGGGCCCGTTTGATAAAGTCTCCCTGAAGCGGATATCGCCATCGCTCGCGGTTGTGAGCACCAGGAAGGGACGAGGTTTGCAGCAAAACGCCGGAGCGATTCTTTCCAGGGGAACAATTCTTTTTTTCTTACACGATGATTCAGTCCCCCCTCCGGAATTTCCCTATCTGATCCGCAGGGCCTGCCGGGATCACCATGCAGCGCTCGGCTGCTTCAAGCTGCGCTTTTTGCCGTCGAATCGGGCGCTTGGGCTGATCGCCGCATGGGCCAATCTAAGAACTGCCTTGTTTAAGCTTCCTTACGGCGATCAGGGCCTTTTTTGCAGGAAGGAGGTTTTTGAAAGGGTAGGCGGTTTCGGGCGCAACTACCTGATGGAAGATGTGGACCTGGTTGGCAAATTTCGGAAAATGGGGCAGGGCAGGGGCGCCATTTCAATCCTCCCGGTCCCGGTCTATTCTTCCTCTGACAGATACTTGCGCAAGGGGATTCTCAAAGCTTCGCTCCTTAACCATTCAACCTTTCTCCTCGCGGCGCTCGGCCGCGATGAACGGATACTGTACCGAAAATACTACGGCTTGGAGACCCGTGACACATCGCCTTAAGCTGATTAGGAAGGCGCCGAACATGGGTAGCGTATGCTTAATTGAGTATCGGTCAGGAAATCTTAGCTTGGTGTTAAACAGTTGAATTAATTGATGTTCTGTAGGAACAGAGTTTCTTCCCGAATGACGGGCCATGGCCAACGGGCAGCCGGCCCGTTTTTTTTGCCTAAATTTTTCTCTGTAATGGGACGATTGTTATATTGAAATGTGAAACTTGAGAGAACGAAACCATACTCTCAAAGGAGGAGCAAGGATGAATGTCAGGATACTTTTTGTGCTAATGATTGTGTCATCGTTCTTATATACTGTCATCTGCTCGGGACTTGGAGTGGCAAACGACGCTGATGGGAATAGCGGAAGTCGAAATTCGAGTATGACCTGGACACAGCGGGTGGTAGATCAAAAAGAACTCGAGGCTATATCTCGAAGGGACACGGACCTGAGCCCCAGCGTCAGCCGGAGATTACTTGCCAAGTTAAACGCCCGGGATTTCGACTACATAGCGCAGGACATCCGGGATGGAAAACCAATAAAAGTGCCAAACGATTTCACTGCGCTCAAAAGCTGGACGCCGCTCGAGAAATACATCCCCGATGTGGCCGATCTGCCCAAATTCATTTTGATTGTCAAAGATGTGCCCTACATAGGCTGGTACGAAAATGGCCAGCTGGTGGGGGACACCTATATCTGCGTCGGGAAAGTTAACAGCGCGACGGCAGAGGGGCTTTATACCGTAAAGGAAAAGGACCTGAACCACAGGTCCAGGAGCTATCCCAATGCTTACGGGGAGCCTGCGCCAATGCCATGGGCGTTGAGGATCTACGGGACTGTATGGATCCACGCCGGAGACATCATGAACGGGCACTGCTCGCACGGTTGCGTCAACCTGCCGATCTTTCCTGCGATGTCGCTGTTCGCATGGGCCACCCCCGGAACACCTGTTCTGATTGTGGGCTCCCTGGGAGCGGTACCGAAGGTATTGGCTGAAAATCGCTCCAACTGCACCCTGCATGCATTAGTGTGCAGTACCGTAGGCAGGGTTGCTTCCGGGGGCTGAGAATGGGGAACAGGAATTAATCCCCAATTGCTCACGGCGCGGTGTGCCGGGTGGTCTTAAACGCCTTTAAATTCCGGCTATGACAGCCGTTATGTTGTCCCTGCCCCCAGCTTGCAGGCATGCGGAAATCATCCGGTCCAGTTTTTGCCTTAAGGTAATGTCTTCAGATAGAAAGGCTGCGATTTGCTCATCGGAGATAAGGTCATGAAGTCCGTCAGAAGAAAGCAGGACATAGTCGCCGTCTGTCAGACCAAATGCGCCGGAATCCGGCTCATGCTGCTCGCAGCCTACGCACCTTGTCAAGACATTGCCGTAAGGGTGAAGCCGAGCCTGTTCCCGGGTGATCTCGCCCTTTTGTAAGAGCATGCCTGCCATCGTATGGTCCTCCGTTATCCGAATGAGTGAACCTTTACGAAGGTGATATATCCGGGTGTCGCCGACGTGGGCCCAGAAGGCCGATCTGCCTGTGAGAAACAGGGCTGTCAGTGTTGTGCCCATTCCCCCAAGGGAAGGCAATTCGAGAGAGCGTTCCATGATGCTTTTCTGAGCTTCTTCTATTTGATTGAGGAGTTCGGCGGTAATATCAGGGCCTCCGGGTCTATAGCCTTCGAAGCTTTCCAGGGCAAGTTCCGCTGCGACTTCGCCCGCCGCGTGCCCGCCCATTCCATCTGCAATAACCAGGAGGGCACAGTCATTATCCAAGAGATTGACCATGTACCGGTCCTCGTTGTTCTTTCTTTGAAGCCCCTGGTGTGTAGTCGATTCGATTCGCATTTTCCGGAAAGTTCAACAAAAGGGTTTAGCTTGTCGGGCGGCATCTTCCTTTGATCTACTTGACGGCAGCAACTTATCCTTGAAAAGATCGGTATGTCAACCCGGTTTCGAGAAAACGAACGATTTCTGGAACATGGCTAATCTTGATGTCCTCTGTCATCCATTGTGTTCACTCCGGCCTGCACTCTTGTGAATGGCAACGGTACCTGCTAGGATTACGCACTTTCCCGGCGGACAGAAAATCGCGGAGCAAGGCCGCCTGCGGCGAACAGGCAATCCCTGGCTTCCACACTTTGAAAGGGAATCATGGAAAGAGGTCCTGGAAAAAACTCCAAAACATGCCTGAGTGTCGTTATTCCATGTTTTAATGAACGCAGGACTCTCCGGGAGTGCCTGGAGAGAGTCTTATCCATAGGGGATCCGGAGCTGTTGCTGGAGATAATCATAGTGGATGACTGCTCAACGGACGGCAGTCATGCTATTGCGCTTGAACTGGCAGAGAAATATCCCGAACAGGTAACCGTGCTCAGGCATCAGAAAAACCAGGGGAAAGGGGCGGCTTTACGAACCGGGTTTGCTAAAGCTAACGGTGATTTCGTCTGCGTTCAAGATGCCGACCTGGAATACGACCCATCGGACCTAAAGAGACTCTTAAAGCCGCTCATGTCCGGGAAAGCCGACGTGGTATTGGGGTCTCGGTTCCTATCCACAGGGGAGCACCGGGTACTCTATTTCTGGCACTACCTGGGAAACCGTTTCCTCACCCTTGTCTCAAACATGTTTACGGACTTGAATTTAACTGACATGGAAACCGGCTACAAAGTCTTCCGGAGAGACATACTGCAGAAGATCACTATCCAGGAGGACCGGTTTGGCTTCGAACCTGAAATAGTCGCAAAAATAGCTCACATGCGTCCTCGCATTTATGAAACCGGGATTTCCTACTACGGGCGAACATATGAAGAAGGCAAAAAAATCGGCCCCAGGGACGCCTTGAGAGCTATCTACTGCATTATGCGGTATAATCTGCATCAAGCGCCGCTTCCGGTCCAGTTCATAGCGTATCTCTTCATAGGTGGTTTTTCAGCTGTTATCAACCTCGCTGTTTTCCTTGGGGCCTTTTCTCTTGGATACTCCGCCGCTGTCTCTGCGCTGTTCGCTTTTTTCCTGGCGGCCGCCCTGAATTATGTGCTGTGTATCCTGCTGCTGTTCCGGCACAAGGCGAAATGGACAGCACCGAAGGAAATAGCGATTTATTTATTCGTGGTATGCGCGCTGGGAATCCTCGATGTTGAACTCACCAAATTTTTAGTGGAGGCCGGACTCGCTCCATGGATAGCAAAATCGACGGCATCCCTGGTTGGACTGGTATTGAATTTTGCCGGGCGCCGCCTGCTTGTATTCCCGGAGCCCTCAAGCGGACCGTGGCAACCGCAGCATGAAGAGAGCGGCGATAAAGAAGCGGCCCCGGACCGAGGGCATTGATAGGTGCATTTGGATCGTCCATTGAATCCTTGAAATATTTTCAACAGCGCTTGATTCGATAAAGATGGGGGATTAGCTTACCCTAAAGTCGACGGGTCATTTCACGGATCGTTTTCGTCCATTCCCATTCATATAACCTCATGCAGGCGTGAATAACATTTTGCTAACGAGCGGTCGTAATCTGTACACGCTAAAAAATGCCAAGGAGGAAGAATTATGAATCAGCAGTTCAGAATGGTGAAGCAAACGATCGATTTGCAAAGGGCTTCCAGCGATGGGATGATCAACAGTCTGATCATGATGTGGGAGCAAACGGGCACGCTGCTCGAAGGTGCAACCTTGTTCCCGGAAGAGGGCAGGAAGGCATTGAGGCAATGGGTCGACATAAACAAGAAAGCCTGTGAGAACTTAAAGAGCACCATCGGAAGCAGCTATTCCAGCCTGGAGAAGCTTTTCGGAACAAGCGGTCAACAGGAGTAGCAGAATGCTGCCCGGAGGTTCGGCTGAAAGCTTCGTGGGTGCAGCCAAATCATGTACGTTCGGGGAAGCAAGACTACCATGAATTGACGCACCTCCAACACTTTCGTGGATAATAGCCGCAAAGCCATGGATCAGCATAAACTGCAAATCTTTATTGATAGCGACTGTCAGGATTCTCCCATGAAAAAGCCGACCTGCACTTTCTGCAAACCGGCTTCTTCGCTTGCTTTACGAGAGGGTGAGTGACCGGACTTGAACCGGCAGCCTCTGGGGCCACAACCCAGTGCTCTAACCAATTGAGCTACACCCACCAGAGATGTTTAACTTAGATCAATATCACTCTAGCGGAAGGAAATCAAGCGTCCGAAAACACCTGATCAGGGCCGTCTCAAATTCATGAGATCAGCTTCTGGAGCAAGCACGTTTGAAAAGGATGGATGATGAAAGTCTTCGGCATCAAGATCGGTAGGCCGGTTGGGGTTTTCTTGTTTCTGCTTTTTGGATCAGGTTTTTTGTCTGCGGCGGTCGCCGATGAAACCGGTATCAGTGCCGCCCTCGGCGGGATTGGCATCGGTTTGGAAGGCTACGAGTATCCATACAAGGTGGAGTTTCTCCCACTCACCATTGAGGGCCAGGATCTTCTCATGGCGTACATGGATGTTGCGCCCGATAGAGAGCCGAACGGCAAGACGGTTGTGCTTCTTCATGGTAAGAATTTTTTCGGGAGTTACTGGAAGAATACCATACGGTTTCTTACCCGGAATGGCTTTCGAGTGATTGTGCCGGACCAGATCGGGTTCGGCAAGTCATCTAAGCCGAATATTCACTACAGCTTCCACCTGCTGGCTGCCAACACCAGGAAGCTGATCGATTCTCTTGATAAAAAACAAGTGGTTGTAGTCGGGCATTCCATGGGTGGCATGCTGGCGGCCCGCTTCACTCTGATGTATCCTGAGACGGTCATGCGGCTGGTTCTTGAAAACCCGATCGGCCTGGAGGATTACCGCGAATTCGTGCCTTATGCACCGCTCGAAGAGTTGTACCGCGCTGAGATGAATGCCACGGAGGAGAGTATCCGCAACTACCACAGGACCTACTACACCGGGTGGAAAGCCGAGTATGACGAGTACGTAATGGTCGCCGCCCACTGGAAGATGAGCGCCGAATATCCTCGCCTGGCTATGTCTTCGGCGCTAACCTATCAGATGATCTACGAGCAGCCGATCTGCCACGAGTTTGCCGATATAAAAGCAAAGACCCTTTTGGTGATAGGTCAGGCGGACCGGACTGTGGTCGGTAAGAGTAGGGTGAAAAAGGAGCTATTATCGATGGTAGGGCAGTATCCTGAATTGGGCAGGAAGACGGTTAAGCTCATTCCCGGTGCCACACTCGTAGAGATCCCCGACGTCGGCCACATACCACATCTAGAGGCTACGGAACGCTTCAACCGGGAGTTGCTGACGTTTATAAACCAATAAACCATGAAGCAACCCCCCATCCATTTGGCCTATTGCTTATGTTTGCACCTTGCTATAGATTGGTTTCCGTGTGGAAAGGGTTTTTTTTAGGTTTTCCGCCCCCGGATCAGGTCCGGGGCAGGCTCTGGTTCCGCCAAAGGCAATATCAAACTTTGGCCGCCCTTGCGGGATGGTTGTGCGGCGCGCTTTTGCGCCTTCGCGCGCAACCCTGACGGAGGTCGGATGTGGGAAGCAAGATATCGAAGAAGGAACTGGGTTTTCCTGATTTCCGATACCTGATACCCTTTCAGGACGAAGAATCTCTCCTTATCCCCCCTTTGGCGGCACTGATCCGCCGGATGAACATCAGACTGAAAATCTCTGCTGATCTCAACCTTTACGATTAGAGGAACCTGCATGGAAGGAAAAGAAGACATCATGGCGGTAGCCAGGGCCTTTATGCGGAGCAGGATTATCCTTACCGCCGCTGAACTGGATCTGTTTACAATTATTCAGGACTCCTTTACGAGCGCAGAAAAGATTGCCCAAAGATTCGGTTTCGATCGGAGAGCGCTTGAAAGGGTCATGGATTGCCTCGTTACCTTTGGACTGCTCCGTAAAGACCAAGGAGCTTATTCACTAACCGGTGAAGGCGCTCCATATTCATCAAAACACCCGGCATCCGAGCTTCCAATGTTGCTCCATATGAGCCGTCTGTGGGTCAGTTGGAGCGATTTGACCGAGGTTGTCAAAAAGGCTCCCGGTTCCGACCAGAAACCACCAAGGCCAATGGACATTGACAGCAGGCGAGCTTTCATCGGTGCGATGCACGTTATCGGCAGAGTTCTGTCGGAGGAGATAGCCGGTTCTCTGGAATTGCGCGGCTACCGGAAGCTGCTGGATATTGGTGGTGGATCAGGGACTTACACTATGGCATTTCTAAGACACAACCCTCAGTTGAAGGCAATCCTGTTTGACTTGAGGGATGTAATTCCAATAGCAAGTGAGCGGCTTTCTTCGGAAGGTTTACTGGACCGCGTCGAACTGATCGCCGGGGACTTCTATTCCGATGATCTGCCCGGAGGATGCGATCTGGCCCTGCTTTCCGCGATAATTCACCAGAACAGCCGCCAACAGAACCTGGAACTCTACAGGAAGGCTTATCGATCCCTGGATCCCGGCGGCATGCTCCTGATTCGCGACCACATAATGGATGAACAACGTACCCGGCCTCAGGAAGGGGCGCTATTCGCAATAAATATGCTGGTAAACACGCAGGGTGGGGACACTTACACCTTTGATGAAGTGGAACGAGGGCTGAAGGAAGCAGGTTTCACGGATGCCAGGCTTCTTCGCTCCGGGGACAGAATGGACTGCATCGTAGGCGCAGTAAAACCTAAATAAACCCAACCATTCACCACGGTGCTCCATGTCACGGGGACACACTAAATCAAAAAAACTTCATCTACGTACATTGCACAAGGAAAAACCGACTGTAAAAAGAGGCCATCCACCTCTTGGGCGTGGGGTTTGGTGAAAGACGCGGTCCAGCGTGGGCTGGCGCGTGGGCGGCAGTGCCGCTGCCCAGAGCCTGCCCCGGAGCACATCCGGGGGTCTCGACAGCCCACCCACGCGCGAGGCGGACGGCAGCCGCCACGAGCGGCGCTTGAGTTCAGCGAAGTGTTTGTGCAACCACGCATGGAGTGAATAGTAATGTATCGTCCATCTTGCGGGGAAGAAAGCAAAATGCCGGCGTCTCGACCCTGAAATGCAACCAGACATTGAACTGCTTATTTTCCCACCATTTGAGCCGCCACCCTGCTAAGACGAAAAAATTATCGTTGACAGAAAGGCACATTTGTGACAACAATCACGTGCCTTGAATCACAAATCAAAAAATGAAAGCAGCTAACTGGCAGCAATCATTTACAATCGTTCACGTTTTCTTGCTAAAGTGACTTTAACTGACTAATCGAACTCGAATGGTGCCATCACTACGGTTCCGTCCTGCCTACGTGCTGCCTTTTTTATTTCCGGCCCTTCCTGAGGCTTTTGGCATTCAACCTGCGGAACGGCGCCTGCCTGCGCATGCGCGCGGCCTCATCATTTCCTGATAAGCTATGGGGGACAGATTGTCAAACACATGTGATGAGTGCGGGCGACCCGAGGATGAGTTTGAATTCTGCGATTCCCGCTGCATGCTGCAGAGTTGCGAAACATGCACTTTCCTTCTTCAATTGTATGGAACCGGGTGCGGAAACATTAAAGTATATTATTTATGCCGCGACTGTTACAACGAACGGATCAAGAGGGGATATGTAGAACCCTAGCAAGGAGGTGATCGCTTCGGGGACTATCTTTCGAGCCGTAATCTTAATTCCTATTCAATAAGACACGGAGGGTTAAAATGGCTGTTAACAAGTTGATGACACTCAAGGAAGCGGTATCTAAATACGTTAAAGACGGCGACACTATCTACTATGGTGGCTTCCAAATCATGGTGCCCATGGCCATCACCCACGAAATCATCCGGCAGAAAAAGAAAAACCTGACCACCGTGGAATCCTCGACCGACGTTGGCGGGCTGGACCTCCTGGTTGGCGCGGGATGCGTCAAGGAGATTCATTCGGCCTGGATCATGAACTGGTATGTAAAAGCGCCCTATGCAGTTCGCCGGGCCTTCCAGTCGAAGATGACTAAAAGGTTTGACGTTTCCAATTTTGCCGCCACCAGCGCTCTGATCGCCGGCTTTTTGGGTGTGCCCTTCCTGCCGGTCCGCGGTAATATCGGCACCGACATGCTCAAGTACAATCCCGTTGACCTTACGATTGTAAAAGACCCCTTCACTGGTGAGGAGATCACTGCTGTGCGCGCGTGGGCCGCCGATGTGGCTATTATTCACGCTCAGGTTGCCGACACGCTGGGAAATGTCATGAGTTGGGGTACCCGTGGGGTTACTGATGAATTCGGGGCCATGGGCGCCAAACGCGGGGTCATAGTTACGGCTGAAGAGATAGTCGAACCCGAAGTGATCAGGGCCGACCCGGATCGAACGGTTGTTCCATATTTCAAGACACTGGCCGTCGTACATTGTCCGTGGGGTGCTCATCCCTCAGCATGCCGCGGCTATTACGGCCTGGATATAAGGTTCTCTCAGTATCAGGGTAAATATGAAAGAAATGCGGAGCTTCTCCCCAAATTCCTGGACGAGTGGGTATATGGCTGTGAAGACCAGAGCGCCTACATAAAGAAATATATCCAGAAATTCGGCCAGCAAGGTCTGGATCGGCTCAAGCCCACCCTCGGGTTCAAACCGAAATTCCAGGTCGATTATGGCTATCATGATCCGGGTATATGGAAGGGTGTGCCGCAGTACACAGACGAATATATCAAGGCTTAGGCTTGGCCATAAGATCGCAAAGGAGAAGACACAATGCATGCCACTAATTACAAGTTGACTGAACTTATGGTCGTACGCTGCGCAAAAGAAATCAAAGATGGCGAGGTAGTATTCGCCGGTGTCGGCCTGCCACTGGTTGTGGTAAGCTTTGCAATGTTGAGTCACGCACCAAATATGATTCTTTTCACCGAGGGCGGGTCCATCCGTGCGACCGCGCCTCCGGGACTCGCTATCACAGTAGACGACCCGGCCCTTTTCTGTAATGCCGACGCAACTTTCGGGATGCTTTCCACCATGGCTGCCCTTCAGAGAGGTGAAGTTGATGTCGCCTTCATTGGAGGCGCTCAGATCGACAAATATGGAAATATCAATTCCACGGGTGTAGGCGATTGGACAAAGCCCGAGTCTTTCACCTATTTCGCTGGAAGCGGCGGGGCAAACGACATGGCGACTTCCGGCAAGCGCGTGCTGGCCATTATGCCTCAGGACCCAAAGAAATTTGTTCAAACGGTCGACTATCTCACCACGCCTGGGTTCCTTGATGGACCAGGCGCACGGCAGCGCGCCGGGATGATCGGCGGAGGTCCTGATGTCGTTGTCAGTACGATGGGTGTCTACAAGTTCGACGCAAAGACATGCGAAATGTACCTTGCTGAATACTTCCCCGGGCAGTCGGTCGAGAAGGTAAAGGCCAACTGCTCCTTCGAGCTGAATGTTTCGCCTGATGTTCAAGAAACCACTCCGCCGACCGAAGAGGAGATAACTGTTCTTCGCAATATCGATCCGACAGGGTTCTACCTGGGATAGCGCGAGTCTTTCTTTATTTAGATTCACCTTTGCGGCGGGACCGGGCCTGGTCCCGCTTTTTTTGTTTTGAGCCCGGCAGGGCGCACCTGCCCGGAGGTCAAAGTGCTCTACAGGCCCGGCAGGGGGGAATTGTCAGCCGGACCTTGTAAGCCCATTGCCGTCCTGCCTGTTCAGATAGACTATAAATAAGGTAATTAAAGGAGCCTGCAAAAAGCCGCTACGCACACATTATACCAAGTTGCGTTCAAGAAAGTATCAAGTGATACCTGGCGGAGCCTTGAATTCTTTACGCCCCACACACCCCCTCCGCCTCGCGGAGCGTCGAAATCCTGCGGGGGTGCGGGGGAATCATTCCCCCGCTCAGTTTCAGCTTATTCGTCGCTCTTTGAACGCAACTTGGTATTAGTGCGCTACGCGGCACAACCCGCGCCGGCCCACGTTGGATTTTTCGACAGCCCGCCCACCCACCCGCCAGGTGGGGCCGCCGGCAGGTGGCCTTTTTCTCTAAACAGTTTTTTCCTTTATGAGGGACCATAAAACAACCGATTTCTCTTGTGATGTCATCGGATGAAGAGGCGGATTCTGTCTGATTTGGTGGAACAGTTCGATAATTCTTTCAGATTTCAGGCGATTGGAGGTTCTTCTAACAATGGATGGTTTTCAAGAATTAGACGAGGATATATCGTATCGTTCGATGAGAGAATACGCCAGGGTTAACGCATTTCTGCCCGTCAGGATTCGCCCGGTTTTGGAGGAAGAACGGCAGGGCCTCAGGTCGCGCATAGTGATCGAATCCGCTATGACAGAACATCCTGAAATGCCCGAAATTGAAAATGAGGCCCTCTCGGCTTGTTTGCATATACTCAACTCCAAGCTTGACTCAATCATCAGGTTGCTTGCATTCCCATCGAACAGCAATAGAGAACTCGATTTCGCGAGGGTCAACATCAGCGCAGGAGGACTGAGCATATCTTCCAGCCGACTCTATGCCTTGGATGATCTTGTCGAAACAAGGATGATACTTCCGACCGCTCCCTCTATGATTTTTTACATATATGGAAAAGTGGTTAAATGCGATGCCGCGGGCGAAAAGTTTGAACTTTGCATCGAGTTTACCGACATTGACGATGATATCCGCGAGGAGATCGAAAAATATGTTTTCCATAAGCAGCGGGAAATTCTTCGGAAGAAAAGGAGCAGTACGTCTTAAATGTTTGTTTTTATTGGGATGGTGATAGTTATTGGTTCGGTTCTTGGCGGATATCTGATTGAGCAGGGGAATATCAATCTTCTGTTTCAGCCTGCAGAACTGCTTATTATATTCGGCGCCGCCATAGGCGGTTTTGTCATTTCATCGCCCATGAAAGTGATCAAAGCGGTTCAGGGCGCTTTGCTGCGCATGTTCAAGAGCAGGATCTACTCCAGCAGTGACTACATCGATGCGCTTATCCTGCTGACTGAGGTGTTTTACAAGATCAGGAAGGAAGGGCTCGTTTCGATCGAAGGCGATCTGGACGAACCGGAAAAGAGCGCAATTTTTCAAAAGCACCCGAGTTTTCTGAAGAATCATCACGCTATGGAATTTATGGCCGACACCCTGCGTACTCTCACTATAACGGATATAGGAGCGCACGAAATGGGTTCTCTTCTCGACTACGAAATCGAGGCGCATTACGAGGAAGCCCTCATACCGGCCAAGAGCATCGCCAATGTGGCCGACTCACTCCCGGGGCTTGGCATTGTGGCAGCCGTGCTGGGTGTCGTACTCACGATGAAAAAAATCAGCGAGCCTCCCGAGGTGCTCGGCCACAGCATAGGCGCGGCGCTGGTCGGCACTTTCCTGGGTGTTCTGCTGTGCTACGGTTTTGTGGGGCCCCTGGGGCGCAACCTCGAGCATATCGCTAATGAGGACCGGGAATTTCTAATGGTCATCAAAGAGGCTTTGCTTGCGTTCATAAATACTCCTTCTCCGCAGGTGGCAATCGAGTTTGCGAGAAGGGTTGTTCCGGGCGACCTCAGGCCCTCTTTCCTGGAACTCGAGTCCGTGGTAAGGGAGGCCAAGAAAAAACAGGCATGGCAGAGCTCAAGCCCCAAAAAATCATAGTAAAGAGAGTAAAAAAGGGCCACGCCGAGCATCACGGCGGAAGCTGGAAAGTGGCTTACGCGGACTTCGTTACCGCCATGATGGCCTTCTTTCTGCTGATGTGGCTCCTGGCCATAACTTCTCAGGAGAAAAAAGAGGTTTTGGCGATGTATTTCAAATATTACAGCCTCGTGGAAAAAAGTGGAACATCAGTCTTGCAAGGGGGTGGGGAGAGGCTGGTCGGGCCGAATTTCGGAAGCAAAAGCGTAATCGACACGGGCGAACACCAAAGCGGTATTACCAATGACGAGCTGGCCACAAAACTGATGACCGGGATTGACCAAAATGTGCAGAAAGGGAAGGAACAGTTTTATTTAGCTATAACAAATGAGGGCATCCGGATTCAGATCGTGGACTCACAACAAAACCCGATTTTTACCGTCGGAAGCGCTCAACTCACGGGCCTGGCCAAGCAAATACTTCACTCGGTTGCGTCAATTCTTAAGAATTTTCCTAACGAAATTGCGGTAGAAGGGCATACCGATTCTTCACCGACTCGGAGCGAACAGATTTCAAACTGGGAACTATCCACCGCGAGGGCCTCATCGGCCAGACGCGAACTGGAACAGGCCGGCATCGAACCGGGCCGGATTTGCAGAGTTGTGGGTTTTGGAGACAAGGTGCCTCTTTTCACTGACAAGCCCTATGACCCCAGGAATCGCCGGATCAGCATTGTTTTTGTCAAGAGCAAAAAACTAAAACCGCTCGACCGGCTTCAATGGCTTATGAATTCACCCCAATAAAGCAAGCAAGTGTTTTATCCAACTTTTGATATCGGACCTCCATTTATCCCCCCATTTCATGGAAAAGGGCGACTGCCGCGCGGATTCCTCGATAAAAATCTTTGATGTAAAATCGTTCGTTGGGAGAATGAGCACCGTCGTCCGGGCTTCCCCAGCCCAGGAGCAGGATGTTCTGCTGTCCGAGATGTTTCTTGATCATGTTGACGACGGGAATTGAACCACCCTCCCTTATAAATACCGGCTTTTTGCCGAAGCCCATCTCTATTGCTTTTTCAGCCGCCAGCATTGCAGGGGTGTTTCTTGGGACCAGGACGGGCTCAGCACCGTGGAGAGCAGTAATTTTGGCGCTGACCCCGTGAGGGCAGTTAGCGGTTACGAACTGGTGAAACAGTCGGTCTATTTTCTCGGGGACCTGGTTAGGAACCAGCCGCATACTCACTTTTGCCCCTGCCTTTGCCGGGATTATCGTTTTTGCTCCTTCACCGGAGAAGCCGCCCCATAGTCCGTTGATATCCAACGTGGGCCTGGCTGTCCTGCGCTCGAGAAGAGAGTATCCCGGCTCTCCTGTTAGTTCGGAAACCCCGAGGTAATCCTTAAGAGACTGTATATCGACAGTAATAGAGGCCATTTCCTCCCTTTCGCGGTTGTCCGGAGCAAGCGCGTCATCATAGAAACCGGGAAGGGCCACCGTTCCATCGGGGTTCTTGAGTTTTTGGAGAATGTCCACCAATACCTGGGCAGGATTATGGATTATACCTCCGAATGAACCCGAATGCAGATCGAAGCGCGGTCCGCTGATATCCACCTGTAGATAGCTCAAGCCTCGCAAGCCATAAGTTATGGCGGGAATTCCACGGGCAAATTGTGAGCCGTCTGAAATCGCAACAGCGTTTGCGTGAAGCTCATCGCGGCGCTGCATCAGAAATTTTTCCAGGCTTGGACTTCCGATCTCCTCCTCGCCTTCCGCCAGGATAATCAGATTGAGCGGAAGTTTTTGTCCCGCGCGCAGCACGGCCTCTATAGCCTTGATATAGGTGAAAAACTGACCTTTGTCGTCGGTCGCGCCGCGTGCGTATATGTAACCATCGCGAACATCGGGCGAAAAAGCAGGGGTTTGCCATTCATCGAGGGGATCGGGCGGCTGGACGTCATAATGGCCGTAGATGAGCAGAACGGGCGCGCCGGGGACTTCGGGAGAACGCGCAAGCACTATGGGATGGCGCTCGGTGAGATAGAGTCTTCCGGTGAATCCGCACCTCTTTACCTGATCGAGTACCCATTCGGCAGCGCTCAGAACGTCTTTCTCGTGTTCACTCAAAGTACTAACGCTGGGAATAGAGAGGAATTGCGCCAGTTCCAGTACGAAGCTGTCGAGGTGGTCGTCGATAAATGAAGAGACTGGATCAGGAAGCATCTTGAACTCCTTCGGACATTCGTATCGGAGAGCTGGAAAATATTGAAGTGCAAGCACATTGCTTTGGAGTTGTTACAATGTGATGCGGTAAGTATAATTAATTGCCTTGCGCGCGATATAAAATAGTACAGGAGAATTCATCTCGCCAGATGGAAAACCGCGTAAAGATATTCTCGCGAATTGAGGAGATTCCATCGGAGGAGTGGAACAGTCTCGCTTTTCATGCAGCCCCGATGTTGGAGTTTGAGTACCTGCACGCCCTTGAGAAGTCCGGTTCGATCTCGGCGGATAGAGGCTATATTCCGGCACACCTGGCACTCTATGATGGATCGAAAATTATAGCAATCGCTCCTCTTTATCTGCGAGATCGCGCCTGGGTGGAGTTCGGAGACGGAGGGCTGATCGAGTTTTTGACGGAGCTTACAGGTTTGCCGTTCGGCTCTGGCCTTGTAGGGAGTATCCCCTATACACCCGTACCTGGGTATGATTTCCTGCTTGGCTCATGCCGGGATAGCTTGCGGATTTTCGCTGATCTGCTCGACAAAATCGATGAGATTTCAAAAGAACGCGGCCTGTCCACAAGCCGCTTTTACTTTGTCGACCAGGAGTCCAAGCTGCACTCCATCCTTGCTGAACATGGATATATGCGGCTGAGCACCTCGCACCTGCTCTGGTTCAATCGGGGATACCGCAGTTTCGATGATTTCCTTCTCTCCTTTAAATCCAGCCGCAGGACCAAAATAAAGCGGGAGTGGCGCGCCATTCGCAACTACGGAATCGACCTCAGTATGGTTCAGGGTCCGAACGCCCCCCCCTCGTTCTACGAAGAACTGTACCTGCTCTACAGGCGAACATGGACCAAACACATGGGCCCCGGAATAAGGCCCTTTCTGAACGAATCCTTCTTCAGGCTTCTTGGCGAAAACTTCAGTCACAGGTGCAGTTTCTCGATATCTCAAATGTCGGGAAGGCGGATCGCGATGGCCCTTTTCTATAATAAAGCCGAAAAGCTTTACGGCAGATACTGGGGGAGCATGCGTGAAGTACCCTTCCTGCATTTTGCCACCTGCTACTATTACCCCATAGTCTATGCCATCGAGAACGATGTAAGGATGATCGATCCGGGTTTCGGAGGAGAGCATAAAACCTTACGCGGCTTCGAGGATTCCCACGCCTACCATTACCTCAAATTCTACGATGAAAATCAGCGCCGTATCGCCTACGCGGTAGTCGACCAGATGCGCAGTCAACTAACCTCCAAGTAGAGCTGCACGCAACAATGGGTGAAGCGGATGGTGGATGTGGGACGGTGAATTTGTTCTCCTTCAAGGCCTTCCGCGCACGCCCCGTCTCGCGGGTGGGTGGGCGGGCTGTCGAGAATGAGCGGTCGGCCTTCGCGCTATGCGGCGCACATCGTACAGGGTTGTTTATAAGTGGTGATAGCGGATGGATAAGAGAGCAAACATCCATTCCGTTGGTAGCGCCGCCTTCCATGGCGGCGCTTGGAGATTTCATGCACAAACATCTCCCTCCTCGTTGGGACTCGACGGACGCCTGGTATTTCGTCACGGTCGTCACGCATGAGCGGTATCCCTATTTCGAATCGAAAGAAGCGTGCAGGATCCTAATGGATGCATGTCATTCCGTTTGGGGAAGACACCGCTATCGCCTTGGTGCTCTGGTGATCATGCCAGATCATTGGCACGCATTGATCAAGCCGCAAGACAAAGAAGTGATTGAATCCATCGTCGGCAGCATAAAACAACGGGTATTCCATGCTTCAAGACGAGACGGCGGTGTAAAAAAGGTCATTCGTTGGCAAAAGCGGTTTATGGACCATAGGGTCCGCAACGAAGAAGATTACCTCCAACATCTCGAATACATGCGTTTGAATCCGTACAAGCATCAATTGGTAAATGATGAAAAGGAGCCATGGCTATGGTGGTTCGTACATAAAGACCCTTTTGCGTGATGCGAAGAACGCCGCCGTGGAAGGCGGCGCTACCATGGGGAGATGAAAGAATCTTCGGAACAGCGCCGATTCAAAGGAGATTTCATGCACAAACATCTCCCTCCTCGTTGGGAAAAATAAAAAAGAGAAGACCAAATGGAAGGAGGGGGAGCCACTTGGCCTTCTCGGAGGAGGAAAGATGTTTTCTTTCCAATGCCAATTATAACTCGACGGTCAGGTGAAATTAAAGCCACCTAAAAAACTTTTTTTTATTTTTAAATTTTTCAACATTCGATAACGAACGGCCGGCTCACTGACAAAATATTCGCTCAGAAAACCCCGAAACAGCTCTGCCGCAATTCGTCTATCAATGCAGCGTCCGGTTTAAAAGGAATGCGTGGCGGCCAGGGCAGAGGTATTCTCAGTTCGTGGAACGGGGTCTCGCTGACTTTCATGTTAAAGGCCTGCACCATCAGGGTTTCGAGGTTGACCGTATCCGCCATGTTATAGGCCAGAAGGGTTTCGAGGGCTTTTACATTGCCGCTTTTTTTGTATTCGCGCCAGAGCAGCACCGCAAAATAGCCGTCAACGCCGTTGAGTTCGGCCCTGTCAAGCCCAAGGCTCTTCTCGCAGAGCTTCAACCCGCCGCTGTAACCGAGACTGCGCAGCAGGTAACGCAGATCGATATGGATATGGTCAACTTCTAATCCGAAGTAATTCCTTATAAACGGCAGATCGAAACAACTCCCGTTGTACGTGATAAGAATTTTGTATTTTCGGAGATCGTGGGCAAAGGCATCCAGGTTATCGCCATATATGTAGTAGAATACCTCCCTGCCGTCATAGAGCGCTGCGGTCGTAATGTGATCGTAGGGCCCGCCGAGCCCGGTAGTCTCTATATCGATGAAGGCGGCGCATTGCCGAAAGTCTGCAAAAAGCCTCCAGAGATGCTGCGGCGCCAGTGCGCCTGCAAAATATGCCGGATCAAGAGCGCATAGCCTTTCGCGGCATACTTCGAGACGGCTGCGCAGAGCCTCATACTTACCTGGGCCGAAAGGGGTCAGCGTCCAACCATGCTCGTCCTGGAAAAAGTCCCAGGAATGAATTCCCTTTTGCCAGAGAGAGCGTTCCGTTTTAATACCGATCCACGGCAGATGGACAAAAGTATGTCGCAGCATCGCTATCGGGAAACTCCACAGCCTTGCGTTTTCATATTCATATCAGTCTCAGTCGCTGCGCCTTCCGAATATCCGGAGCAAAAGCAGGAACAGGTTTATAAAATCGAGGTAAAGCCGTAGAGCGCCGATGACAGCTCCTTTTCGCTCATCCTCCGATCCTGCAAATCCGGCATAGGCCATTTCCTTTATTTTTTGGGCGTCGTAGGCGGTCAGGCCGACAAAAATGGCTATACCCGCATAGGTTATGAGCCAGTAGACAGCAGGGCTGCTGAAGAAGAAATTGACAAAGGAGGCAATTATTATCCCGATGAGACCCATCATGAGGAAACTGCCCATGGAAGTCAGGTCGCGTTTGGTTGTGTATCCATAAAAGCTCATAGCGGCGAAAGTTCCGGCGGTTACGAAGAAGGTGCTTGCAATGGATGCTTTTGTGTAGATGAGGAAAATGGTCGATAATGTCAGGCCGTTTAGAAACGAATAGGCGAAAAACATAAACAGTGCGGTTGAGGACTGGAACCTGCCGATTGCGGCGCTTAGCGCGATCACCAGGCCGAATTCGCCGACGATCAGCAGCAGCATGACTATTGGATTTCCAAGAAGAGAGAAAATCAGCCCACTGTTGACGGCATAGAGAGCGACAATCGCAGTGACCCCCAACCCCAGGGCCATCCAGTTGTACACACGGCGAATGAAATCGGTTTGGACAGTTGTTGCGCGTTCACCCTGAAAAACTGTGCTTCTTGGCATTGCCTTCCCCTTTCGGAATGATTTTATGAATTTTTTATTATTTCATATCTTAAATTATAACTTAATTGTTTGTACCCTGATTTTGCAAATATTTTAAAAAAACGTATCCAAACCCCCCGGAGTCAACTATGAAAGGTCTTTCACAATACCGAAGTGAGTTCCCAATCACCAATAATTTTTGCTTTCTCAATAATGCCGCTATCTCGGCGCCTCCGTTGCGGGTGGCAAAGGCCGTGAGCGACTTGATGCTCCAGTTCGGCAATGAAGGCTTCGTCCGTTATCCGGAATGGATGAAAACGGTGGACAGGACCCGCTCGCTTTTTGCGCGGCTTATAAACGCGGACCCCTCAGAGGTCTGCTTCACCGCAAACACATCCGAAGCTCTGAGCATTGTAGCCGGAGGAATTTCGTGGAAACGCGGCGACAAGATCATTGTGCCCGTACCCGATTTCCCGTCGAATGTGTATCCCTGGGTGAATCTGGAGCGCACCGGGGTCGAGATTTGTTTTGTTCGAAAAAACGAGGGGCGTTTCGGCCTCTCGGACATCACGGCCGTGCTTCGCCCCGGAACGAAACTTATCGCTGTGAGTTCGACGGATTTTACCACCGGGTTCCGATGCGATCTGGAAGAACTGGGCGATTTTTGCCGGCGGAATGCTATCCTGCTCTGTGTAGATGCGATACAGAGTCTCGGGGCCATACCTCTCGATGTGAAAAGCTGCGGCGTTCACTTCCTGGCCTGCGGCGGTCACAAATGGCTCCTGAGCACAATGGGAATCGGAGCGCTCTACATATCGAAGGAGGTAAACGATCTCCTTCACCCAATCCGGGTCGGGTGGCGAAGTGTCGAAAATGAGGAGGATTTCTATAACCTGGAATTGAAATTGAAAGCCGATGCCCGCCGGTTCGAAGCCGGGACCCTCAACCTTGCAGGAATCACCGCTCTTGGAACGGCGCTGGAAATGCTGCTCGAAATAGGGAGCGAGCGCATATTCGAGAGGATATCGGGTCTGAACGACGTAATCTCATCGGAACTTGGAAGGAGGAATTTCCGGGTCATCAGCTCGATGGAACCCGGGCACAGGTCGGGAATTCTGAGCTTTGTACCCGAGGATGCCGGGAGACTTTTCCGCTATCTTCTAAAAAGGAAGGTGCTTGCCGCTCAAAGAGGAAACGCGGTCCGGCTCTCACCTCATTTCTATAACGATGAAAGCGACGTCGAGAGGCTCTTTGAGGCGCTGGACAGTTACTGAGTTTCCATCCGGAAAGGGTCCTTTTCCGCCCTGGCTGTGTCAATCTTCTGGTTTGCTTGTGCGGCGTACCAATGTACGCCTCCGCGCAACCCCTCGATTTCCTTGCCAGGATGAAAAATGCCTCCTTTCCGAATTGGAAACTGCAAATGTCTCATAAGGTGAAATTCTCCTACGTTGATCCTGTGTTTCCGGATGGACACTACTGAGCAGGGGCAATTCCGACGCCAATCGGAAAAGGCCCCAAGATCGGGCCAGACCTGACCCGGAATGATATGAAATGGTCCATTTTGGTATATGATTTTTGGGTTTTTTGAAGACTTTGTAATTGTTCCCGCTGTTCACGCGGAGGCGCGGAGCGAAGCCAATGTCGTTTCCACCTAAAAACTCAAAACCAACAACTCACAACTCTTTCGAGTTTCACACTCCAAAAAATCAATTCTTTCAGCGCAACAACCCCGCTCCAGAGCTTGTCAGAACACTAAAATCTCTAGAGATTCCAATTTCTAATACCGTTCTGGACATCAAATCGGCGCCATCGAAGACGTGGGCTCACGACGCATTCGACCCGCCTGTGTAAGGGTTGTAGGCTTTTTATGATTGTGCTTGCCTCGTTGAGAGCGTGTTGGTGATTACTTTCAAAGAGTAAGAGATTGCAACATGGTATAAATCCGCATCACGAAGGCGGCAATACCGGTTTTCCCGTAGCTGTGGTAAAATATTTGAGGCATAGCTTTTTAACTTTTCTACGCCATAGAGGGGTTATAAGATGGTGGAGGTTTAAAGCGGGAATTGAAAAGAGCGCAACGAGAGGGGCAGTTGGACTCCCGGTGGTTTTGGAAGGATATGAATACGCCGTTGGAAGAGGGTATTGGCTGATGAAACCGTACAGATTTGCATTACCTGTTTTTTTCCTTTGTTTCTGCCTGTTTCCGCTGGCGCTCGGGGCCACGCCGGTCGCCATACCGGATGCCGGCTTCAGCATGTTCTGGGCTATTTTCTCGATTTTCTTTGGAGGAATGGCCCTCAATCTTACCCCATGCGTTTATCCTCTGGTGCCCATTACGATATCCTACTTCAGCGCGGAATCGATGATTTTGAAGACAGGACGCCTCGCTATTGTGATCAATGCTCTGCTCTATGTTCTGGGAATAGCGATAACGAACTCTATGCTGGGGGTTTTCGCCGCGCTCTCAGGGCGTCTTTTGGGAACGCTGCTTGAAAACCCCATAACTCTTGTGCTGGTGGCCCTGGTTATGTTTGTTTTTGCCCTGAGCATGTTCGGCGTCTGGGAAATCCGGCTGCCTGCATCGGTAACCGGTGCTGCCGCTCGAAATTTCGCCGGTTACCTGGGAAGCCTTTTCATGGGGTTGACTCTGGGCATAGTCGCCGCCCCGTGCATCGGGCCGTTCGTCATCGGGGTTTTAGTCATGGTTGCCAATTCGAGGGACCCTGTTTTCGGTTTTTGGATTTTTTTCAGCCTGAGTCTTGGAATGGGGTTTCCGCTTTTTGTTCTCGCCTTGCTTTCCGGCCGATTAAGCATGCTTCCCAAATCCGGTGAATGGATGCTGTGGGTCCGCAAAGCCATGGGGTGGGTAATGATCGGAGCGGCCGGTTATTTCATTTCTCCCATAATGCCCGATATCCTGGGGACAGGATTGCTTCCGGTCATCGCTCTGGCAGCGGGGGTTCATTTGGGTTGGATAGATTCGACCGGGGTCCGGTCCGCAGCCTTCAAATGGATAAAAAAGGGCGTCGGGATTGTTTGTATCGGCGTGGCATGCGTGATTATCTGGTATGCCATACCGAGTGAGGGCGTAAAATGGATGCCCTATTCGGAGAAAGTCCTGGAACAAGCCAAAGAATCGGGTAAACCCGTCATACTTGATCTCTACGCCGACTGGTGCCCGGCGTGCCGGCATATGGATCGGATCACCTTCCATGAGCGCTCGATTATCGAAGCCGCCGCAAAATATTTTGTCATGATAAGGGTAGATTTCTCTCATAGAGGAGATCGTGCAAACGAAACTCTGGCGCACAGCTATAGTGTTCTGGGCATACCCTGTGTCATTTTTCTGAAGCCCGGGGGTGAGGAGAGGGTCGATTTGCGGGTTACGGAAGGCATGCCGCCAGACGAGTTCCTGGCGAGGATGACCCGTTTGAGGAATGGCGACAGTTCTCCGGATACGCAGTAAGTCCTGCATTGACTAAGACCCGGAGACCAGACGGTCCCCGCGAAAGTTTTTGAGAGGGCCGATGTCGTCCATAACGGCCGTGGACACGGCCAAGGGTTCGTCATAGCCGCGTTTGTATCGGTTTTTTGTGTTATTTAAGCATATTGATGATATTTTGGCAGGAGTTTAACAATGCCGCTTGAAAGAAGATGCAGACTCGGGGTCTTGGTTCTGGTTTTAATCCTGATGTTGGGGTTCTATGGGGCCGGAGGGTGGGGCGGAGTTGATTCCAGGCCGCCCGCTCTTACTTGGCTTGTGCCCTACTTTGGACTTCCGGAGAAGGCTGAGCTTTGCGGAGAGGCGGTACCCCTCGGGTCTATCGACGTTCGCGAAAGGTTCGACCGTGAGTTTACTATCCTTACGCAAAGCCATGCGCAGGTTTACCTCTGGCTGAAAAGAACAGAGCGCTATTTCCCATGGATCGAGAAGCAACTGGCGTCCAGGGGTCTTCCGGACGACCTTAAATATGTGGCTGTTGCGGAAAGCGATCTGATCCCCTGGGCCGTTTCACATGCGGGTGCTGCCGGCCCCTGGCAGTTTATGGCAAGCACGGCGAGTTGCTACGGCATAACGCAGTCGGCCGCCATTGATGAGCGTTATGACTTCGAGAAATCGGCTGCGGCGGCATTCGGGTATTTGAAGGACTTGCACAACGAATTCCAGAACTGGACTCTTGCCATTGCCGCTTTTAATTGCGGGGAGCGGCGCATTGAGGTTGAAATCGGAAAACAAAAGACCAGCAGCTATTATTTTCTCAAACTGCCGCAGGAAACAGAGCGCTACGTTTTCAGGATTCTGGCCATAAAGGAGATTTTGGAGAACCCTGAGCAGTACGGCTATCACCTTCCCAAGGGGGCCGGTTATCAACCGATTATTTTCGAAAGGGTAAAAGTCGAGCTTCCCGGCCCGATGCCAATCGCCGTGGCAGCCCAGTCTGCCGGGTTTACCTACCGGGAACTGAAGGTGCTCAATCCATGCCTGGTTTCGGACGTGATCCCCAAGGGGGACCTTACGATACGAGTGCCCGAGGGTAAGGGGAAGAAATTCGAGAAAGAGGTGGAGGCCTGGAAGTCCACATATAAGCCGAGCGTTTTGGTTCACAAGGTTTCGCGGGGTGATACGCTCGATTCGATCGCCATGAGGTACAATTCAACCAGACAGCAAATTTGTATCTGGAACAATATTGCCGGAAATAAAATACGGGTCGGGCAGACGCTCAAGATCTACAGGTAAGGAATTTTCCGATTTATGAATCGGCATTTTTTCTCGTTTTGAGGCGCGATTTGCGCCCCGCTTAAACTCTTGACAAGCATTTGCGGGAGAACTACGATAACACGCCGTTTAGGTCCAAAAACTTAATTATTCTGGTGAAATATGGACAATTACCACAGATTCTCCGAGCTGCTTTTGAAGAGCCGGTACGCCGTAGCTCTGACCGGCGCCGGGATTTCGGTGGAGAGCGGAATACCTGATTTCAGGGGTAATGACGGACTCTGGACCAAATACGACCCGTTTGAATACGGGTATATAGATTCTTTCCGCGCCAATCCTGCGAAGGTATGGAAAATGCTTATGGAGATGAGCGCTCTTGTGGAAAGAGTCAGTCCCAACGAAGCGCATCTTGCGCTGGGTGAGCTCGAGAAGCTCGGTATCATAAAGATGGTTATCACTCAGAATGTGGACAGCCTGCACCAAAGGGGGGGCAGTTCCAATGTCGTTGAATTTCATGGAAACTTCCGCACAATGCACTGCGACAACTGTCAGAAGCCTTTTGCTCGAGCGGACATCTCACTGGTGAGACTTCCGCCTTTATGCTCGTGCGGGGGACCAATTCGGCCGGACGTTGTCCTGTTCGGGGAGGAAATCCCTCCCGAAGCGTACTCGATCGCATTCGATGCGGCGGAGAAGTGCGATCTAATGGTTATAGTGGGGACTTCTGCAACAGTTGCTCCCGCCTCCCACCTTCCACTGATTGCCAAGAGGAGGGGAGCGCATGTTCTGGAAATAAATCCGGTCGCTTCCGAAGTGTCCGGTCAGATAACGGAATTACACATTACGGAGTGTGCCGCAGTGGCTTTCAGGAATATTATGAAGATTGTCAGATCGATGCATGAAGGGGATACAAATTGATGCCTATGCAATTTTTGTCGGCAATAGCATATGCCGCTCGCGATTTCGACGCGCCTTATCAGAGATCGGCAGACAGCGTGATGGATATGGTCTTCAATGCCGGACCGATGGTGAAGTTCGTGTTGTTGATCCTTATGGCGCTTTCCGTTTCGTGCTGGTGTGTTATAGTGCTCAAATACCGCCTGATCCGCCGGGCAAACCGGGAGTCGGGTGAATTCATATCCCTTTTCAGACAACGTAAGAACTACTCTGCGCTCTACCGGGACAGCGAAAAGTTCGATGACAGCCATCTCGCGCAGATTTTCCGGGTAGGTTATGCGGAACTGAGCAGGCTCGGGAAATCGCTGGAAACAAGGAACGTGATGGAGTTGTCTTCAAACCCCGAAATCCTGCTGGAGAACGTTGATCGGGCGATTCAGGGCGGAATGACTTCGGAGCGGCAAAGGTTGGAGCGCTTTCTGCCTCTGCTTGCCACAACCGGCAGTACCGCCCCGTTTATCGGCTTGTTTGGAACGGTTTGGGGCATCATGACGAGTTTTCAGCAAATCGGCATCAAGGGCGCCGCCAACCTGGCCGTTGTGGCCCCGGGAATTTCGGAGGCCCTCGTTGCCACTGCCATTGGTCTGGGAGCGGCGATTCCTGCAGTTGTCGCCTACAATCACTTTTCCACTAAAATCAGGGGAATCGAAAACGAGATGAGCCATTTTGCCGCCGATTATCTTAATATGCTCAAACGCGACCTGATGCGGAAGGGCAGGCAGGAAGAAACTGCGCCGGGCCAGGCCCCTGAACAGAGATTTGCTCTGCAGGATTGAACTTAGAGGATAGAGGCTGATGCAAGCCAACGGAAGCGGTTCCAGAGGAATGGTTTCTGAAATTAACGTTACGCCGCTTGTAGACGTAATGCTCGTTCTGCTCATCATATTCATGGTGACGGCCCCGATGATGACCCAGGGAGTTGATGTGAAGCTGCCTGAGAGTTCAGCGCCGGCCATCCCGTCTGATGATGAACGGCTGGTCGTCACGATTACTCAGGACCGCAAAATCTATATCAACGACAATCTGGTGGAGTCCGGCGAACTGGAATCCAAGTTGACCGCCATTACTCGCAACCGGCTCGATCGAAAGGGAGTTTTTCTGCGAGCAGACGAGAAAATTCCTTATGGGTATGTAATGGAGGTTATGGGACTGATAAGATAGGCCGGGATTGATCAAATAGGGATGGTGACCGAGCCTGCGAAGAGTCCCGTTAACAATTCTCAACAAAAGAGTAAGGGTAAGATTTGATTTCCCTTCACAGTCGGCTGCCGCATGTTTGCTGGTGCGTCCTCACGAACAATCGGACGCGAACTTAAAGCGTCTAAGGCCGGCCGAAAATGTGAACGCGAACCCGAACGTAGTGAGGGTTCAGGGGACATGAATGGAATCCCTGGCGTTAGGTGATAAGAGAATTCCCAAAAAGGACCTTGTGGCCGGGGTCGGGGCCTCGCTTCTAGTCCATGTGCTGGTTTTCAGCTCCGCTTTTATCTGGGCATTGGTGATTCCGCACAAACCTTTGAAGCCTCCCTACTGTACGGTTAATCTGGTGTCCATGAAAGATCTGGGAATTGGTTCCTCGGAGCTCAAGGGCAACCCCAAAGCGGCTGAGAAGGCGGTGGTTTCCGAGAATGTGGCGACTTCGGTCAAGGCGAGCCGAAAATCCGAGCCGGTTGCGCCGGTAAAGCGCCTGGCAATCGATGAGGAGCTAAGAAAACCGGAAGCGCAGATCAAGAAAATCGAACCCAAAGAGGTTCCCATTGCGCCTGCAAAGCCGCAGAGCCTTGAAGCTATTGAAAAGAACCTGGATAAGCTGATTGCCAAACCGAAAGTGATTCCGCACACCTCGTTGGCAACTGCGGAGCAGGCGGCGCCTCAGCCCGAAGCTCCGGCTCATCAGGCCCCGGCAAAGAACCAGCAGGGGAGTGAAAAAGTGACTCACGGGTCGCCGAGCGGCGCGGTCGAGGGAGGCACTCGGGGGACCACTCAGGGGAGCACGTCCGGAAGCCCTGAAGGGAGTACCGAGACAAATCAGTTGGTCAACATGTATGCATTCCAGGTCACACAAAAGATCCAGAGCGAATGGAGGCTGGCAAACGAGCAGGGAATAAACGGCCTCAAGACGATAGTTGAGGTCCAGATAAAAAGGACAGGTGAAATTGTCAGTATCAGGGTCATGGCAAAATCGGGCAATGAGCTATTCGATGATGCAGCAGTGCGCGCCGTGAACAGGGCTGCGCCGCTTCCCCCGGTACCTGAAGCGATTGCTCAGAGCAGTACTAAATTGATTCTGACTTTTCTCCCCGGGCATGTATCGTAGTAGTGCAGCGTCAACTAAGTTCCTATAGGTAAGGACCGTCAGCCCGTCATTCCGGCGAAGGCCGGAATCCAGCGTCCTTTCAGTTGGTTAACAGCACTGGACCCCGGCCTTCGCCGGGGTGACGATTCCTTGCAACATGTAATAACTTTGTTGACAACGTAGTAGAGCACAGAAAGGTTTATCCGTAATATGCATCTGGTCAGGAGCAGGTTAGTGTTTTTCTGTTTTTTCCTTTTTCTCGGGACTTGCGGACTATTGCGTGTAGCATCCGCTCAAACCATCTACCTCGATATTACCAAACCCAGCTTCCAGAGAATTCCAATTGCCGTCCCGGATTTCAAATACATGACCCCGGAGCAGACCCAACTGGCCCGGGAGATGAGCGACGTGCTCTCAAACGATCTCAATATCTCAGGGGTTTTTCGGCCGCTGGACCGGAAGGGGTTTCTGGAAGACCCTCAGTTAATGGGGCTTGAAGCTTCCGAGATCAAGTTCCAGGATTGGAGGCGCCAGGGGGCAGACTTTTTGGCTCGCTGTTCTTATCAGGTCCAAGGGAATTCAATCAGATTGGACGGCCGGCTCTTCGATGTTACGGGCATGAAAATGGTAGGAACGCCCAAGAGCTATGCCGGCGAATTGCGGGCCTGGCGGC
>Ga0187849_1000829_pt1 | contig 38378 bp, 37 predicted proteins | sample June2016WEW_4_10_2_FD_132412 | JGI IMG/M metagenome (GOLD analysis project Ga0187849, IMG submission 132412) | Peatland microbial communities from SPRUCE experiment site at the Marcell Experimental Forest, Minnesota, USA - June2016WEW_4_100 | ecosystem: Environmental > Terrestrial > Soil >... | reverse complement strand
CGCAAGCTCTTCCTGGTGCATTTCGACGCCTCCGCTATCTCTCCATGGAAGACAGGCAGAACGGGCTCAAGGCCGCCCGCAAAATCTTCAGCTTGGCAGAAATTGCTCGTGATGGGCTACTGGTTGATCTCACTTAAACAGCATTGAACGGACAACCTGGGTCCGCAGAGATACTTCCTAACAAGATGAATCAGACAGAAAACCGACTCGCAAACGATCTGGACCACATCCTGGCTCACACAGAATGGCGTTGAGATGAGATCAGAGGAAAACGCATATTCATCACGGGCGACACGGGTTTTTTCGGCTGCCGGCTTCTGCAGAGCTTTGCCTGGGCCAATGATAAACTGGATCTTGGAGCCAACGCCGTTGTCCTGACCCGGGACCCGCAAGGTTTTCTGAATAAAGCGCCGCATTTGGCTGGTCATCCGACAATTCATTTCCATGTAGGCGGAGGGATTGTCAGACGGAATTAATTTAAAAGTCCAAATCAGAGGAGATCCCATGGAACAAATAAGAATAGGGACCAGACTAATAGGTAATGGGTCATCTTGCTACATTGTCGCTGAAATCGGCATCAATCACAACGGCGACGTTGATTTAGCAAAGCAACTCATTGATGTTGCAAAATCCGCCGGCTGCGATGCAGTCAAATTTCAAAAACGTACTGTTGATGTAGTCTATACCCCGGAAGAATTAGCAAAGCCGAGGGAGAATCCCTTCGGACCAACTAACGGCGATTTGAAGCATGGCTTGGAGTTTGGTATTGAAGAATATAAAGAAATTGACAGGTATTGTCGCAAGAACCGAATCCCTTGGTTTGCCTCCTGTTGGGATGAGCAGTCAGTCGATTTCATTGAGCAATTTGATGTGCCCTGCCATAAAATAGCCTCGGCTTGTCTGACAGATGAGGGATTGCTACGACATATCAGGTCTAAAGGCCGTCCGATTATTCTTTCGACCGGCATGAGCACCCTTCATCAAATTGATTGGGCGGTTGATATCCTGGGGAAAAAGGATTTAATTCTGATGCACTCCTGTAGTACGTATCCAGCATATTATGTGGAACTCAATTTGCGAGTCATTCCTCGGATACGGGAAACCTATGGGGTGCCTGTCGGATATTCAGGGCATGAAACAGGTATTCCCTCTTCCGTTGCGGCAGTCGCTTTGGGAGCAAATGTAGTAGAGCGCCACATAACACTTGATCGTTCCATGTGGGGATCTGACCAGGCCGCTTCTTTGGAACCGAACGGAATTACGCGATTAGTGCGCGATATTCGCCTGGTGGAAGAAGCTATGGGGGATGGCATAAAACGCGTAATCGAACGAGAGGTCCCTGTGCTGAAAAAACTTCGCAGAGTGGGAGCATGATTTTAAATAATATTAGAGCAGTTGCGTTGGATGTGGATGGTGTCCTGACCGATGGGAGTTTCTGGTGGGGAGCTAAGGGTGAGGAATTCAAGCGCATCTCTTTTACGGACGTCATGGGAATCTCTCTGGCGCGGAAAGCGGGCCTGGTATTTGCGCTAATTTCGGGTGAAGATACCCCCATTATCGATCGATTTGCCGAAAAGATGGGGATTTTGGATGTTTACAAAGGCTGTAAAGATAAGGCTGCCGCCTTAAAGTCTTTCGCAGGAAGATATGGCTTTGATCTATCTCAAATATGCTTTATGGGAGATGATGTAAATGATTTACCGGCCCTCAGATTGGCCGGGTTATCTGCTGCTCCGGCGAATGCTCATAACGATGTTCTTTGTGAATCGACGCTCGTTACTCAAAAAAATGGCGGGCAAGGGGCAGTCCGAGAGCTGCTCGATATGATACTGCGGACGACGAACTTACCCGAGCCGACACCGGGGATGTGAGCAGGCATAATGAAACTTTCCGATTACGTTGCGCGATTTATTTCGAACTTGGGAGTAAGACACGTTTTCATGTTACCAGGTGGCGGGTCAATGCACTTAGTCGATTCGATTGGCCACTGCGAGAACCTGGAATATGTCTGTACTCTGCACGAACAGGCTTGTGCGGTTGCAGCCGAGGCTTACGCAAGAGTGGGCGACAACCTCGGGGTCGCTTTAGTAACGACAGGGCCAGGTGGCACTAACGCAATTACCGGTGTTGCCGCTGCCTGGCTGGACTCCACGGCGTGTCTGTTCATATCCGGCCAGGTAAAGCGTCCCGATCTGATGCAGGGCCTGGGTGTGAGACAGCATGGATTACAGGAAATTGATATTGTTTCCATAGTTAAGCCGATTACAAAATATGCAGTCACCATAACTGAACCGCGGCTCATCAGGTACCATCTCGAGAAGGCCGTCCATCTCGCCAGATCGGAGAGGAAAGGACCCGTATGGATTGACATTCCTCTTGATGTACAGGCCGCCACGATCAACCCGGATGAACTTGAGCGGTTCAGGCCTGCTGCAGTAGAACAACCGGCTGATTTAAAAGAAAAAATTGGTGAAGCAATACAATTATTGAATGAATCTGTAAGGCCGGTCATCCTTGCAGGTAATGGCGTTCGGCTGGCTGGTGCGAAAAACGAGTTGCTCAAACTCGTCGAATTGCTCGAAATTCCTATATTGACAACCCGCCTCGGCGTGGACCTCGTATCCTCATCTCACGAGTTAAATATGGGTATGCCCGGCTCGATTGCTGCTCGATCTGCCAATTTTACTCTCCAGAACTCAGACTATCTGCTGGTAATTGGTGCGAGATTGGACATGTCCTTAACAGCCTACGGCCATGATAAATTTGCCAGGTCCGCAAAGAAAGTCATGGTCAACATTGATCCTGCTGAAATTGCAAAGATGAGAACCCAAATTCATGTTCCGGTTTGTGCGGATGCAAAAAGCTTTATTGATGAATTCCTTGAACAGAAGGCACAACTCCAGAAAGTGGATCGCGGTGACTGGATTAGAAGATGTAATGGGTGGAGGCAAAAATATCCTTTTGTTTTAGAAGAGCACCGAACGAGAAGTGAAATTAGCATGTATTTTTTTTCGGAGGTTCTGTGTGACCAGCTATGCGCTGAAGATGTCATCCTGCCCGGCAGTTCCGGATTTGCCTGCGAGATATTCCTGACTGCATTTAAGGTGAAGAATGGGCAGCGTGTCTTCCATAATAAAGGCACCGGCGCAATGGGACTCTCTCAGCCTGCTGCGATAGGGGCCTGCCTGGGCAGCGGATTGCGACGGACGATCAGCGTCGATGGTGACGGTGGATTTCAGATGAACATCCAGGAATTGGAAACTATAAGGCGTCTGAATTTGCCAGTTAAATTTTTTGTAATTAACAACAATGGATATGCTTCAATCAGATCATCACAGTCCGGCTACTTTGGACGGCTGACCGGAGCAGACCCATCCAGCGGCCAAACATTCCCGGATGTTGTCAAAGTAGCTGATGCATATGGCATAAATACAGCAAGAATTTCTCATCCACTGAAATTAAGAGACCAAATTCGCGAGGTGCTTGATTTTAATGGGCCAATTGTCTGTGAAGTCTCCGTCATCGCAGACGAACCTCGCCAACCGAGAGTAGCTTCGTTCCAAAAACCTGATGGCTCAATGATATCAAAACCACTGGAAGACATGTGGCCATTCCTGGATCGCGAAGAGTTCCATTCCAACATGATCGTACCGCCAGTGGAAGACTAGCAGTTTGAGGTCGGAAGAGATTCTCCCACCCGCGTTGCATAGGGACAATATGTGTAGCATTTGCGACTGTAGTTACACCAAGAATCCGGTCTTCGACGATCTCACATTTCTCAATGACGAGTTGCTTTCTCTCGACATTCGCCGGAATGTCGAGTGGTGGTTTTCGTTGAAGGATTCACGAATATTGATGACAGGCGGGACGGGCCTTTTTGGAAAGTGGCTGCTCGCGGCGCTGATCCATCTGAACGGTCTTCATAAGCTGGGAATAGAATGTGAAATCCTCACGCGAGATCCTGATGGGTTTCGGCGGGCAATGCCTGCTCTGGCAGCTCAGCATTGCCTCAGTCTGATTAAAGGCGATGTACGTTTTTTCGAATTCCCAAAAGGCCGTTTTACACATGTCATCCACGCCGCAACCGACAGCAGTCGGCAGGGACAGCGTGACCCGGTGATGCTGATCGATACAATAATTGCCGGTACCCGCCGCGTATTGGAATTTGCAAGAAGATCCAGAGCGGGGCGAGTTCTGCTGATCAGCTCAGGGGCCATATACGGACAGCAGCCTTGCAACATGGAGCGTATTCCAGAGAATTATACCGGGGCGTATGATCCTGCCGACCCTGCTTCAGCTTATGCCCAGGCAAAACGGATGGCTGAAAATATCGGCGCTGTTTACAACAAAGCCTATTCAATGGAGGTGGTGATCGCGCGCGGTTTTGCTTTCGTCGGACCCTACCTTCCTCTGGATACTCATTTCGCCATAGGCAATTTTATCAGGGATGCGCTCGAGTCCGATGTTATCACAGTAAAAGGCGATGGGTCTCCGGTAAGGTCCTATCTCTACATGGCCGATCTGGCTGCGTGGCTTTTGAAGCTGCTCCTGCACGGGCGCGGCGGCGCGGCATACAATGTCGGGTCCGACGCCGGAATAAATATTGCGGATTTGGCGGCTTGTGTACGGGATGAGCTTGCCCCGGGTAAAGAAATAATAGTTGAGGGCCGAGAAATGTCGACAGGGACCGATAGGTCACGCTACGTGCCCTCTATTGACCTTGCACGGAGTGAACTGGGGTTGGACGTTTGGACATCTCTTCCCGAGGGGGTGCGAAGAACAGCGAGGTGGTATAAGGCGTGGCGTCGGGAGAACTGTTCAATGGACACACCCAAGGCAGTTTTTGATCGAGACGTGAAAAAATTCGTCATCGATATCGATGGTATAATCGCCAGCCTGGTACCTGGTAATGACTATGCCCAGGCCAAACCCCTTGGCGAAAATATAAGAAACATCAACCTGCTGCATGACGCCGGCCACAAAATTGTTCTCTTTACGGCAAGGGGATCTGAAACCGGGATTGACTGGAAGAGAACCACCGAGGAGCAGCTTCTCAGTTGGGGAGTCAAGTACCACGAATTGATGTTCGGAAAGCCGGCCGCAGACTACTACATAGACGACAGAATGCTGCCCGTCGATTTCTTAACGAATTTTGCGCGAGATGATTAGCCATTTTATGGGTATCTGAAACGCAGGCTCAGCCGGGCGTGAGGAGACAGGTTTTATGCCGAATCCCATTTTAAGTGTGGCAATCCCGACCTTCAACAGGGCGGCGAAGTTGGAAAGATTGCTCACGATACTTCAAGAAGAAATATTGCGCTGTCACCTGCAGGACCGGGTCATCGTCGTGGTGAGCGACAACTGCTCCACGGATCAAACCGAATCCGTTGTCGCTTCATTTGATGGCTCGCCAATGAATATCAAGTATTACAAACAGCCTCAAAATGTGGGGTTTGACCGCAACATCCGCTTTCTTTACGAGCATGCGGGCGCTTCCTATACGTGGTTTACCGCTGATGATGATTTCCCTTTTCCCGGGGCTCTTTCAAAGATCGTTGGAGCCGTCGAGCGCCATGATCCCGATGTGATGCTTTTCTCGTTTGCTCAGCCACCGGGAAGCACGGTAAAACAATTTGATTATCCCGAGGCAGTCCGGGTGATCACAGACCCGGTATCAGCCATTAACCACGTCGTTCGCTTCCCAAAGCTGAGCATATTTATTATTCGAGTAATCCGGCTGGATGAGCAACACTGGACGGTATTGGGAAAATTCCTTGACGCGGGGTGGTTTTTTATTTCATTGGCATTTTCAGCTCTGCAATATTCCAAGCGCCTGAAGCTGGCGGTCATTTCCGAGGCTTTGGCATCATGCGACGAGGATTACAATATTATCGGATTTACTCCAGACACGTTGCTGCGTTTTGAGACCGTGATGGAGCATCCCTATGTTCTCAGCAATCAGGCAGTGCTCGACTTTCCCTGGCGTGATCACTGGTATTATGGGGCCATTCAGTTTGCTTTCGCAGTGAAAAGCGGTGGTCTGATAGCTCAAAATCCGCACGAGTATGATCAATTCATCAAGAATATGAAATCTCGAAGCACGGTGCTGCTTAAAAATCGCAGATCGTTATTACAATTCCTGGCCCTAAAATTCGGAATCGCGGGACAGTGGCCAAAAATCCGGCCTTTGGTTCGATGGATGGGAGGTTGAGATGACTGTGGTTGTGATCAAGTCTCGACACTACCATTCATGATATGAAGGTTTAAAAATAAATGCTTACATACATCAAAGGAATGGTTGAACGCTCCCCCCTGCGGGCCTCTTTCCTGCGAACACTTCACGACACATGGAACTTTAACCGGACAACGCCCAAGCTGACCCCATACGGTTTCAAACTCATGGGGAACAGTGCAATGCAAAATGGGGCATTTGAACCTGATGAAAGCGGCATTTTTCAAAGGTCGTTTTATTAGTGATCAAACGGAGGTCTTTGTCGATTCATAAAAGGGGTATGGTTGTGTTCGATGTTGGTGCGATTGGCGGCGAATATAGCCATTTCATTTACGGAATTACTGGGACTACCAATAAAGATAAAGCCTTGTACAAGATACAGCTAATATCATCTGTGGACTGTGGGTTATGCATCGTAGCATCTATTTAGATGTAGTGCGTGGCTTGGCAGCACTGTCGGTGTTGTTTTCGCACTGGAGATGGGGCAATTCTGTTTTGTTGTCCTTGATTTTTGCTAAGACCTTTTGGGCTAATGGAGGCCTACATCCTGGAGTGATCGTTTTTGTTGTATTAAGCGGTTTTGTGGTACGTTTCAATTATCCGCATATTCCTAAATGTTTGGAGTTTTATCGAAAGAGGATCTTTAGAATATACCCAGTTTACTTAGTAGGAATAGCTGCTGGATTAGCATTATCATTATTAACACCGTTTGCCGATGGAAATGTGTGGAGTCAGTGTTCGCAAGCACTATGGAGCATCGTGCTAGTTGGTGGATTTGTACCATTTGGTGCTCCCCCCAACAATGAGATCTTAATTGTAGTTGCTGTTTTTGTGTGGATGTATTTGTCTTATCCAATGATTGCCAAGATAGAGGCACGAATGGGATGGCTGCCTGTGCTGGGTTTCTTTGTAATCCTACATCTATCTGCACTGGCGGTATTATTCATGATGCATATTGATTCGACATGGTTGGAGAGGAGTTACTACATAATGTCTCTCTACTGGATTATTGGAGCTATTTCCTCAGATATTGTTAAAAAAGTCAATTTCAGAATTGGCTATAAGCATTATGCTGGTATCGTGATGTTATTCATAGCATATATAGGTGTATCACATTATTTAGTGTTCAAAGGATCACACTATTTAAAGAGCTTGATGTTCGCTATCTGGATTGGATTATTGCTGGTCATTCTGGTAAAGTCTGAACAAACGGTTCCACCAGTTCGCTATGGATATTTTTCAAAGACGCTCAGTATTGTCGGTATTGAGAGCTATTCTTTGTACGCCATCCATCTTCCTGTGCTTTATCTTATGAGTAAATGGAATCCATTTATAAGTCTAGTTTCAGCATTTTGCTCGGCTTTCTTGCTATTCAATTTTGTAGAGCGACCGTTTTGGTTACGAAAAATTAGTCGCTGAAAAGCCAAAATTAGGGCGTGCAGGATTTGTTTTAGGAATTAACCGGGCAAAATTCGGGAACTACCCTGACCTTTGAGAAATCAAAATCCTGGCGCTCTGTGACCTTTTGAATAAACTGGAGTAGTTAACACTCTCCAGGGGAGGTCATCAGAAGGCATCTGTCAGTGATGTCCTGAATGTTTATGCATATGAGAAGTATCCAGGCGATTAAAAACTCGATCAATAGCGTCTTATCGCTTGCCAATCTCCGGCTGGTGCATGCGAAATGGGGTCCCATTGGGTTTGCCGAGACCTTTAGAAAAATACGTAAAGCCGGCGTCGTTCCTGCTCAGATTGTAGATGTAGGGGCTTCTAGAGGTGTCTGGACATTGGAATGTATGTCGGTGTTTCCCGAAGCATCTTATTTTATGGTTGATCCTTTAGAACAGAATTGGCCCTTTCTGGAGTCATTGACAAGGAGTAGAGATTCTATTAAGGCCTGGAAAGGTGCTTTGGGAACTAATGATGGATATTTGCCGATGCATATTCACGGGGATCAATCGAGTTTTCTGGAAAGTGAATATTCAGCTATCCAGGAGCCATGCCGCATCGAGGTTGAAATCAGACCGTTAGATTCGTTTCTGGGTTCAATGCTTAAACCGCCAGATTTGATTAAACTCGATGTTCAGGGGTTCGAGCTCGAAGTCCTGAGAGGTGCTGAAAGATGTATGAGTAACTCTGAAGTAATTCTATCGGAAGTTTCCTTCTATGAAACTTATAAGGGATGCCCGCTTGCCCATGAAGTTATAAGCTTTTTAGGTGAACGAGGGTTTCGGATTTTTGACATCTGCGCCTATGTACAGCGGCCCTACGATGGTGCTTTATTTCAATCGGACATAGTGTTCGCAAAACATGATTCGGTGTTATTCAAGCATGAGGGATACCGATAGTGATTCGGCCTGGGGCGCATTCACAAGTCTAATTTGATGCCATAGGCTGGGCACATGCTGAGGAGCTATTTTGCAGGTTAAGGAAATAATTCAATTAATGGAATCTATGATCAAGGATCCGTCGGAGGGGCTCCCTGAGGATATATTTTTATTCGTGAGCACAATTACCCCAATGATCAATGTGGACCTGCTTATAAAAAACTCAGAAAACCATACGCTCTTGACCTGGAGGGGCAACGGGTGCTATGCAGCGGGTTGGCACGTCCCGGGGGGTATCGTGAGATATAAAGAAAGAATAAATGACAGGATAAGAGCCGTTGCCGCCAGTGAGCTGGGGGTACAGATTAGTTTCAATAAGGAGCCGCTGGCAATTAGCGAAATCATCCATCCCTCGCGCAAAATTCGTGGACACTTCATGTCTTTACTATACGAGTGCACATTAACCAGTCCGATCAACCAGGGCATGAGGTATCACACGGGGGTTCCAAAGCCGGGCGAGTGGGCATGGCATAGCAAATGTCCTGACAATCTGATAGCAGTACATGAGATGTATCGTTGTTTCATTTAGGTGTTGCTATAATCGATGCAAGGAAAGCACCGTGCCTAGTCAACAGGAAGCATTAAAACCAGGTGAAATTCAGAAAGGAAACTCATTGAATAGAGAAAACCCGCATGTTTATGAAAAGATAATGAAGTACGATGAAAAAGTCAGGAATGGTGGAAGTATAGCCATTCTTCAATTTCAATACGACTACAACTGCAATTTCAGATGCGAGCATTGTTCCGTATGATATTGACCGGACCTCCACTACTACTCACAGTTAGGTTATAACCCAGCATGCCCATAATTGGCAAAATGCGAATATTTTTCAACTGGATTCGGGGCTATGACTTCGGGGACCCGGAGCGAAGCGGTGAGTACCATTTCGTTCGCTCTTACGTCAGGAAAGGCATGGTCGTGCTCGATGTTGGCGCAAATATCGGGGATTATAGTCATTTTATTATGAATGAGACCGGATCCGATATCCAGATACATTGTTTCGAACCTGTCCGAAGCACGTTTTCGAAACTCCAGCAACGTTTTAACGGTAACAATAATATCATTCTGAATAATTGTGGATTAAGTGATAAGGATGAAGAAGTAAGAATCAAAATATATGGAGACACCGCCGGTGTTAACTCCATCTATGAGAGAGCCTCGGCTAGAGACACGCATCCGGAGCTGAGCGAATATTCTGAGGAACCGATTAAGTTAATCACTCTTGATTCTTACTTCGATAAGAAGCAAATTCATTTCATAGACTTGCTGAAAATAGATGTGGAAGGCCATGAATTGAAAGTTATCGAGGGCGCTGGGGCAACACTGAAAAACGGCAAAATCAGAGTTATTCAGTTCGAGTATGGAGGCTCTTTTTTGGATTCCGGCGCGAGACTGGAGGAAATGCACGCTCTGCTCACGGGGCATGGATATAAGTTATTCAGACTACTGCCATTTGGCAAAGTAAGGATAAAGAAATTCCGTCCGCGGATGGAAAACTTCAAGTTTTCCAATTGGATTGCCATAAATGAGCAATAGGCAACAGCTCGGCAGACTCGAAGTTCTCAAGAGAAATCCCTTGATAATCCAGCTTTGGGCGTTTTTACGAGGCCGGGAGCAGGAAAAGCGCATCCGTCAGGAATTGAGCTATTACCGGAATTTGTGTTCGAAACAGGGAATTCCATTTGAATTGGACGAGAGCACTCTTCGAGAGCGACTCCGGGAGCGGGTGGCGTCCAGAGGCATCTCGGCCAAAAAGCAAGGTGCGCTGCACGTTGCCTATGCCACGCCGTTAGGTAACTGGGAAAGGCACAATATCCCGCCGGCGCTGAAGCAATTCGGCGCTTTCACACCATTTTACCTGAAGGAAAGGGGGTTTGATTCAGATTCCCCGGATTGGCTGCGGAACCGGCGCAATTTGGACCGCGAACTGATTCAATTCCTAAGGGAAACCGCTCCCAAAGTTGACGTACTGGTGAGCTATCTTAGTGGTTGGCATATCTCCCCAGAGACGATCATGACCATTAACCGGATGGGCATAGCAACTTGTGCTTACTGGTGGGATGATCGTTTGTCGTTTAGAGGATCATTGCAGGGAGGGCGCTTCACAGGTTCAGAACCTCTGGCTTCGGCCTACGATTTAAATTTGACGAATTCTTCCGATTCGATCATGAAATACCTGGCAGAGGGCGGCCTGGCCATGTTCTGGCCCGAGGGCGCCAATCCCGAACACTTCAGGCCTTTGAATCTTCCGTTGCGATACGACGTGACCTTTATCGGCGCGTGTTATGGCCAACGGCCTATGTACATCGGTTATTTAAAAAAGCATGGGGTCAGAGTTGAGGCGTTTGGCCCCGGTTGGCCCAACGGGTCCATATCGGAGCATCAAATGGTTGAAATCTACAACGCCTCACGCATCAACCTGGGCTTCTGCGGAATAGGCTACTCGATGAAAGAGATGTGCCTGAAAGGGCGGGATTTCGAAGTCCCCATGAGCGGGGCATTATATCTCACCAGCGAACAGCGCGATTTGCATCGTGTGTACAAGGTCGGAGAGGAAGTGGTCACCTACAGCGGGAAAACGGATTGCCTGGCCAAGATCCGTTATTTGCTCGACCATGGAGATGAATCGGCCCGTATAAGAGAGGCTGCCCGCCGGCGTTGTTTGTCGGAACATACATGGTTCCGGCGCTTTGAAAAGGCGTTTGGCATGATGGGGTTGCTGGAGGACCGTATTTAAAGCCGGCTGCCTGCAAACCGGGTCATAACCGGACAAGTTCCAGGTGCAATCGCCGCGATCTGAGCAAATGGCCCTGAGAACAGAAACCGCAGAAGCCTTCGCAAAACTCCTTGTAAAAGGTTCTCAGACCAAGTTGCATTCAAGATGGTGCTCGATGCCTCAAAATCCCCCCTGCCCCCCTTTAGAAAAGGGGGGGAACCCTAACAGCGCGCCCAAACTACACCACCCTTTTCTAAAGGGGGGCAGGGGGGATTTTGAACGCAATTCTGCATGATGCCCGCCTCTGTGGTGAACGGTAGCTCATAAACTAACATCTGGCCACAAACGAGTTGCAAATATAATGATTAGAGTTGTACACTTTCAAAGACGTAGTCAGAATGGGTTTAGTTTGGAAAGGCTTTTTGCCGACATTCGACGAAAGCTGCCTCCGAATATTGATTGCCGGCTTCGAATTAATAAGTATCCTAGTACTGGGTTTTTCCCACGACTCATTGACGCTATTAGCGCCAGCTTCAATCAGGGACAGATAAATCATATTACGGGAGATGTGCATTATCTCACTATGTTTCTCAGGAAGAAGAGGACAATTCTCACGATTTGTGACTGCTCTTCTTTGGAACGACTAAAAGGCATCAGGAAAGCCGTTGTATTTCTTTTGTGGTACTGGCTACCCGAAAAGAGGTCATCGGTAATAACTGTCATTTCCGATCATACAAAAAAGGATCTTTTGACATATTTATCATGCGACCCACAGAAAATAGAAGTTATCTACTGTTGTGTTTCTCCAATATTTAAATCCGCTCCACGAAAATTCAATAGTGAAAAACCTACAATCCTCCAGGTCGGAACCGGCGTTCACAAGAACCTGATTCGACTCGCCGAATCACTGCAAGGCATTCCTTGTCACTTGCGAATAATCGGGCGCCTTTCTTATGACCAGTTTGAAGTGCTCAACAAACTCGGTATCGAGTACTCAAATGCATTCGACCTGTGCGATGAGGAGATGGTAAAAGCGTATGCCGACTCTGACCTGGTGGCGTTCGTTTCAACCTATGAGGGCTTTGGTTTGCCGATAATCGAAGCTAATGCGGTAGGGCGGCCTGTTGTAACGAGCAATATAATGTCGATGCCCGAGGTGGCGGGAGATGCCGCTTGCATGGTAAACCCATTTGACGTCAGATCAATCCGGGAAGGAATTCTTCATGTTATGAGGGACGAATCATATAGAGAGAGCCTGGTTAATAAAGGGTATGCGAATGTCGAACGATTCCGACCAGAGCTCATTGCCTCCCAATATGCACAAGTCTACGAGAAGTTGCGGAATCGCTCCAAATGATTTTCTCTATGTGGATCATGCGACCGCGCCGCATATCCTTTTGTCGTTTAAGTCAAGGGAAAAGGCGAGTATTCTACGCGGTTAAATGGTGATAGTTGGTGGCTGATTATAGAACCAGTTTATACTCGCATTACGCATCGCTTTTCCAAAATTCGGGGGCCGAGTCCAACGTCATCGCCGCCGAACGATAGGGCTCCGCATATGAGTATTACTTTCGCGGATACTCGATGTCGTTTATTAGAGATATCTACGTACCACCAAGTCTACGGTGTATGTGTATATTGGCATCTCCGAATTATATATATGGAGGGATATGTAATGAAGATACCAACAATAGCAATCGTAGTGACTCATCCCATCCAGCACTTCTGCCCTCAGTACGTTAGCTATTCTACAAATAACAACTATTTTATAAAGGTATTTTTTGCATCAAAAGCTGGAAGTGATATGTATTATGACCCAAAGTTTGGAAAAGAGATAAAATGGGGTAATCTGTGTTTAGAAAACTTCAACCATGAGTTTCTAAATGGTGGCCAAACACTACCTATAACGTCCCAACTAGACGCTCCAGAACTCGAACACAAGCTAGAGGAATATTCACCGGATTACGTATTTCAATATGGATATTCACAAAGATTACAGAGGCGAGCATATAGATGGGCTGTAAAGAACAATATACCATTGTTGCACTTTGCAGATTCAGAGCTTAGACACGTTAGAGCATTTAGAAATAAACTTCTGAAGAGGCTATATCTGCCACACTTTTACAAACAGATATCCGGATTTCTAACAGTCGGGGATGCGAATGAAGCGTATTACAGACACTATGGTGTTCCTGATCGCAAGTTTTTCCGATCTCCACTTCCTATAGACATCAAGCATTACGAAGTTGTAAAGGCTGGGCGTGACGTGTATAATACAGAATTAAGGAGTGCGTATAATATACCAGACGATAATGTTGTATGCTCTGTAGTTGGGAAGCTAGTTCATTGGAAGTCGCAAATCCATACTATAAGCGCATTAGCACAGCTCGATGGGACGTTAGGTAATGTATCATTACTGATTATAGGATCAGGTGAGGATGAACACATATTAAAGAGTGCCGCCAACTCAATAAAGCATAATCAAGTAATATTTACTGGATTCGTAAATCCAATTGACTTGCCTAAATATTACGCAGCTACCGATATCTACATACATCCATCTTTTAGAGAACCGCACTCTGTAGCAATCAGTGAAGCCGTATACATGGGCTGTCCGGTGATACTGAGCGATTATTGTGGGAGCTACGGTTCGTCTGACGACGTGAGGCAAGGAAGAAACGGGTTCGTCTATACGTATGGCGATATAAATGAACTTTGTACGTATATAAGTGCATTGACGAAGGATATCGAATTGAGAAAGACATTTTCAAAGAACTCTGAGCAAATAGGCGTTTCCTCTCAGCGCCTGTCACACTTTGAAGGTCTTGAATCAGCGATCAAATCGCTATCATTAAAGAAATGAGAAGAAGTAAGGGGCGAATGAGGTGGATACAGGTAGAAACTTCAAATCACTCCAATGTGCTATTAGTCGGTTTTTTGCGGATTGGCGAGACAGACCGGCATCGATTTTGGCCAGGATGATCCGGGCGGCGCCAAGATGCTTCTGCCATTCGACGTGGATTTTGCCGACGACGCGGTGGGCCTCACGCAGGTACCAGTAGGTCTGCCCTTACATGTCTTTTTATAGAGATGCGGCATGCAGACAGAGGCGGATGATTGAAAGCTTCATGTCCGGAATCGACCATGGGTAGCAGGATAAGCTTGGTGAAGCCTGCTTCTTAGTCTACTCTGAAAGTAATTCAGTTCAAGGCACGAAAATGCCCTCGTTTGAAATTGGAAATATTGACCATTATTCAAAATTAACTTATGTAAATATCTGAAATAGGGGTTATGTATGAAAGTAGTATATGTTGGAGATTTACATCATGGTACCACAACCTATGCACGATTTAAGGGCCTGAAAGAATTTGAAGACAATGTGAAGGAGTTTAATATAAGGAGCTATTTTGATGGAATTTCTCATGTCCGTTCCTTTATCGAGTGGAAAGTGCTCCGGGGGCCGATTTTACGGCGTGCCAACAAAGATCTATGCATACTGGCCGAGTTTTTTAGACCCGATATAATATGGGTTGATAAGGGCCATTGGATTTATCCTTCCACTGTTAAACGCCTTCGCACGTATGGTGCGTTTCTGGTGCAACACAATACCGATTCTTTATATCCCGGCATGTGGAGTGTTAGACGGCAGTATCGGCTTCAGCGAAGAGCGTTGCCCCATTTCGATCTGTACTTTACAAGTAATCATTTAGATCACGAATTCTTATGCAGGCAGAAGGCACCTCGTACGGAATTGACCTATCTTGGCCACGATCATTTTCGTTTTGACAATGCGCAACTCACTGCAGACCTGGCCGATAAATGGGCCAGCGATCTGCTTTTCGTAGGACACTACGAGGAACGTACAGGCGAGTGCATCCTGGCCCTGCTGGAAGCGGGCCTGCCGGTTACAGTCTATGGATCAGGCTGGGAGAAACCCACCAGACGGTCAAAAGCTTTTCAAGACCTTGTTGGATTACGTGTTCTGGACGATGAGGAATATGTTTGGGCCTTGAAGGGAGCGAAAATTGGGCTTTGTTTCCTTTCGGAACTCAATGGTAACTATGATGCCGGCAGAAGCTATGAAATACCTGCTTGCGGAACTTTCCTTCTGGCCACGCGTACGCGCCGACACATGGAGTGTTACGTGGAAGGGAAGGAGGCTGAGTTCTTTGGAGGAATTGAAGAACTGGTACAGAAGGCTAAATTTTACCTGGAAAACGACTCCCTACGACACAAGATTGCTCAAAATGGATGGCTCAGGTGCACGACTTCAGATTATTCATGGATGCGCTACATGCGTGATGACTGGTCAAAGGTCCTGGCTGCTTTTGAAGAACGTAAACAGAAATCGGGAAGATGAAGGTCACTGGGGATTCAGGCGCATAATGAGTCTTGGTAAATCCAAAATTTTTGTTACCGGATCAGCGTGTTTCGTCGGCCTAGTTGATCGTTTGTTGGACGATGGACACGTGGTTGCCGGTTACGATAATTTCACGGCAGGGTTCGAGAGGTGCCTGGAAAAGGCAAGATTTACCCTGAAATTCTCAATGACCTGCGGTGACCTACTCGAATTACCCACCCTGACAAAAGCAACGGCCGGCAGCGATTTTGTATTCCAACTGGCTGCGAATGCCGATGTCCGTTTTGGTTTTGAACATGCTCTCAAGGAACTTGAGCAGAACACGATAGCGACGTTCCATGTTCTCGATGCGATGCTGGTTAATGGGATCAGAAAGATAGTCTTCCCATCGCCTTGGTCCATATATGGAGAGGCGGACATTTTCCCCGATAAGAAGAACGCTAAATGATAATTACAAGGAGTCCTTTGCGGATATCGCTCGGCGGCGGTGGAACGGACCTGCCCTCCTACTACCGGGACCATACCGGTTTTCTTATCGCGGCCGCCATTGATAAATTTGTTTACATAACGATTCACCAAGCATTCGTGGATGAGTTTATCGTCAAGTACTCCAAGCTAGAGAGAGTGAAACACCCTGACGAGGTGGAGCACCCTATTATACGCGAGGCTTTGAAACTTGTTGCCATAACTGCCCCGTATCTCGAAATAACCAGTATGGCGGATATTCCGGCAGGGACGGGGCTCGGTTCATCGGGGAGCTTTACCACAGCGCTTCTGAAGGCACTGCATACTTTAAAGAAAAATCTCATCCATCCCGAAGAACTCGCGGAACAGGCATGCTATATCGAGATTGAAAGACTGGGTGAGTTTATCGGCAAACAGGACCAGTATATTGCCGCATATGGAGGCATAACTTGTTTCAAATTCCTGCCCGACGGGAAAGTGGAGGCCTGGCCGCTCAATATTTCGAGTGAAACGCTTTACAATCTGGAGGATAATCTCCTGCTTTTCTTCACCGGATACTCACGTAGTGCTTCGGCCATACTTAAGGAACAAGACGTCAAAAGCCAGGCTAAGGATTTGGCAATGATAGAAAACCTTCATTTTGTGAAGGAAATGGGGTTCCGGAGCAAGGAGGCATTCGAATCGGGAAACCTGCGCGAGTTCGCGAGTATCATGAACGAGCATTGGCATTATAAAAAGAAGCGATCCGCCAATATGAGTAACTCCCACATAGACGATCTCTACGAGCTTGCTCTCGGCAATGGAGCCCTGGGAGGCAAACTCATAGGCGCAGGAGGCGGCGGATTTCTCATGTTCTACACGGAGGAAAAGAGCAGATTGCGCCATGCGATGTTCGGGGCCGGACTCAAAGAGGTGCGGTTCCGTTTCGACTTTGAAGGTACAAAGGTTGTCACTCAATCATGAAAATGTTGCCGGTGGCAATACTTGCAGGCGGCCTTGCCACCAGACTGAGATCGGTGACCGGAAAAGTACCGAAATCGCTGGTTGAAGTGGCGGGAAGACCTTTCATCGCTCACCAGCTCGATCTTTTGAAACGGAATGGCATCGAGCGAATAGTTCTGTGTGTGGGCTACCTCGGTGAAATGATATACGAGACGATTGGAAACGGTGAAGCATTTGGGATCCGGGTGGATTACTCTAATGACGGTGGCACATTACTGGGTACCGGCGGCGCTGTCCGGAAGGCTGTGCCCCTTCTTGGGGGGGCGTTTTTTGTGCTTTATGGGGATAGCTATCTTGACTGCCCTTATGGCGACATCCAGCAAGCTTTTGAGAAGAGCGGCAAGCCTGCGCTGATGACCGTTTTCCGGAACGAAGGGCGGTGGGACGAAAGCAATATCCTTTTCAGGGATGGGGCGATACTGCGCTATGATAAGAATAATCCCACCGATGACATGGGGTTCATAGACTACGGTCTTTCCGTGCTTACGGGCGCTTTATTTACAGAAATTAGGAGATGTGAGGTGTTCGATCTGGCCGATGTATATGCAAACCTGGTCGAAAAGGGCGAAATGGCAGGGTACGAGGTCCAGCAGCGATTCTATGAAATAGGTTCACACAGCGGGCTTGAAGAGACCCGAATGTATCTCCAGAATAGAGGCGAGCGGAGAGTGAAGTGATGGATGTTCAGCAGTATATCGAAATGTACATGCGGGAGACGAGTGAGATTGCGCGCACAATTAATAAGGACTCAATCGCCAGGGCGGTCAATATCCTCCTGGATACGAAGACACAGGGCGGAAGGCTCTTTGTGCTCGGTGTCGGAGGAGGGGCCGGTAATGCGTCACACGCCGTCAACGACTTTCGAAAGATAGCCGGCATTGAGTCGTATGCGCCTACGGATAATGTTTCCGAGCTTACGGCTCGTGTGAATGACGACGGGTGGGATAGCGTTTTCGAATGCTGGCTCAAGGGCAGCAATCTGACCGGGAAAGATTGTGTACTGGTTTTTTCTGTCGGGGGGGGCAATGAACAGAAAAGTATTAGCACTAATCTCGTTTACGCTCTGAAGTATGCCAAGACTGTTGGCGCCGGGATAATCGGGATTGTCGGCAGGGATGGCGGTTATACCGCCACAGTGGCCGACTCCGCAATCATCGTGCCCACAGTCAATAAGGACACCGTTACGCCACACACCGAAGCGTTTCAGGCGGTTGTCTGGCATATGCTGGTCTCTCATCCGGCACTCAAGAGTCATGAAATGAAATGGGAGTCGGTGAAGTAATGTTGCCTGCGGTTTTTCTGGACAGAGACGGCGTGATTAACCGGCTTGTGTTGAACCCGGCAACCGGGGAATACGAATCCCCCCATCATGCGGAGGATTTGGAACTATTTCCGTGGACGATAGAGGCACTTCGCATTCTTCAGCAAATCGGGTATAGGTTATTTCTTATCTCCAACCAGCCGAGTTACGCTAAGGGCAAGACATCGATAGAAAATATTCTGGCAGTCCACGACAAGATGCACCGAATATTTGGCCATAACGGCATTGTTTTCACCGACTATTTCTATTGTTACCATCATCCGAACGGTGTGGTGCCGGAACTCACGATCAAATGTAACTGCCGTAAGCCCGGCAGATATTTCCTTGAGCAAGCCCACAGGAACTACTGTTTTGCCGCTCCGGACTCGTGGCTCATAGGCGATCAGGTCTCCGATATCGTATGCGGTCAATCGTTCGGATTGAAGACGATTCTCATCAATGATATTCATTCAAAACACAAACGAGCACAAAGCAATCCGGATTACTTCGCTGACGATCTGCTTGGCGCAGTACGGATTATTATCGAGAAGAAGAAGGAGGTTGAGCGATGTACCGGAATCTCAAGATAAAGCTTTTCGCGGACGGAGCCGATGTCAACGAGATGAAGGATGCCTACCGGAAAGGCATCGTTAAAGGGTTCACTACCAACCCAACGCTTATGAAAAAGGCAGGGGTCACGGATTACATGTGTTTCGCGAAAGCTGTCTTGGCGGAGATACGGGACCTGCCGATATCCTTTGAGGTGTTCTCCGATGATTTCGAGTCTATGGAGCGAGAAGCACGGGAAATAGCAAGCTGGGGCGAAAATGTTTATGTCAAGATCCCAATCACCAATACCAAAGGGGCATCATCCATCCCGCTTGTCAGGAAACTATCTGCTGACGGGCTCCAGCTCAATGTCACCGCGATACTTACAGTCGATCAGGTTCGGAGCGTAAAAAACGCCCTTTCGCCGGCGGCACCGGCGATCGTGTCGGTCTTCGCGGGCAGGGTAGCCGATACGGGGCGGGATCCCATGCCGATCATGGAAGAGTGCGCCGCGCTGCTTGCAGGCAACCCTTCGGTGGAATTGCTTTGGGCGAGCTCCCGCGAGCTGCTGAACGTGTTCCAGGCCGAAAAGGTGGGATGCCACATAATCACCATAACGAACGACATATTGAAGAAGCTCTCGCTCGTAGACAAAGACCTCAGCGAGTTGTCTTTGGATACGGTGAAGATGTTTTACAATGACGCAAAACAGGCTGGCTTTACAATCTAAAACCACGCAAGACACACAACAGGACTGAATTCACCATCATCCAGGCACCGATGCTCCGATGGGCTACTTTTGGCTGGCATAAGGCCCCAGGATTCCAGTGAAATCGAAATGTGAAGACATGCAAAAACGCCTTCTAAATTTAGAATTTCTGCCGCAGAATCATCCGTTGTACTATTGTTCCAGCAACTTAAATCAACATGGAGGGGCTGGGCAGATGGCATTTTAAGGATTGCGGAGTCAAGCATTACCTTGTCCATCCCGATGAACGGGAACAAATTGCAGCCGCTGGGCTGAACCGCTGCTTAAGATCGTGTTACAGCAACAAGAACCGAATGCGGGAGATGCTCGATCAAGTTCAAGAACTGTAAATATTGTAGAATGCGGAGAACCTTATGAAGGCCAATACTGAACGAGAAATAATGCCCCTGCTGTTCGCTACGTCGGGGTTGCTTATTCCTTCTCTATATCTGCGCGCCGCAATGATCTTGGTTCTCGGCGTTATTATATACAGGATTGAGCGCAGACTTGCCCTGCTGGCGCCAGCCTCGCCCGGATGCATGTTCTGGCTTGGCAATTTCATGTCCTATGTATTTGGCGGTATTGGGACAGGTCTTATTTATGATTCATGGAATGACTATGGAATGCGCTATCTCGATGGTGCTTTACTGTATATCGGGCTTGGGCTTGTTTGCTACATTATCGGGATGTGGGCCGCGACTTCATTCGTGAAAGTAGATATGTCGTGGAGGGACATACTAAAAGATATCCAGTTTAAGCGTAAAGGAATTGCGATACTTAGTACATTCTTCATACTTTCAGTGATTGTCATGCATCTTTTTGGTTTTCATTATGAGGATTTATATGGGAATTTGGTTATTGGCGCAATACAGTCCATCGAAACACTGCCCATGATTCTTGCTGCCATCTATTTAGTGCGCGGAGGGCGAAGCTGGTGGGTCGTTGCAATCTTGCTCTGCAGTGGGTTCGTGAGGTCGATCGAGGGTATTTCGATGGGTTATGGACGAGCCACGTTTCTCATAGTATTTGTTGCCTGCGTATCGGTCTGGCTAAGTCTGCAATTATGGTATCGTATAAAGATTACAAGCAAAGCCAAGCTGCTGATTATGTCAATCCCATTTATGCTTCTGGTCTTTTTTGGAATTATGACCGAGTTTCGTGAGCTTTTTCAAAGTTCGGATGATTCAAGCAGATATACAAGAGAAGAGGCGCTTACGGCAGCCACTACAACCTTTTGGACACCTTCTAATGTGATAACGAGAAGTTTAGGCGCAATAGTTAACAGGGCAAACGAAGTTAATGGCCTGGAGCTGTTTGGCCGTGCGGAAAGTGGTGAATATGAACGTGCTGGATTTACTTACAACGACCTGAAACAAACTGTTATGGCGTGGGTGCCCAAGAGTTACTTTCCGGAAAAGGGGGTTGGAACAGGGAGAGATATAATGATAGAATATGGATTTGGCGAGGGGAATATTCCAACTTCTTTGTTAGGGGACATATTCAGAAGGTCAGGCATATTGGGGGTAGTTTGCGTATATTTTTTCTTGGGGCTGGCTTCAACCGTGTTGGCCTTGAAGCTAAAGAAGTCCGGGGGGAGTTTTGGTATTATAATGATTTATTATTTTGCACAGTTGAGTCTGCTGTTCTATACATTGGATGTTGATTGCATTGTTTCCACATATATCTATCGTATTCCTTCCAGCGCCGTGGTGGCGTACTTTCTGCTTCGCTTTTCCGGAATCCTGGCGGCGGTTCCCGCTAAGAGCGCGCCAACTCATGGCCGGCGCCTCAATGTCATGAAGCCGTATACCCCCACCAGGCCGGCGTAAGAGGAATGGACGACAAAGGTCGTAAGTCCGGTTCAATGCTGTACGTCAATGCTCGACATGCTCGAATCATTTGGATATGTCCGCAGATTACTTATAAAAATCTCGTAAGGGTTCACCACAGAGAACACTGAGGCCACAGAGGTGGATTTAAATAATATAACTGAGCAGATCATTGGGGCGGCGATTGCCATCCATCGCGAACTGGGCCCGGGGCTCCTTGAATCAACCTACGAGGCATGTCTTGCATACGAACTGGTTGGACAAGGGCTTAGAATCGAACAGCAAAAAGTTGTCCCCGTGCGCTATCGCGGTGTATACCTGAATTGTGGTTATCGGATTGATTTGTTGGTTGAGGGCAGGGTTGTCGTTGAATTAAAGGCAGTTGAAGAACTGGAACCGATTCATGAAGCACAATTGCTGACCTACCTGAAACTGGGAGGCTGGAAACTCGGCCTGTTAATCAATTTCAATGTGCAGGTATTGAAGGACGGCATACGCCGGAGAATTCTATGATCTTTCTCCCCTCTGTGTTCTCTGTGCCTCTGTGGTGAACGGTAGCAAAATCTCAGATCCAAGAGTGGTGATGGTGTCGTCCACTGTTGTTTTGCCAGGTACTGTTTAACGTCTTCAAGATGGGATTGAGCAGGAATGTGCGGAATAGCCGGCGTACTCTCGGCAGATAGTCTGATGGCGGAACAGGCGGTGCGCGCCATGAACCGGCGTCAGGCCCACAGGGGTCCGGATGACACGGGGCTCGAGGTGTTGAACGTTCCCGGGGGGTGCCTTGTGCTTGGGCATCAGCGGCTCTCCATTCTGGATCTCTCTTCGGCCGGCCATCAGCCGATGCAGAACCCGCATACCGGCGACTGGATTGTCTATAATGGAGAGGTTTATAACTACCCCACTCTGCGTGCCGAAATGGAAAGCGAGGGAATCTTATTTAGCAGCCGGTGTGACACGGAGGCAATCCTTTACTGCTATGCGCGATGGGGCGCGGAGAGCTTCGATCGGCTGGAAGGAATGTTTGCCATCGCCCTTTACGATTGCGGAAGGCAACGTATTGTCCTGGCCCGCGACCATCTCGGAATAAAACCTTTGTATTACGCCATAACTCAAAAGGGTCTCGTATTCTCATCGGAGCTGCGTGCAATCGAAGCCTCCGGATTTGTGGAATGCAATATAGATCGCAGAGCGGTGGCGGGATTGCTGGCTTACGGATCCGTGCCGGGTCCGTTGACAATGTTCAAGGGTGTCAGGCTGCTAGAACCCGGGGTATGGGGAAGCATTGATCTTCCATTCGAGCCTGACAAGAATAGATCGTTAAGCACCGCTCGTTTTTGGGATTTTCCGGCCCCTGGAGCGGTTTCTGATCGAAGGGAAGCAGTCATTGAAACGCGGGCCAGACTTGAAATGGCTGCCCGCAAACACCTCTTGAGCGATGTTCCGGTAGGTGTTTTTCTCTCCAGTGGTCTTGACAGCACCGCCGTGACGACTTTGTGCGCCAGGATGGAACCAGGTTCCATCAATACTTTCACCGTCAGCCTGGCTGACTATCCGGCAATTGACGAAAACCCAATTGCAGGGGAAACTGCTCGACTAATCGGCACCAGGCATCACAGCATAACCCTTGAGGACTCCGTGGTGCGCCGGTTGACATATTCCTGGCTCAACAGCATGGACCAGCCGAGTGTCGATGGACTGAATACCTTTATAATATCGGGCGCCGTGAGGGAGCAAGGAATCAAAGTAGCCCTGTCCGGACTGGGAGGCGACGAAATTTTTGGTGGTTACAGCGGTTTTAGCATTATACCAAAAATCATGTACTGGGGTAAAATTGGTTATAAATTGCCGCTTTTTGTCCGCAGTGCATTAGCCGACATGCTATTTGCGGGAAAGTACAAATCCCAGAGGGAAAAAGCCCGCGAACTTGCACAAACCGCGCCCGTGCTGAGTAGTATCTATTTCCGGCTCAGGCGGCTTTTCTCGGACAAATCGATGCGATATCTGGGTTTCGAGCGTGACGGGCTCGAGCTGAATGAAGAGTTTTTACCGCGGGAAATATTGTCTTCGAAAGAAATTGAATGTTCTGATCCTGAAGCGCTCATTAGTGTTCTGGAAAGCCGTTTCTACATGGGCAACACGCTGTTGCGAGATGCGGATGTGTGCGGCATGGCTCACGGTCTTGAGATTCGGGTACCGTTGCTGGACCGGGTCTTGGTCGATTATGTGTACTCACTGCCGGGAAAATGGCGGGTTAAGCACAAAGGTGTTAATAAGCCGCTTCTTGTCGAAGCACTTGGTGATGAGTTTCGCCCGGAGCTTCTAACATTGGGAAAGCGTGGTTTTTCGCTCCCTATCGATCATTGGATGACAGGTCATTTAAGGCAGTATTGCGAACATCTGCTCCAAAGAATTTGTGAGTGGGGAGAAATTGAGCCGTCTGCAGTAAAGAGAGTCTGGAGTGATTTCCTGTCCGAACCCGACGGTCCGGCCTGGTCCCGCGCATGGCTGCTTATCGTTTTGGGCGCCTGGTATGATAAATGGGACTCGACCGGCAGATAGGGGGACGTGGATGAAGGTCATTCAGATAGTGCCGGGGATACTTGACGAAGCAAGCGGCACTTCGCATTCGGTACCCGGTCTTTGTCAGGCTCTCGCCAATAAAGAGATAGACCTGGAACTGCATGTGAACAACGGGCACAAACCGGGAGGAGCATCCTACAAATTTTACGCTCACGGCTGCTGGAACTGGCCCCCAAGGCTCGACTGGTCTCCGAAGATGAGCCGGGCCGCCAGGGAAGCGGCCAGAGGAGCCGACATTCTCCACAGCCACGGATTGTGGAACATGGCCAACATTTATTCAGGCTGGGCGGTGCGCGGGACAGCTTGCCGGCTCGTAATAAGTCCTCGCGGAACATTAAGCTACCATGCGATGAGTTTTTCACGCTGGAAAAAGACCATCATCTATCATCTGTGGCAGCGCAGGGTGCTGAACCATGCTGCCTGTTTCCACGCCACGAGCCAGGCGGAATACGAGGCGATTCGCGGTATCGGACTGAGCGCTCCTGTTGCCCTGATCCCCAATGGAATTGACGTTCCGGATATTGGCCCCTGTTTTTCAGGAAAAATGAAACGAATGCGCAGGCTGCTTTTCCTGGGCCGGATCACCCCCATAAAGAAGATAGACAATCTTCTCAAGGCGTGGCTTGCAATCCAGGAACAGCATCCCGATTGGGAACTGCACATAACCGGTGTGGACGATCGCGGACATGAATCCCAGATGAAAATGCTGGCAAAGCAACTGGGAGTGGAGCGAGTAACATTTACCGGTCCGGTTTACGGCAAAGACAAAACACGCGCTTTTCTGGAGGCCGATCTTTTCGTCCTCCCCAGTTGTTCGGAGAACTTTGGCATGGCCGTCGCGGAGACGCTGGCCCATGGCGTCCCGGCAATTGTCACTAAGGGCGCTCCTTGGGAAGGACTCGACGCTCAGGACTGTGGCTGGTGGATAGAAATTGGCGTAGAGCCCCTTATTGAATGTCTAAAAGACGTATTTCGCCAAACGCGGGAATCCCTGTCAAGGCGGGGAGCAAATGGGCGCAAATGGATGGAACGGGATTACTCCTGGACAATGGTGGGCGATAGAATGCTGATGACCTACAATTGGCTGTTGCATGGGGGTGCCGTGCCCAAGTGGGTCCGGTTAGAGTGAAGCTTCGCTCTTCTTGGGTTGATTTCCCACCAGGAATGCGCAAAGCGCTGACGCATTAATACAGCAGATACTTGAAGGCTTTTAACAATTTATTAAAAAGATACGATGAAGATCAATATCCTTACCGGGGCATTCATCCCGCTTCCTCCCGCCGGGTGCGGCGCTGTTGAAAGAGTGTGGCATGGGCTGGCGCCATACTTTGCTTCACAGGGTGATGAGGTAACATTCTATGCGCGCGCTCATCCATCCCAGGCTTCTGATGAGATCGTTGACGGAGTCCGGTACGTGCGGCGTCATCAATTCAAACAGACAGGCAGTCGTCCAATCAATATTTTGAAAGGTTTCATGTATGCCCAGGGCATTCTCCGAGTTCTCAAGCCCGCGGACATCTTTATATGCAATGATTTTTGCACTGGCCTGCTTTCTCCATATGTAGCCAATAAATATGGAAAATTGGTCTTAAATGTCCAACGAATGCCTAAGAAGTTTTTGCGTGGTTATTATGAGAAATCAGCATGCCTGGTGGCGGTTTCAGAAGCGACCAGGAATGCCATTGGAAAAATTAATGCAGGGCTTCTTGACAAAACGTATGTCGTACCCAATCCTGTTTACACTGATGTTTTTCACCCACCCCTATCCCCAAGGAACAATGCGGGGCCGCAAACTCTTCTGTATACGGGAAGAATACATCCTGAGAAGGGATTGCATCTGCTTGTAAAGGCGTTCGCCCGGGTCCATCAGGATTTTCCTCAACTTCGGCTCAAGATTGTCGGCCCTTGGCGCCACGATCAGGGTGGTGGTGGTGGGGAGTACCTGCAGCGGCTTTCTCATTTGGCTTCCGGTCTGCCGGTTGAATTCGGCGAACCATTGAATGATGTAAAAGATTTGGCGAAGCTTCTTCAGGGCTGCCATTTCTACTGTTACCCGTCTCTTGCTGAACAGGGTGAAGCTTTTGGAGTGGCGGCCCTTGAGGCCTGCGCCACCGGCCTTGTGCCGGTTGTTTCAGATCTGACGTGTTTCCAGGAATTTGTCAGAGATGGTGATAATGGGATTGTTTTCAACCATCGCTCCGAAGATCCTATTGGCAAGCTGGTGGAGGCCCTCCGCCGAGTACTGGCCGATCCCGAGCACTTGGAGAAGATGGGTGCGCTGGCGGTTGAAACCGCAAATAATTTCAGTTACGCCAAGATTGCGGCCAGGTATATGAAGGTTTTTGACGATCTTTTTAAGAATAAACGCGCCAAAAAGATGCAGGGACAGCGTTGAGCAAAAATCCCATCACAGTGATCACTTTCACTCTGAATGAGGAGTATCACCTCCCAGGCGTTCGATTCTGCGAAGGACTGGGCGAGAGAGAAATTTACACTTGAAATAATACGTAAAGGAATTTCTCGTCGCTTTGGCATTCCCTATCTGAATAGAACAACCGAGGGTATCCATGTCGCCCATTGCGGGATACATTCTGGCCAAGAATGAAGCCTCAAATATTGAGAGGTGTATCGAATCAATAAAGTTTCTAGGCATTCGAGTAGTAGTTCTTGATTCTGGATCTGTCGACAATACAGTCGAAATCGCTGCACGCTATCCATTTGTTACAGTTGAACATTATAAGTATATTGACCATCTGACGTCATATAATTATATTTGTAAGGAGCGAACTTCCTCATCGGATTACGCTTTGGTTTTGGATGCAGATATGTCACTCACCGTTGAGCTTTGCAATGAGATCAAACTGCTTGTGAACCGGATCGGTTTGAATATTATTGCAGCCCCGATACAGATGTATTGGAATGGACAAGAGCTGACATACGGCTCTTTATATCCCCCCAAACCCTTTTTGTTCAAAGGTGGGCCGGCGTATTTTGCAGCAACAGGCCATGGTGAAACCGTGCTGCCCCAATATGATGTCCTTGTGACGCGGAGTTGTATTGTACATGATGATCGCAAGGAATACAGCACCTATTTGCACAGTCAGATGCGCTATGCCGCCAATCTGCTGAAACGAGCCCAAGCAGGCGATCTTAACTGGCGGGACCGGCTAAGAATCAGAACGCCTATGATGGTGTTTGCATCGCCTTTCTACTCTTTGTTTTGCCGCTTAGGGATTCTCTCCGGCAAAGTAGGGCTGCTGTATGCCATGGACCGGCTCATTGCCGAGGCGATCGGTTACAGGGAGGTTTTGGCGAAACGGATTGCGGACAAAAGCACCGGGCCTTAGTCGTGGTTTAGAGTTTTAAGTTTTTCGGGCATTGGTCGTATTCGATGGCTTCACAGGATCTGGCATGTGCTTACTCAGAAAATAGAGCCAGTCGATGGGGAAGCCTAGATCATGAGCCGGTATCTGTTATTATTCTGGTATGATCTGCGGGTTTTGACCTCGCCCTTGCAGAAACTTGTGACAGGGCGCACCAATGTTGAATGCCGAGGTGCCAAGTAATGCCTAGCCACCGCCATATTGAAGGTATGTCTTTAACTGCTCGCGGCATGTTAACTGCTCGCGGCATGTTGCTGCACAGCGGATTTCTATCGAAGTCCCAGTATTGGGAAGCGGACAGGCAAGAGGCATACCAGTTGGAACTGTGTAGAAAACTGCTGATCTCGGCATATGAAAATACCCGGTATTACCGCAGGCTTTTCCATCTTGCCGATTTTGACCCATACACCAGCTTGAAAAGCCTGGATGATCTCAAAAAGATCCCGATACTGAAGAAGGAGACCATACTCCAGAATAAATCAGACATGGTGAACGGTCATGAGTTGCGCCAATCCCTGGTGTTGAGAACGAGCGGCACAACCGGGCAGCCATTCAAAAGCTACGTATCGAAAAAGCATTGGATCGTGGAGCAGGGCCTCACCTGGCGTCACTGGTCGTGGATGGGCTATCGGTTTCGGGATCGAATGGCAATTATCCGGGCCTATGTTCCAAAACCCGGTGAGGCGCTGTGGAAGCTTGATAATATCCGTAATTTTCTCTATTTCTCGGCTTATCACCTGAGACCGGAAAACATTTCCTCCTACGTCGCCAAGCTCACCCAATGGCGTCCGCGATTTATTCGCGGCTACCCATCCTCATTGTACATCTTCGCAAGAATGGCAAAAGATCTTGGTCTTTCCGTTCCCAGGGCGAAAGGCATTCTAACCGCATCGGAAACACTGCTCCCTCATTACCGTGAGACCATCGAAGAAGTGTTCGGCGGGAAAGTGTTCGATTGGTACGGTCAAGCCGAGGCGTCAATAACAATGAACGAATGTGGGGTCCACAATGGCTTGCACATCAATATCGAATATGGAGTGTGTGAATTGAACGGGGACCCGCTTCTTCGCGAGAATGAAAGAAGGATAGTGGCAACCTGTCTTCAGAATTACGCCATGCCATTGATTAGGTACGATACTGGAGATATTGCCGTCATTGACGATGAAGGCCCCTGCGCATGCGGGAGAACATTGCCCAAGGTTAAAGCGATCCTCGGGCGATCGGATGACTTATTATTTACTCCTGATGGCCGAGTTATCCCAAGTGTCAATCTGTATGCCTTGATGTATCCCCACGTCGATAAGATCATTGCATTCCAGTTCATTCAGGAGACTGTGGACCGGCTTGAACTGCGCCTGAAAACAAACCTGTTTCATGAAAGAGACCGCGACAGGCTAAGGGCGGATCTTGTAGATCGATTCGGCACTTCCGTGAAAATTGACATAATTCAAGAAGTTGATTTCGTGCAGGTGGGCGAAGGTAAGACTCCAGTGATTGTCTCAAAGGTCAAGAATGCCCTCTTTTAATAATCCCGCGCTGATATGTGATTTGCACTGTCATTCCATATATTCATATGACGGTTTCCTTACAGTGGAATCCTTGATCAGGGATTGTGGACGTAAGCGGATCAACTGTATTGCGATTACCGATCATGATTGCATAGGGCTCTCCGAGGAAGAAAAAGCTCAGATTGAGAAAGGCGGCATCGCATGTATAGTTGGTTGTGAGATCAGCACCGACAGCGGGGCTCATATCATAGGACTTTTTATCCGAAGCCTTCCAGAGCGTCGAGATGCCGGATCGATTGCCGACCACATTGTCGCCCAAAATGGATTGATCCTCATTCCTCACCCGTTCAGGGATTCTACGGGGTTTCTCCGGCAATACCGGGAAAATCCTTCTTGCATAGAATATGTACTGGAGCGAGCGTCATTCATCGAACTGTATAATGGGAAATATGAGCTGCCGTCGGAGCGGCAAAAAATCAGAGACCTGGCAAGCAGATTCGGGCTCCGGCTCATTGCTGCCAGCGATGCGCATAAATCCTGGGATGTCGGACGCTTAGTCACTACTTTCAACTCACTTGGCCCTGACACCCAGATAAGGTCGCGGCTGCTTACCGGTGAAATCGAAATGTATGCAACTGCCCAGCCACAGGCCGACACCGGCCGAATGCTGCGCAGGATTGACGATTTCAGGCTGAGCCCGCACTATGCATATATTATCGGCCTTATCCCTCCGTACATTAGGAAGGCCATTAAGCAGATAATTTATAAATACAAATATGACCAATATCAACGAACGTGTATTGATATCGGACCACAAGAAGCAATAAATATTCAGAGATTGGAATAGATGCCTTTAGCTCCAGCCCCGTTCATTGCAAAGATGAAGGAGTATAAAGTAACTCCTCAAGAAGTGTGGCACACGTCTAAATCCGATGGACTGATGAAATTGGATTGGAACGAATCGACATCCACTCCCGATATAGTCAGAGATGCGTTAGTCTTCTTTTTGCAGAAACCTGGCGCTATCGATTGGTATCCCTACGTCACGGCATTGAGGCTGACGAATAAAATTGCCTCCCGCTTGGGAGTCTCTCCCATGCAAATTCTTGTGTCCTGTGGGTCCGACACTGCACTTGACGCTATCGCGCGAACTTATCTTTTCCCTGGTGATATGGTACAAGTGGTATATCCTGGATATGATAATTTCCGCATCTATGCGGAATCATGCGGCGCTACCGTGCCAAAGTCGGTTCATGTATCTTCGAATTCTTTCGCATCCAGCTTTTTGGATGCATCACTTTCCGCCACCAAATGGAAAATCAATAGCTTGGTGAGGAAAGAACAATAGACTAAAATTAGTTGCCTGGAACGAGATACTGTTGAAAATATTAAGCCCAATATGATGTAATCCATGAAACAGATTCTCCAAAACCTGAAAACCGGCCACACGGAACTGTCCGAGGTACCCTGCCCGAGACCAAGGCCGGGGTACGTACTTATTAGGACACGAGCATCACTGATATCCGCCGGCACAGAGCGCATGCTGGTGGAATTCGGTAGGGCCAATGTAATCAATAAGGCTCGGCAACAGCCTGAAAAGGTGCGCATGGTGCTTGACAAGATCCGGACCGACGGGTTAACGGCAACACTCGATACCGTGCAAAGCAAGCTCGATCAACCACTGCCGCTTGGATACTGTAACGTCGGTCTCATCCTCCAGGGTGCGGATTCGCAATTCCAGGCCGGGGACCGGGTGGCTTCCAACGGGTGCCACGCTGAATTCGCCTCTGTTCCCATAAACCTGTGCGCCGGGATTCCAGATAATGTGAGCGATGAGGAAGCAGCTTTTGCAGTGGTTGGGGCGATTGCACTTCAAGGGGTGCGTCTTGCAAATCCAACGCTTGGTGAAGCATTTGTGGTAACGGGTCTTGGGCTTATCGGGCTTATAGCCGTTCAGTTGCTTCGGGCAAACGGCTGCCGCGTTCTCGGCATCGACCATGATTCTTCCAGGCTGGAACTGGCGCGCCTGGTTGGAGCTGAGACAGTGGACCTTTCCAGGGGAGAGGACCCTGTTTCCGCTAGCCAGGCGTTTACGCGGGGACAGGGTGTGGATGGAGTTCTGATCACTGCCGCCACCGAGAGCAGCGAGCCTGTTCGTCATGCCGCACTCATGTGCCGCAAGCGGGGAAGAATTGTGCTCGTAGGGGTTACCGGCCTTGAGCTTTCCAGGGACGATTTCTACAAGAAGGAACTCTCATTCCAGGTTTCCTGTTCGTATGGGCCTGGCAGGTATGACCCCGAGTACGAAGAAAAAGGGCATGATTACCCCCTGGCGTACGTCAGGTGGACCGAACAGCGCAATTTAGCAGCGGTCTTGGACTTGATGGCAGCCGGAGCGCTGGATGTTAAACCGCTCATTTCCCATAGATTTCCGATTGAACAAGCCACGCAGGCTTATGAATTGCTCGCCGGAAAAGAACCGTATTTAGGTATTCTTCTGACATACAAAAAAAATGAAGATGTTGAAAGCGAGCCGCCGGAGAGCACGGTGGTGCTGAGCAAAGGTCTTCACCCGGCCCATGGGGGGCCTGGATCTCCTGTTGTTGGATTCATTGGTGCAGGCAATTATGCCGGAAGAGTATTGATTCCTGCATTCAAGAAGGCAGGGGCTGGCCTTCATTGCCTTGCCAGCGCCGGCGGGGTGAGCGGCGCTCACTTCGGGAGAAAGTTCGGGTTCTCGGAGACGACTACGGATACGAGCAACCTGTTCGAGAGCGAGCGGATCAATACCATAGTTGTAGCGACCAGGCACGATTCTCACGCCGGTTTTGTCCTGCGTTCCCTCGAGGCGGGGAAAAACGTCTTTGTTGAAAAACCCCTCTGCCTCAACCTGGATGAGCTGAAAGAAATCGAAGAACTCTACTCGAAAATGACAAGCCGAGGCCGATCACCCATGGTAATGGTTGGTTTCAACCGGCGTTTTGCTCCCCAGGTTCAAAAGATAAAGGAACTCTTGGCTGGAACCAGACAGCCAAAATCATTCATCATGACTGTTAATGCAGGCCCGATTCCTTCAGACCACTGGACGCAGGACCCCGCTTTGGGAGGAGGCAGAATTATTGGCGAAGCCTGTCACTTCATCGACCTGCTCCGTTTTTTAGCCGGGGAGCCAATAGTTGAGCATCTAGCCGTTTACCTTCAGCAGAATGGCCCAAGAGACAATGCGATTTTCACCCTCGGCTTCTTAGACGGCTCTATTGGTTCGATTCATTACCTTGCAAACGGGCACAGGTCACTGCCAAAGGAAAGACTGGAGGTATTCTGCGGGGGACGAGCGCTGCGGCTGGACAATTTTCGCAAACTCAAAGGTTATGGCTGGCCGGGTTTCAGGAAAATGAACCTCTGGCGGCAGGACAAGGGGCAGGGGGCCTGCACGGCCGCTTTTCTGCAAGCCGTTCGCGAAGGCAAACCAAGCCCGATTCCCTTCGATGAAATAGCGGAGGTGAGCAGGGTGACGATAGAACTTGCTGCGGTAGAAGGAAACAGGTGAGCGAGATTTCGACCCCGCAGCATACCGCTGTTGGGCTGCATAGCGACATGGCACTGATTACACAGAGAGGAAAGTAAATGATGGAGACAATACGTAAAGCAGCCCGTAGCGTTCTCGGATGGGATTCCGGGCTCTACAGGGCCGGAGCGACATCCCTAGATTTTCTCTCCACGGTCTGGAAAGACGGCATCAAAAGTTGGCGCACATTACAGCAGCTTAAACAGGGAAGACAAAATGATGTTTCTCCTATTGCTTTGCAAAATTTGAGATATCCAATACTCATCAGGCCTGGAGCAGCAGACGCAGTGACGATAATAAACAATGTAATTAGAGAGGAGTATGGTCATTTCGCCCTAAGAAAGGAACCGGAGTGGATGATTGATGCAGGCGCCTACATTGGCGACACAACTGCTTACTTCCTATCCAGGTTTCCCAAGCTTAAAGTAATTGCGCTTGAGCCAAATCCCGAAAGTTATAAAATGGCGAAGCAAAATCTCGCACCATATGGTGACCACGCAATATTGCTACAAAAGGGCCTTTTTTCAAATGAGCAAACTCAGTGCTTTTCCGGTGCCGGTGTAGGCGCCTCGATAGCCACTAATGGATTTGAAATAGACTGCACGACTATTTCTTCTCTTTTGGAGCACTATTCGATTCCGCGTGTAGACATTCTAAAAATGGACATCGAGGGCGCAGAAGAAGCTATTTTCCTCTCCAACCCAGAGGTTTGGCTTAGTCGCACAGAGTTGCTGATTATTGAAATTCATAGCCGCCAAATCCAATCGCTGGTTTCTCGTGTCTTGAATGAACACGGCTTTTCTATGAAGCAATACAGATCAATCTGGTATTGTCAACGGAGTGACAAATAGGTTGTCCGCCCAACAAGGTGATGCACCGGACGGCAATTACGCTGCGCTCCATTGCCGCCGGTGAGCTTTAACGGTAATCAGCTTCGATCATTTTCGCCATGACCCACTTTTCTCAGCTCCTCAAGTACTGGAACACTGCCCGATATTTGAAGCCCGTGCAGGTTTACGGCCGCCTGTGGCTTGTATTCCGCAAGCCCAGGCCTGATTTGCGGCCTGCCTCTCCTTTGCGCGAAAGGACCGAGGTATGGACTGAAGGACCACGGAAAAGGCAAAGCCTGTTCGGACCCGCTCTTTTCCGGTTTTTGAATGAAGAGCACGAGCTGCTCAGCCCATCTGACTGGAATAATCCGGAATGGGACAAGCTCTGGTTGTACAACCTTCATTACTTCGATGACTTGAATGCCGAGGCCGCCGAAAGCCGGCTGGACCGGCAGCTGGAAATTATGCGGCGCTGGATTTTAGAGAACGCGCCCGGCGAGGGAAACGGCTGGGAGCCGTACCCGATTTCTCTTCGAGTGGTGAACTGGATCAAGTGGGCCATTCAAGGTGTTATTCCCGATAAAGAGCTGCTCCAAAGCCTTGCCGTCCAGGTGCGCTTTCTTAGGACCCGTCTGGAATACCATCTGTTGGGCAATCATCTTTTCGCCAATGCAAAGGCGCTTGTATTCGCGGGTGCTTTTTTTTCAGGGCGGGAGGCTGATGAGTGGATTGAGAAGGGCATGCAGATTCTTGAAAGGCAAATTCCGGAGCAGATTCTGAGTGACGGCGGCCACTTCGAACGCAGTCCGATGTACCACTGTATCATTCTCGAGGACGTGCTGGACCTTATTAATCTCCGGAATGTCTATAACGGCACGGTATTCAAGAAATGGGGCCCGGTATTGCCGAAGCTGCGGAGCACAGCCGAGCGCATGCTTTGCTGGATAGAGACGATGAGCCATCCGGACGGAGAAATTGTATTATTCAACGATGCGGCTTTCGGGATAGCACCTTCGCCTGCACAGCTCAAATCATATGCAAACAGACTTTGTGTGAATGCATTTTCAGGGACGGCAAAAGAGGTTACCCACCTGCCGGATACGGGATACATACGGGTCCGAAAGGGGCCTGTCGATACCTTTATTGACGCAGGACTATGCGGGCCCGACTATCTCCTGGGTCACGCTCACGCCGATACTCTTAGTTTTGAATTCTCGTTCAAGGGACAGCGCGTTATTGTCGATTCCGGAACGTCGTGTTACGGCGGCGGTCCCGAAAGAACAAGGCAGCGCTCGACTGTTGCTCATAATACGGTAACGATCGACGGCCGGGATTCCTCCGAGGTATGGGGAGGATTCCGCGTGGCCAGGCGTGCGCGGCCATGCGGTCTGGAGGTCCGCGAGACAGGTGAGGAAATCATGATTTCCTGCTCGCATGACGGATACCGGCGTTTGCCAAATCGGCCGGACCACCAAAGGCAGTGGGTGTTTCGAGAAAAAGAGCTGTCGATAAGAGACACTGTTGCCGGCGAATTCGCTTCGGCAACCGGACGTTTTTATTTCCATCCGGAGGTAAAACTGCATATGGCCGGTTTGGATGCGGGAACCGTTGAATTACCTTCCGGCCAAAAGCTGGACCTGCAATTCAGAGGCGGTAGAGGCGCCGTGAAGCCCTCAACATACCATCCTGAATTCGGAAAGTGTATTTCCAATCAGTGCATCGAAATAGAATTCACCTCCCCGGAACTTTTTACCACCTTTCACTGGGCATAAATGCACATCTTGTTTTTGACCGATAATTTTCCACCTGAGGTTAACGCTCCGGCCGGGCGAACCTTCGAACACTGCCGGGAATGGGTGAGGGCCGGGCATCGAGTGACCGTAATCACCTGTTTTCCTAATTTCCCTGACGGCAAGGTCTTCAAGGGATATCGGAACCAACTCTGCAAGATGGAAACCATGGATGGAATCCGGGTCATCCGGGTATGGAGCTATATTGCCGCCAACAAAGGATTTTTGAAGCGAACCCTCGATTATGCAAGCTTCATGTTTTCAGCGATAGCGGCTTCCTTTCTCGTGAATAAGCCGGACCTGGTGATCGGCACTTCACCACAATTTTTTACTGCATGTGCCGCATATATAGCCGGCAGGGTCAGGCACATTCCTTTTGTCTTTGAACTTAGAGACTTATGGCCTGAATCGATAAAGGCCGTTGGGGCCATGAGACAATCAATTCTGATCGGCATGCTGGAGAAGCTTGAGTTTTTTCTTTACAGGAAGGCATCGCGCATCATTTGTGTGACCCGGTCCTTCAAGGAAAATCTGATCAAAAGAGGAATAGGCGGAGGGAAGATCGGTGTAATTACAAATGGCGTAGACATGTCCCGTTTTCGACCAGGGCCGAAGGACCGTGAGCTTGAAAGAAAATACGGACTGCAAGGAAAGTTCGTCGCCGGCTATGTAGGTACACATGGAATGGCGCATGGATTGGAAACGATACTTCAGGCGGCCGGACAGATTAAGAACTTCGATGATTCGGATGCTTTTCGTTTCATTCTTCTGGGAAACGGGGCAAAGAAACAGGACCTGATTGAGTTGGCCCGTGCGATGTCTCTGGATAACCTGATCTTCATCGATTCCGTGCCCAAAGACCAGGTGGTCCGGTATTGGTCGTTGTTGGATGCGTCAATCATTCATCTCAAGAAAACGGACCTTTTCACATCGGTTATACCATCCAAACTCTTCGAGTGCATGGCAACCGGAATTCCCATTCTGCACGGGGTGGCGGGAGAATCTGCCGAGATCGTCCGGAAGGAAAACATAGGTCTGGTGTTCGAGCCGGAAAATGCCGATCAACTCTGTCGAAGGCTGATAGAGCTGAGAAGCAATAAGGCTTTGTATGACTCGTTAAGGGCTAAGTGCATCAAGGCTGCCAAAAACTATGACCGCTCCGATTTGGCATCCCGGATGCTCGCGATTCTTGAAGAGTTGCACGACTCGACGAAGCTTTCCGGTGTAGAAATGAAACAAAGGGCGCTGGCGCCGGAGATTAAGTCTTGAAAGTTATAAACGTAGTCGGAGCTCGGCCCAATTTCATGAAGATGGCCCCAATTATTGAGGCTATGAATCGGCATCCCGGCGAGATCCAAAAGCTGCTGGTCCATACCGGGCAGCATTACGACGAACGGATGAGCAAGGCTTTTTTCAGCAATCTCGGAATGCCCAGGCCCGATATCGATCTTGAGGTGGGGTCCGGGAGCCACGCGGAGCAGACTGCCCGGATAATGGTTGAATTTGAAAAGGTCTGCCTGAGGGAAATGCCGGATTTGGTGATTGTAGTAGGCGATGTCAATTCCACTATGGCCTGCACGATCACTGCCAAAAAGCTCGGCATAAAGGTGGGACATGTCGAGGCCGGATTAAGGAGCTGGGACATGGCCATGCCTGAGGAAATAAACCGGCTCTGCACCGACGTGCTTTGTGATTATCTTTTCACCACGGATCGTTTTGCCGGCGAGAACCTGCGGGCGGAAGGGGTCCCCCGGGAGAAGATATTCTTTGTCGGAAATGTGATGATCGATACATTGCTGAAGCATCGTGCGATGGCGAAGGATTTAGGTCTTGTGAATGATTTGGGGTTGGTGCCAAAAGGTTACGCCACGCTGACGCTGCACCGTCCTTCGAATGTAGATGAAAAATCGACCCTCCAGGAAATCATGGATGCGCTGGCCCAGATCGGTGAAGAGATTCCCATAATTTTTCCCATTCATCCACGTACTCGCAAGATGGTGAAGAGCTTTGGGCTTGAGCACTATTTTGAAAATGGGTCCAGGACCGGGGGTATCCGGTGCACCGAGCCGCTTGGCTATTTGGACTTCCTGCATTTGAACATGAATGCCATGATGGTGTTTACAGACAGCGGAGGAATTCAGGAGGAGACCACAGTCCTGGGGGTCCCGTGCATCACGTTAAGGGAAAACACCGAACGACCGATTACATGTGAGGAAGGAACCAATGTGGTCGTTGGGAATAAGAGAGAAAATATACTGGCTGCCGCCCGGAAGATACTGGACGGCAACGCTCAGCCGGGCGGAATCCCTGAAAAATGGGACGGCAAAGCTGCCGAACGAATTGTGGATGTTCTACTCGGTTTGAGTTGGTAAGTCCTGTTCATTCTGCCTTTGATTGGCTGTGCCGGCAATTATGGAGTAAAAGAATGAGAACCATATTCGCAGTTCTTATTACGAGCCTGTGTCTGGCGATTATATTAACGCCTTTAGCAGCGATAGTAGGCAGACGTTATGGCATGGTGGACGCGCCGTCCGGCCGGAAAGTGCATACCAAACCCATCCCGCGCATAGGGGGAGTGGCTATCTACCTTGCTTTTTTCGGTCCATTCCTGGGCGCCCTTTTCTGTTCCAATGGGTTGATCGTCCAGATTCTTTCAGAACCGGCCGTATTATGGGTGTCCTGCGGCGCGACCCTTGTGTTTCTTGTGGGATTCGCCGACGATATTTTTCCTTTGCACCCCCTGGTCAAATTTGGAGTACAGGCTGCGGCTGCTTGCCTGGCTTACCATGGCGGGGCCTGCATTTCCCTGTTGCAGTTTCCCTGGGCTGCGGCACTGAATTTGGGGTGGTTCAGCTTGCCGGTTACTATATTCTGGTTCTTGCTGATCACCAATGCCTTCAATTTAATCGATGGACTTGACGGCCTTGCAGCCGGCGTTTGCTTGTTTGCGTCTCTTATTCTTTTAATCTTGAGCGTTATGGCAGGAAGGTACCTTGTGGCCACCGGGCTTGCAGCCCTTGTGGGGGCCTGCCTCGGCTTTTTGCGGTATAACTTCAACCCCGCATCGATATTCATGGGAGACGGCGGCAGCTATTTTCTGGGGTTTATGCTGGCCTCACTTAGTATT
>Ga0187849_1000828_pt1 | contig 38380 bp, 39 predicted proteins | sample June2016WEW_4_10_2_FD_132412 | JGI IMG/M metagenome (GOLD analysis project Ga0187849, IMG submission 132412) | Peatland microbial communities from SPRUCE experiment site at the Marcell Experimental Forest, Minnesota, USA - June2016WEW_4_100 | ecosystem: Environmental > Terrestrial > Soil >... | reverse complement strand
TCTTGCCGATCCCCGTCACCAATCCGGCGGAAGGGACATCCTTTACCCCTTCATAGCCTATGCCGAAACCCGCCCCCCGGCTCAGCTCAAAGAACTCCGTGCCCGGATCGATAAGCTGCTTGACGAGCTGCCGAGGAGGTTTTTTGCCTTGCTTGGCTAAGCGATCATTTTGCGCTTGGCCTCCCGGGTTATAAGCCTTTTCCCAGAGATCATAGATATTCTGCTCTTCGGCCAGCCAATGCTTGCGGTTGTCCTCGAGTTCCCTCTCCTTCTTTTGTTCACGGGACAATTTCTTGTCGGGTTTGTCATCCATCGCCTTCTCCTTTCATTCATAGTAAATCTATTTGAATATACGAATTTTGCTTGGCGTGACTTTGTTCATATTCCGAAAAAAGTTCTTTTCATCAAGGAAGGAGACAACACCAGCTCCTCCCTGGATGCCTGGAGAGGGGAAGATTCTATGGCAAGAATCTTCCCCCAGCAGATAACATCCTTATGCGATCAACCGAAAACTAACTGGCCTTCTTTCCACAGAATAATTTCATCACAAAAGAAACCAGCGTCTCGCCTTTATCGTTCTTGATCTGATTTCGGATGGTCAGTATCCCTTTGTCCTTGCCTTTATCTGTTATTCCGATGACCTCCACCTCACAGTGGATAGTATCACCGATCCTGGTGGGTGCCGTAAAACGAATCTCTTCCATCCCATAAAAGGCGATAAAAGACTTCGGAAGATAGCTTGAATAAGGCCCCAGCCTGAAGGGTAGGGCCATCCCTATACTCAAGGTCAACATGCCATGGGCAATCCTGCTCTTGAAAGGCGTCTGGGATGCATATTCCACATCCGTGTGAAGAGGATGCCAGTCACCCGTGAAACCTGCAAAATTTATGATGTCCGTCTCCGTGATGGTCCTCGCAGGTGAAATAATCTTCTCGCCAACGGTATAATCGTCAAGATACATGTACTCTTTTGCCATTTTTTTCTCCTAGATCAATTTGAGCTTTCGCGCCTGCGCCTTAAGTTCATCACGAAAATTCGGGTGGGCAATGGCGATCAACTCGTTGGCACGCTGCTTGAGGGTCTTTCCCTTCATCATGGCCACACCATACTCTGTCACAATGTACTGCACCTCCGTCCGGGTCGTCGTCACAATAGCGCCCGGTGTCAGTGTGGGAACAATCTTACTGATCGTGCCTTTTTTTGCCGTTGAATGGAGGCATAGGAAGGACTTCCCGCCTTCCGATTTATAAGCGCCACGGCAGTAGTCCATCTGTCCGCCTGTTCCGCTGAGCAACCGAGTTCCCACGGATTCTGAACAGCACTGCCCTCCCAGGTCGACTTCGGCAGTTGCATTGACTGCAACCATCTTGTGGTTTTTAGCGATCACTTCAGGGTTATTGGTATAGGAGACAGGATAGGATTCGAAAATGGGATTCCGGTTGAGATATTTATAAAGTTTATGACTGCCACCAGCAAACGTACCAATCACTCTTTCCTTATGGATCGTTTTTCTCTTTCCCGTAATAACCCCCGCTTCGATCAGATCAATCATGGAATCGACAAACATCTCCGTATGAACGCCAAGATCTTTCTTCTCCCGGAGAGCATAACCAACAGCATTTGGCATGCCCCCGATTCCTAGTTGTATCGTGGAACCGTCCTCGATCAGATCAGCAACGGTCTTACCGATCGCCTCATCATTCGGTGTCAGAACCGGTGCAGGAATGGCGGGAAGCGGCGTGTGGTTCTCCGTAATCAGGTTAACCTGAGAGATGTGAATGAAGGCATCGCCGTTAATATAGGGCTGATGCTCATTCACTTCGACGATCACTTTTTTTGATTTATCGGCCGCAGCCCGGTGGTAGGTAACCGCCGTGCCGAAACTGAAGAAGCCGTATTCGTCCATAGGGGAAACAGAGATCATCAGGACGTCATTCTCCAGGTATTTAGTATAATAACCGGGGATTTCATTGAAATACTCCGGGTATGTCGTGCCGATGCCCTCGTTAATCGCCTTGCGGATTCTTGCCGAGATAAACCAGGAATTAATGGTGAAGGCCTTCTGTCCTTCCGGTGAGAGAAATCCATCTGCCGGAGGAAGCCACAGGGTATCCCGAAGATTGACATTTTCCAGTTCAGCGCTTCGTTTTGCGAGAGCGCTCATCAATACCGGCGCCATTCCCGCACCAAAGCCCAAGTCCACCCAATCTCCCGATTTGACGATTTTTACCGCGTCTTCGGCCGATCTCAGTTTTTTCTGATACTCTTCACCCCATTTCGAATTCATCTTTAACGTCCCTCCTTTCCTCTCTCTTCGCCACCCTTACGGCAGAGACGAGCAATCTAATTTGTTTTCCTCCGGATCCCACCCAGAGCCCACTGCCTAATGTCTGCCCGTATATCCCGAATTTCAGGCTTTGTCTGTAGGGTAAGTTTGATAAAGCTTGTGGGGCAATGTTGAAAAGAGGGTATGATGAGGGGTTTTTATTCCAGAGAGGTGAGACCGTGCTGAATGGCAAACTTGATAAGGCTGGGGATATCTTTTATGCCTAACTTTTGCATCAGGCGGCTCCGATAGGTTTCGATGGTTTTAACGGAAAGGAATAGTTTTTCGGCGATTTCTGCACTGGTTCTACCCTCGACGACAAGCTGCAGGACTTCCCGTTCCCTCTGGCTGAGGACCGACACGGGATCCTGTATGCCTTTTGTCTGCTCCAGATAAGCACCTACCATCCGATCTGAGACCTTTTGGCTCAGATAACGCTGGCCAGCGTGAACCGCATGAATGGCCGTGATCAACTCGCGACCCGCGGATTCTTTCAGCAGGTAACCGCTTGCCCCCGCCTTCAAGGAACGCAGAATCGACTCTGACGAAGACTGCATCGAAAGCATGACGACCTTTGTGGCTGGACATTCTCTGCAGATCTGTTCGGTCGCCTCAATGCCGTTCAAATCGGCCATGACGATATCCATAATAGCGACGTTGGGTTGGAGATTCTTTATTTTTTTTACCGCGTCACGTCCGTTTGAAGCTTCCCCAATGACTTTAATGTTGTCGTGGGCTTCCAATAAATACCGAAGTCCATCGCGAACAATCGTATGATCGTCAGCTAGAAATACCGTGATGCTCATAAGGGCACCTCCACAGTCACTCTTGTGCCTCTCCCCATCTCAGATTTGAGAGAGAAACGTCCACCTATTGCCTCAGCCCGTTCAGCCATGGTCATCAGCCCCCAGCCGTGATGTTCACCCGCTTTATTTACTTTATCAGGATCAAAACCGACACCGTCATCAAAGATGGCAATTTTTAACTTTCCTTCGACAACATATACATTGATCTTTGCTTGCCTGGCTCCAGCATGTTTGCTGATATTGGTAAGCACCTCCTGGACAATTCGAAACACATTGTTTTCGATATACGTTGTGGGTCGGGGATCTATTTCCTGTCCCTCCATGATGACTTCCACACCCGTCCTCATGGAGAAGCGCTCACTATACCAGCGGATGGAAGCCACAAGGCCGTAGTCGTCCATGTCTGGCGGCCTTAAGTCCGCCATTAAACTGCGGGTGAATTCTGTTGTTTGCTCAACCAATGTAATTGAATCCTTTAATAATCGGGATTGCAACATCTTTATGCTTTCTTCAGGAAGTATCGATCGAAGAATATTTAAGTTTATTCCTACCACGGTCAGGTTTTGTCCCACCTGATCGTGGAGCTCCCGGGCAATCCTTCTTCTTTCAGCTTCTTCTGCTTCAGACAGTTTCCCCGAGAGAATCCGGAGCTGTTCACTTTGTTCTTTCAGGGTCTTTGCTGCCAGTTTGCTCTCGGTGATATCCTGTGTTGTGCCGAACAGACCTTTAACTTTCCCGTTCTGCCCGAATTCCGCTTCGCCCGTTGTAAAAATATAACGTACAGTTCCGTCAGGACGAAGAATCGTCAATTCCAATCCATAGGGTTTTCCCTCAAGTGCCGCCTGTACACACGTTTCAAGCTTTTGCCAATCATCAGGATGGAGGTGTTTTTTGGGGTGAAAGTGAAACGGTTTACTGTGTTTCAACTCAAGTCCAAAGATTCTAAACATTTCTTCAGACCATACAGACAATTTCGTATCCAGATTATAGCGCCAGTTGCCTATATGAGCAAGATCCTGAGCCCTGGCCAGATCAGCGGCAATTTGTCTCAATGCATCATCCGTTTTTCTGCGCTCTGTAATATCGCGGCCGATACCAAACCGGCCTGCGGGGCAACCCGCCGAATCATATTGGGTTGTTACCAGAAATTCTACCGGGATTCTATCCCCGTTTTTATGAACCAGTTCTGCCTCATACGGGGGTGTATCCTCACCCCGGATACCCTTTTTAAACCGCTGAACAGTCGATTTTATAAACTCCGGCGCGACAAGGGATGTGAACGGTTGACCGATCAGATCAGAAACTGAATAACCCGTGACTTTTTCGAATCTGGGGTTGACGTATGTGTACATCCCTTCCTTATTGACCATAAAAATAAGGTCCAATGTAGATTCAACGAGATTCCGATATTTCTCTTCGCTTTCCCGAAGTGCATCCTCCGTTTTGCTTCGTGCCACCTCTGATCTTTCTAATTGTGTTATTCTTTGATGCAATAAGGCAAGCTCATCCAGGAGTTGTTGTTTGGTTTTATCTTTGTTTCTCATCTTGTTCCTCGATCTATTTGCCCTTTTGAATATCGCACGCCTGAACCGCTTTTCAGACTATGATAGAGAGAAGCGCACCACAAGGTGCGAGGTTATTGAATCAAGTTCATAATTCATACCACATCTCAAGCTAGAGTTCTGCGATTTTTTGGGCGATTACCGAGTGAAGCGTAGTACAGGTTGTCTGAATCAGAAAATCAACAGAGGAAGTTAGCCGTAGGCTGCATGCGCGGGGAATAAGCTGTAACGGAGTAGAATGTTTCATCTCGAATTCAACGAACTACTCCGTCAAAACGACAGGCGACTTTTTCGCTATACGCTAATGTTGATCTGCTGGGCTTTATGAGAATCGAACTCCCGACCAATGAATTAGAAGTCCGCGGTTAGCCCCCATTTTTTTTGCCATAATTTTGCCATAAATGCCTCAAAATCTAGGTAAACAAGAATAACTATAGTGAAATATCGGTGGAAGGGATAATGTTTAATTGTTTGAAATATTAACATTTTTACTTAACTATTGTTACTTGCTATTACTAGTGTTATAAGGCTTAAACGAACTCTGACTCCGTATATCCAGGTTCGAATCCTGGTCTCCCAGCCAAATAATTTCAATAATTAGCTGCCGCACCTTGTTCCGAATATCCTAGATAAATTCAATTCAACCAATTCGCTTACTAACAGAGCTTTTTGACGGGTTTCCTGCATTTCCTTGCAATTATCAAGCGGGTGTCACGTGCCATATTGCATGACTAATGAAATGTCTCTGTCGTCAATACACTGGTTGACATGGATATGCCCTGCCAGATTGGAGGTTATATCTCTCAGTTATAATTAGGATTATTATATTGATGAGAACTTTCAAATCGGATATATAGCGTTTGTGGGAAAGTGCAGATAGACATACTTATCGCCGGAAAGGAGAAGGGTCTTTAGGCGATATGACGAATTTCATAGCCATAACCACATTGAGGCCGATTCTGAAACTATAGATTATTTGACCGAATAGCCAAAGGAAGAGTACACGGACGAAATTGATAACCGAAAAGAAGATACCCTCCTAGAGATAGCCATTAAATGAGGGTTTCCATGGTACGTTATCACGGCTCCGTTTACGACAAAGAAAAGAGACAGGGGGCGTAATTATCGATGCAGAGATACACTCTTCGTTTAATCATTGTTGCGATGTTACTAGTTGCCGCATATGTCTCATATTGTTCGGCATATGTTTTTGATGAGAGTATTTTGAATATTGCCACGTTCGTAGTTCTCACGCTTACTCTCATTGCATTGATCATTTATGCATATGATACGAATTGGATTGCGTCGATGGCTCGTGCAAGATGGGAGCGGGAACATATTTTAGAATCTTACTATTCAATGACAATTGTCCCTCGGAAAGATAATGATAGAGGTCGCACCCTGTTTCTTCTGGGTAATCCATCCACCCTGATGCTTCGCGCAAAAGTCTGGTGCAGTCTTCAACTCTATGGCCAGTCAGTTGAAATAAGCGATGATTACAATGGTCAGAATACCTGGTACATATTCCCCCAGCAAGTCAGTCAAGGCTGCTTCGAGATAGCCGACATCCTTGCGAAGAAAGGCAAAACGATAGAGGCGATGATCGATCAGATGACAGATGCAGATTATGGCGAACAACTAACTATGGATCTTAAGATAGAATTCAGAAATGAATTGGACATCCGCAGAAGGTTGCCCCTGCGCCGTAACTATTTCGATTTCAAAGACTGGCAGTGGATTCCCCATCTTAGTAAGAAAGATGATTGGAAAGTCTAGATGAGCAGTTCTGAGAGCAGGACAAAACAAAATGATCCGTGGATATAGCAAAAAAACAAGCCAAAGAGGATTAACGATCATAGAGTTGCTATTCGTCGTTCTTATCCTCTCACTCTTGCTTGCAATTGCCATCCCGCAGTTCGTGGCGTACAGATCAAGAGCTTACAACGCGTCAGCTAACTTGGCCGTGAAGAACGCGTACACGGCGACACAGTCTTTCTTCAGTGCGTCACCGGGGGGAACGCTTTCGGTAAGTCTTCTATCGAGCTGTGGCTATAATGCCAACGTCAACATAATATTATCATTAGGTGGTACCGGGCAAATAACTAACTTTACATTGCAGGCAATTCATAGCGGCGGCAGCTCGACCTTCAGCATTGATTATAAAGGCGATATTACACGAAGTTAGATATCAATGGGCACGGCCTATAAGGCGTCAATCAAAGCCTTGAGCCGGTGCAGGATAATATCTCAATTTAATTATTTCCCCTTCTCGGTAATTTTTGCCCAGGAATCGCGCAATGTTACCGTCCGGTTGAATACCAGGGCCTTGTCGACGGACAGGTGAACTGGATCCACACAGAAATAGCCGACCCTTTCAAACTGGAAAGGATTACCGGGGACGGCATCTGCCAGGATTGGCTCCACTTGGCATTCTCGGAGAACCTTCAGCGATTTCGGATCCAGGCACGCAGTCATGTCGGATCCCGCTGTGAGAGGATCGGCGACGCGGAAAAGACGGTCATAGAGGCGGATTTCGGCTGGAAGGGCATGCGCCGCTGACACCCAGTGGATGGTTGCGTCGACCTTGCGTCCATCGGGGGCAAATCCGCTTCGCGTCTCCGGGTCGTAGGTACAGTGCACTTCAATTACTTCTCCCGTGCGTTCATCTTTAGTAACACTCACACACTTTATAAAGTAACCGTAGCGCAAACGAACCTCCCTGCCGGGGGCAAGCCGGTAAAACTTCTTGGGCGGATTTTCCAAAAAGTCTTCAGCTTCAATATAGAGCATGCGTGAGAAGGGAACTTTCCGGGAGCCCATGGCGACATTCTTGGGATGATAGGGACAATCTAATTCCTCAACTTGTCCTTCCGGATAATTGTCAATTACAACGCGCAATGGTCTGAGAACAGCCATTACGCGCGCAGCCCTTTCATTCAAATCCTCTCTCACACAGTGCTCAAGGAGGGCCATATCAACGATGCTGTCGTTCTTGGCTACACCTATGCGCTCACAGAAACTTCGTATGGCTTCTGGTGTGTAACCACGTCTGCGCATGCCCGATATGGTGGGCATCCGGGGGTCATCCCAGCCGGTGACAAGCTTTCTTTCCACTAATTCGAGAAGCTTGCGTTTACTCATTATTGTATAACTAAGGTTGAGACGGGCAAATTCGATCTGCTGTGGTTGATGTTTCACTTTCAATGCGTCAAGAAACCAATCATAGAGAGGACGATTGTTTTCAAACTCGAGAGTGCAAATAGAATGGGTAATTCCCTCGATGGAGTCCGAGAGACAATGTGCGAAGTCGTACATGGGATAAATGCACCATGTATCACCGGTTCTATAATGAGTCTCCTTCTTAATGCGGTACATGACTGGGTCACGCATAGTAATATTAGGCGATGCCATATCAATTTTTGCACGAAGGACATGGGCTCCATCGGGAAACTCTCCGGCCCGCATGCGCTCGAACAGATCCATGTTCTCCTCTATAGTTCTATTGCGATAAGGGCTTTCTTTACCCGGCTCTGTGAAGGTGCCGCGATACTGGCGAATCTCATCAGCACTCAGACTGCAAACATAGGCCTTGCTCATCTTTATAAGCTGCAGGGCGTATTGGTAAAGTTTTTCATAATAATCGGACGCATAGTATAAACGGTCTTCCCAGTCAAAGCCCAGCCACTTGACATCCCGAATGATGGCATTCACATATTCCATGCTCTCGCCGCTTGGGTCTGTGTCATCCATTCGCAAATTACATGTAGCTCTATATTGGGCAGCGATGCCAAAATTAAGACAGATGGACTTGGCATGCCCGATATGGGGGTATCCGTTAGGCTCCGGCGGGAATCGGGTGGCCACACGTCCCTGATATTTGTTGGTTTTCAAGTCGATATCGATGATGTCCCTAATAAAATCGGAGGGAAGCGATGACTTGGGTTGGACCATATTGTGTATTTCCTTTCTCCAGCTTTTAATCCATTTGTGGCGTTGTCATTGTTACCGACTCTAGCACATTTTGATTCAGACTTCTGCCATTTTTATTCGTCGGTAGAAAACTAGCTGCAGAGGAAGAAGAAATTGACGAATTGAGGATAGCGGGACATCATAGAATGCAGGACGGCAGGCGGGAATCATGACCTAGAAGCCTGCCTTGGGGTCGGGCTGAGAGGCAATACTGATGATGCTTTTTTTATGGGGAAGCTATCGCAACCGGCGGCGAATTTCACAATTTCTGCTGTAACTGTTCCGGACTTCGGCAGCTACTTTATTTCCGCAAGCTTCGCTCTTGCCAATCGCGCCTGATTGCTGCCGGGATAGTTTTTTGCCACCTGCTCGAGAAGGAGTTTAGCACTTGACTTATCGCCGATATTCAGAAAAGCAAACCCCTGTTTGAGCAAGGCATTAGGCATCTTGTTACCCTGGGGATAATCTTTTATAACTTTTTCGTATTCCAGGATCGCCTGTTCATATTTCCGTTCGAAATAGTAAGACTCTCCAATCCAGAATTGGGCGCTGTCAGAATACTCCGTGCTCGGATATTGCTTCAGAAAGTCTTGGAATCCTTCTCGGGCCTTCTCATACTTTTCTTCCTTGAATGCTTCATACGCTGAGTTATAAGCTGATTCTTCCATCGTCATACCGGTTATGGCCTTTTTCAAATCGTCGCTGACGGCCTTTTCTCCCTTCGGCGCTTGATTGTAGCTTCTCCCAACCTCAAGAAGCTTCTCTATGACATTCATGCGGGATGAAAGTTGATCAAGCAGGTTCTTTATATCGCCGAATTCCTTTTCCTTACGAAGAAACTCCGCTCTTATATCAGATTCACCTTTTCCCAGTACTTCACGATCTCCCTCGAAGCTCTCCATGTCTTCTTTGATCTCGGTCATATCGGCGGCAATATCGGCGATCCTCTTACGTAAATCAGCTATTGCCTGATCGTTCTTTACCGTATCATTTCGAATGCCAGTGTTTTCCTCCTTGAGGACGCGAATTTCGTTGTTAAACTTTCCCTGAGTCTCTTGCAGGTCAATAGTTGTCGCGCAACCCACGTAATTCGAAGAACAAGCTATCATAAGAAGAAGGATAAATTTTCTCAATTGCGATACCTCCCATGAACATAACCTCTTCCCGCAGTGATGGTATAGTGCTATCTGCGCGGAGAGAAATCCTAAAGCATTTGTTATTAATTATCACATATTCGTTTTTTTTCACATACGGAATCGCAATTTTTAATTACGAACAATCCCCTTTGCCAGAAAGAAAAGTATGAAGAGAGTTATTTTCTGAAAGAGTTCTGGATACATATCCTCTGTACAGCGGGCGGGACAGTCACATGATTCTTATCTCTCGACGGAAATTGCCCCGGGCCAAAGATAGTAAAAACCGGTCTTCAGGACGAAGATTTCTGGCAGTTCAGCGTTGACAACAGTTATGTTCGAACCTTCAGATGCGGCACTCGACGTATTATAGTAGTTATCATCGGGGAACTCCGTGCGTCGATATACAACAACTCTGGCGTCAGCGGGGACACATGCCAATTGTTTTGAATCTCTGATAGCATCGCTCAAATAGCAAACCTTATCCACCAGTCCCAGTTTCAGGGGCTCGTCGGCAAAAAAACGCTGGCGGTCTAAATTTCAGCCAGTGCGTACTGGTTAGGTTTGCGATGTTTTTGTGCGAGGCGAATAAATCGTTCTCCCATATCATCTACCAATTTTTGCATAAATTGTTGCTCTTCTTCGCTGTTCTCTCTGAAAGGAGTACCCATATCTTTGTCATTTCCAAATTTTTTATGTTCACGCTAACGCCGATTTTCTCCATCAGACCGATGATCTTGAGCTTGACGAAGATAACGCCTACAGAGCCCGTCACCATTGTCGGGAGCGAAGAGACACGTAATAGGCGCCGGAAGTCGCGATATCCACCATAGAAACAGCAATTTTCTTGCTCGTCCGCTCTTTGAAAGAGGAGATTTCATAGTAAAGAAGATCACTCGCGGTGATCGTGCCGCCGGGCGAATTAATTTCGAACAAAACAGCCTTAATACGGTCGTCCTTTTCAGCCTTCTTCAACTGCGATACAACGTTCTCAACAATATTCTGCGATCGGGCGAGAAATCTTTCTTTCGGCGTGTCTGTAATTATTCCATGCATGGGAATCAGCAGGATCTTATCCGAACCTCTGCCTTCAAGAGTGAATTCTTTCAGGGGTTCTCCTGCATCGCTGAAGAGATTGATTCTGGGGCAACGCACGCAGTGAGCAAAATCAAAACAAATACTGCTATTATGAGATAAGGTTTTTGCATATAATGTCTCCGATACAACCACCCTTAAGATATCATAGAAATTGCAGGGTCACACTGCCAGCGCAACTTTTCCACAGGAACTTCAAACTTTTTCATGTCCATACGGCAAATCCTTAAGGAATTATGGGGAACTGCTTTCAGCGGTGATATCTATTGCACTGCGACTGCGAACAAAGAGCAATGTAATTTAGGATGATCAGAATTCCATTTAGTTTCGTGCGTGGAGCAAATTTAAAAAATTAGAGGGATGAGCCTTTTTGTGGTACTCATGTAGGCCTCGTATTCCGCAAACTGTTTTTTCAGGAGGCACTCTTCAAATCGCATCTTTATTATTAAGTCGGTGATGAGAAGAAACCCCGTGGCGACGCGCGACAGGGAAAAATAGTCAATGACGAGTGGCAAGATGACCAGCAATACAGCCAGATACATGGGGTGTCTGATGAGTCTGTATGGCCCTCTTGTTACCAGCATTGCCCCTTGTTTCACTAAAGGCGAAATATTAGTATTGCCGATACCCATGGCGGCGACGGCCCAGATCCCTATTGCCAATCCGGCAATCTGGAGAAGAAAGAGCAGTGGTCGGTATGCAACGGGGCTGCCCGATACGAAGATAAAAATAATACAGCCCAATTGTACAATGACGAGAATGCGCGCTTTTATTTTATCCGCTGTCATTTGCCGATTAAAAAGACTTTTTGATGCGATATTCGATTATAAAAGGAGCGTCTACCGACGCAAAGCGCCCAATAGGGCCGGTGCTGTAAACGGCTTCATCCACTTTGCCGTCCGGTCTGAGAATAAAGCCTGTCGCATGTACGAAGATCCTCACATCATCAAAAAAAGCCCCTGTCATGGCGCGGTAAAATCCCTGGCATCTAGCCCAAAAGCAATGGGAAAGGTCATGTGTTTCTTTTCCACGTATTTCCGGGGATCCTCAAGGTTGTCTGCTGAAGCAGCAATTACTTTAATGTTCCTATTATCGTAATCAGAGATGCGTGACTGAAAATCAGCCAACTGCTGACGATAGAACGGTCACCATTCATGAGCCTTTCAGCGTATCGGGAATACTAATGGAGTTGCCGTCCGTAAATCGAATTTCCATTCGTGGAAACAAATCGCTGTTGTCAAGCTTTCTCTTTTCTGTCTGCACCATATTCAGCTTCTGCCTGCGTCCTTTGCAGAAAGAAATAGAATTTGATATATTACGTCGTTAATGTGGAAAGGATCTGAATAAATAATTATGGGTTAACCGGATATTTGTTAACTGTCGTTTTCTTAATTGGATCACTCAACGTCAGGTGTTCGAATGATTGGTTCTTGGCGAGTTTCATCCTGTCTATGAAGTGGATTTACATCTCTATTCTTTTCGTAACCAGTTATGGTGAAAATCAATCTTTCTTATTTTCTGGTTTATCGGCGTTTACGGCACCCTCTATTTTCTCTTTTGTGTCTTCCATAGAACGTTTGAAGCCCCTTATGGCTTTACCTATAGCGCTACCCAGTTCCGGAAGCTTGCCGGGACCAAAGATAATGAGGACAATCACCAATATTACCAGTATGTGCATTGGTTGAAGAAGACCTCTCATTGTTTTTACCTCCTAAAATGTATCATTGGTTATTTCTTATAACATTTCTCCCAAACAGTCAATTATCATCTTCAGTTGGCGAGGATTAGCTCTTGGTATTCTACCAAATATGAACCGGAAGACGAAAAGGCAGCAGAATGATCGCCGCAGGCGATATACATATTTACGGCTAACATTTTTTCTATCGGCTTATTTCAACTATTGAGGTGGCTCGTAAACAAAAAATGATAATCAATCATGCTTTTAAATGAAGTGATCTAATGTTATCAAAAACTCTTTATAAATTTCACAAAGATCAAGATCAGAAGGAATACTAAATAAAATCTCAAAAAGTATAGAGCAACCTTGGTCGTTTTGGTCATTTGTACGCGGGGCATTCCATCCTCCTTAAATCTTGATCCGGGTTTCAACACCTTTCATAATATCATTATAACGAATGACACCCAAAATATTGTCCTGGCTGTCTACAACGGGTATCATCCTGTAATGATACTTGGCGAACAATTCAGACAGGTCGTCCTGAACATCATCTTCCTCTGCGGTTACCACGGGCTCTAGCATGATATCGCCAAGCTTTACGTCGTCTGAAGCAAGAATCAGTTCACGTAAATCGATGACACCCAGCAGGGCCTGACGATTCTCGCCGACAACATAGATATAAGAAATACTTTCCGGCTCCATGGAGGATTGCCTGATCTTCGCCAATGCCTCGCTGACAGTCGTCTCCATTGCCATAGTAAGGAAGTCGGAGGACATCATGCCTTTAGCCGTCGCTTCCCGTTCGGAGAGAATCGCCCGGACGCGATCCCCCTGATCCTTACTAAGCAATGCCATCAATTCGGAAACATGGTCATGGGGAAGGATGGAAAACAGCCCGGCCAATTGCGGGATCGTCATTTCCGTAAAGATGTTGCGGGCACGTTCCTTGCGGAGAGCGGCGATGATCTGACGTTGTGTCCGTGGCTCGGCTTCCGCGAGGGTTTCTGCGGCCTTCTCAGAATCGAGGGCTGAAAAAAGGGCATCCTTTTCTTCTTTGCCCAGTTCTTCGAGCATATCGGCCAGATCCTCGCTGGGGAGTTCATGAATCTGTCTGCGGGTAACTGACAGAGATACCTTGTCGGTAGAGACGGCATCTTCAACCGAGAGAGGTTGCACGTACTTCCAGGAAATAAGGTCATCCTTCATCCAGTTTAGTTTCCCCAACCCCCAGCGGCGCAGGAAACCATTGAAGGAGATATCCACATGAATGAGGAGAAACCGCCCCTTTGCTTCGAGGAGATGAACATCATTGACCACCTCGACGCGCCGGTCATCCATGTCGACAATTGTGCGACCCATCAGATGCTTATCCATAAGTATCCAGCCTGGTTGGTCGACGAAAGGAGGGTATTCGTTTCCTTCTTCAGCAGGTTGAACAAAAAATGCATCATCTTCTATCCGGAGGACTCTGTTCCACGGGATGAATGTGGTGGGTTTGCCCCATCCGTGCTCCATGTAAATGCCGACAGCTTCAGGGTAAGGCTCGGCAACAGCAAAAACAAGATCAGTAAGTCTGCCGATTCGGTTCCCGATCTTTCCGATGCAGACGGGTTTCTTCAAGAGCTCTGAGAAATAGATGAACCGATAACTGACTATTCCATGGGGAAGATCCGGGATTTTTAATTTCTGATTTATCTCTGTCATATCCTTACTCCTCTATGGTTATTTGAAAAAGTCCGGAAATATCGTGCTGATGCCCAACAAAGAGGACATGACCACGACGAGGAAGACAATCGACCAGTTCATGATGTTTTCCCAGAGAGTGTTGACATGCGCACCCATGAGGGGTTTATCATTAAGCAGCAAGAGCAGGAAAACAAGCGCTGCCGGAAGCAAGGTTACCGCGACAACCTGCACAAACATCGTAATCGTGATTAAAGGAGCACCGGGGATCAGAACAACGGCTCCCGAAGTGATCAGCATAACAAGGTAAATCGAATAAAACCAGGGTGCCTCCTTGACCTTCTTGTTCAATGAGTGTGCCCAGCCGAAGACTTCTCCCACAGCCCAAGAGGTGGATAGGGAAATGCAGAGGGCGCCCAGGAAATCGGCATCAAAAAGGCCGATAGCGAAGAGTCTCCGGGCCCAATCACCCTGTCCTGCTGGCAAAAAAGGGACAATGGCTTCAGCGGTCTGGGCGGCATCCTCAATCGCAATTGGAGGTTTGTGGAAATAAAAAACTGCTGCTGTAGCAATGATGATGAAAACGGCAACAATGCATGTTGACGTTGAACCCAAGAAAGTCTCGAGTTTGCCATACTTGATGTCATGGATGTCGAGACCCTTATCGACGACGGCGCTCTGCTGGAAAAAAAGCATCCAGGGGGCAATAGTTGTCCCGATGTTGGCCAGAATGATAAAGATCAGATCTGCGTTGAAGCCGCCCAAATCAGGATTATAGAATCCTTTGAATACAGCGTTCCATGTGGGAGCGTTGGGCGTTTCCATGGCCCACAAGGCGGCAGGGATATAAACGAGATTAAAGCAGCAGAAGAAAAGCGTTATTTTTTCAAAGGTCCAGTATTGACCTGATACGATTACAGTAAAGAGAATTGCTGTGACCACAATAACGGTCAGCCAGGGTGGCACTCCGAAAAGACTCATAGCTGCCGTCATCCCGATATACTCAGTTATGAGTGTGAGCCAGTTCACTATAGTCAGATCTATTAGAGAAAACCACCCCCAGAAAGGGCCGAATCCGTCAAAAATAGCCTCTGCGTGGCCGCGCTTGGTGACAGCTCCCAGGCGGACTGTCATCTCCTGAACGTAATAGGCCATGGGAAGAAGAATTATGAACATCCAAAGCAGGGAAAAGCCATATTTGGAGCCTGTAACGGCATAGGTCGAAATCCCTCCTGCATCGTTATCAGCAACCATTACTATAATGCCCGGGCCGAGAACTGACAGAAATATGATGAACTGCCTACGAAAGCGATTCAGGATGTGGATACTCTTGCTTACCCAGAACATAAGACGCGCGCCATCGAAAGGGAAAGGAACTAACCCTGATAGGACTAAATAAACCAAAAGATTTAGAAAGTCAGGTTAATCAATATAGGAGATAGAGGCATGAGGAGCGGCAGTGATTTCCGGTGCAAACATATACCCCGGAAATCTGCGGAGGACAGGCTAACAGATGGGCGATGTAAATACTTCCGGGATAAGACTTCTATTTTATTTTACCGGGAACCACGGTCGGGCAATCGTCAATCCCTCTACAACCAGGAGGCTCCATATAATTTGGTTTACTCCAACACAAGAATTCAAATTCAGCATCACGATTTAGAATTTTTCCCTCTTACATAAAAAGAAAATGGCGTCAAGGTAAAAAAGTCAGCGGATCATTCTTTTGCATAATGACTTCGGGATGTAGCATCAGACAAGAGGGTTGCTCAGTCTCTCGGCCGATGACTGGGAGCGGATTCTTATCATTGACAAGGCATGATAATTGTCTGCGTTACGGCAGTAAGACGCTTATGAGGGCTAAGATCACCCAGCGGAAAAGGTCGATTAGGGGATCTAATGCTCCGAAATACAGGAGTCCGATGATTATAAAGAATCCGTAAGGTTCGAGGCGGGAAATGGTATGTTGCAGCCTTGCCGGCGCAAATCCCATGAGGATTTTTGAACCGTCGAGAGGTGGAATGGGAATCATGTTAAACGAGGCCAATATGATATTAATCTGTGCCAGATAATAAAGGAGAGTAGACAAGACCCCTGAGGGCTCCGGCGATAAGAAGCGATATAGAAAGAACGCCAAGAAGGCGAGAAACATATTGGTGATGATCCCCGCCGAGGAGACGAGTATCAGCCCTTTGCGTGCATTGTGCAAATTGCTGAAATTTACAGGTACGGGCTTCGCCCAGCCGAAGCCGAAAAGAAAAAGCATGAGGGTGCCGATAGGATCGAGATGCCTTAGCGGATTGAAGCTCAGTCTTCCCTGCCATTTAGCCGTCGAATCACCCATCCGGTAAGCAACCCAGCCATGAGCCAGCTCGTGAAGGATAATCGAATACAAGAGCGGTATGGCAAGAAGAATGAATGTAAGAGGATCATTTATGAGAAGTTTGAGTAAGCCCATTTATTTGTCCGTACCGTCTATCACGGGTTTCACCGTCTGTTCCACGGCGCGCGATTAATCTCTTTTTTCAGTAATGATGGCGCGAAATGTCATTGGCTGGCTGTCACGCAGAACCTTAACAATTGCCTTTTCGCGGACAGCAAGGGATGATATCGGTTGTACGATATGAAACGTATCCTTAATCTTGTTTCCGTTGACCTCAACAACCAAATCACTTGCGAGAAGACCTGCTTTATCTCCCGGACTTTCTTTTTCCACTTGAGCAATTAGCGCGCCGCTTTTATCTTGGAGTTTCAGATTTTGTGCCATCTCGTCCGGTATGTCTTGAATACGAATACCAAGGAAGCCCCTTGTGACCTTTATTTTCGTCTTAAGATCCCATAAGATCGGTTTTCGCCGTATTTGTGGGGATGGCAAAACCAATTCCTTGAAACTGTGATTCGATTGAGGTGTTTATGCCAATTACCTTGCCTCTCATATTGATGAAAGGCCCTCCTTTAAAGAATAAAGAATGTGTGTCGTTTTATACATCAACCGTGATCAAATCACAAGAGATGTTATCTGCTGTTCAGGCAAATGTTTCACGGTCAGGATGTATTGGAAAATCACCACTACAATATGTAAATCACTACGTCCTTTACAACGCCGCGGCAAACATAAATACTTTCTTGCGGGATTTTGTTGTAATTGCTCCATCCTTAAGGTATTAATAAGAAAAAGGTCAAGGAGGGTTCAGATGGGAGAAGTCGTTCATACGTCTAAAATAAAAATCGTAAGGGAAAAAGGTCCCACACGGAGGGCAATGATAGAGGGGTTTTCAGAGCCGGTCTATTACGGGGTCCATGGCGGTATCATGAAGTTTTACAAAGTGGAGCCGGAAAAAGAGCATGCGGCGACTCTCGACCATATTGTTGCCGCTACAGCGGGTTGAATGATGGGAACACTGGCCACGCTGATGGCCGGAAAAAAGATTCCGACCCCGGAAAGTCTTTACTGGGCCGATGTGGAAGGGGACATAGAGAATGTAAACGGCGTTCTTAAGATTACCACCATCCGGGTCAAATACCACCTTAAGGTTACCGAAGATAAGGTGGCAGATGCGAAGGAGAGCTTCGCAAACTATATCACACGTTGTCCGGCAGCACAGAGCGTCATCGGCTGCATCAAACTGGAGGACGAATTGATGTTCGAGAAATAGATTTATTAATGGTGCCCGTCGTCTCTAAAATTTACTGTTTCTGTGATATTATTAATCTCTACGTAATCCGGTATCGTACTCCCTTGAATTATGTGACCCACATACATTTAGTCTAAATAAGAGGGGGGGTTTTATGAAGTGGCTTTGTGTTTTCATTTTTGTAGTTGCTATCGATATGCAATCGAACAGTGTTTTTACACAGGACAGAATGCCCGCCATACCATTTGAAAAAATGACTGATCTCCAGAAGAAATATGCGGAGGAGATTATCAAAGGTCCCCGCGGCGCTCTTTATGGACCCTTCGTTCCGCTGATCCGCAGCCCGGAGCTCATGGATAGGGCGCAGCGTGTGGGGGAGTACCTGCGCTACGAGAGCGCAATCGGGACCAAATTGAGCGAACTCGTTATCCTGATTACGGCGCGTCAATGGACCCAGCAGGTGGAATGGGCGATCCATGAGTCCATAGCGATCAAGTCAGGCATAAAGGCAGGGGTTGTGAGAGCGATTGCTGACGGCCGCTATCCTACAGGTATGAGCGAGGATGAGCAAATCGTCTATGACTTCTGTTCGGAACTCCATGTCAATAAGAGTGTTGCCGATATGACTTATGAGCGCGCGCTGAAGCGCTTCGGCGAGCAGGGTGTCATCGATATGCTCGGCATTAACGGCTATTACACTTTTCTCGCCATGATTATGAACGGCACACGCACGGCAGTGCCTGATGGCAAGCCCGCGCCCCTGAAGGTATTCTCGAAATGATAATGACAGAATAGGCGAAGCGCTTGGCTGGAATCGGTTTCACGTAAATGTGTGGGTGAGTTCTGCGCGTGCTGATTGCGGCGATTCATTCTTCATCCATCGCCGCTTTGTGCCGGTAAAGATTTTGGGTAGATATGTTCAGTGATTCTTTAGTACTTCAGAGATAATGAGAAAGATAAGTGTGAGAATAGCCATGAGGATAGCCATCAACCCCGGCATTAATCTGGCCCATTTTGTGGATAGCGGCGGCCTGAGACGCGGCTCTTTTTTTAGGATGTGTGTGTGATTGACTTCAGAAGACGCGTTCTCATGTATTCTGTGAAAGCGCGTCTCAAGTTCTCGCATCTCTTTTTTATAATCCTTTAAGTTCCTTTTCATGGTCTATCTGAATCCGGTCTAAGTATTGGCCGAGAGAGCCCGCTTCAAAAGAGCGCCCTCCGGTAACTCATTCTTAGAAACGTATCATTTTTCTAAATTCTCCTTTACTAATTACGTTAATATAAAAATTTAGCCACGGCTACATACTCTATCAAGATTGAATCCTGACTGTATGCAACGGTCCGCGGCATACTAACTGGACTATGTAAACTTCTTGATCGATAATTCTGATACAAAAAGAACATCTTTGAAATTTTTGCATAAAGGATACTCATGTGTCAAGTAGATTAAACATTATATATCAATGCAGATTCATTGAGAAAATAGCGTGATTAGATAAACTTAGAAAGAGGAAGAAATATTGGGGAGGTTAACAAATGAAGCGGATATCGGTGACAGTGTTGTTGGTATTTTTTTGCTCGGACTTGTTGGTTATGCTCACTCAGGTACGAATGGCACACCGGCCGAAGCGGAAGCTATGATGCATCGGCTCTCTTTTTGATTATTGCGGAGATGAAATTTACCATCTTCGCAAATACCTGTTCCATCGCCTGCACGTGGGGGATGTGACCGCAATTGTCGATCATCAGTCTTCTCACATGCCCAGCAACCTTGCCGACAATGGCTTCAACCTGGGCAGGAGTGCCGTACTCGTCATCCTTGCCCTGAATGGCAATAAGAGGGCAGATGATATTCGGGAGGTAATTCTCTATGTTCCAATCCCGGAACTCCGGCGAAAGCCAGATGTCCGCCCAGCCTCGGAACATCAGCTCGGTGTTACTGCCATGAAATTTCGCCAAGCGCGATTTTAAATCTGTGCTCTCATAGACTTTCACAGCGCGCTTGATGCCCTCCACGGTGACATCCTCTACAAAGACATGCGCCGCCTCTGTTATTATACCGGCGACCTTTTGCGGATATGTTCCCCCATATATGATGGCAATGGAACCGCCGTCGCTATGGCCTATGAATATAGGTTTGTCGATGGCGCATTGTTTTAGGACTTCGGGCAGGCTGAGCAGGGCCTCATCATGGAGATAGTCGGGTCTTCTGGGTTCCGTCAGAGGATTGGAACCACCATAACCCCAGCGGTCGTATACCAGAGCCGGGCAGTCGGTTGCGATGCATATTCTTTCAGGAAAGTCGCGCCACTGACCGATGCTGCCCAGTCCTTCGTGGAGAAATACAAGCACAGGCCGATTGTCTGTTTTGGCCTGTGGCATGATATATTCGGCAGAAAGGCGGCGTTTCGCAGCATATATGTCAAACTTGTCTCTAGTGGTGGACAATTTGATCTACCTCCGGCATGTCCTCTCCAGACAGGGAACATGAGAAACACGCGGGCCAATAAGCAAGATTGAAACGGTGGAACTAGCGAGCATTACCAAATAATATTCTACTTTAAAGATGAAACATAATCACTTGAATATCAAGATAAATTGTTTATGCTGCTTGGGCTATGATTATCATTTGACGAAGCATGAGAAACGCTCGTCACATTTAAGCGGCAGAAATTTGACAAACTGATTTTCCACAGTGTCGTTGATATAAAAAGGGTCGTTTTTCATGATCTGCCGGGCTTCCTCGACGCTCTCTACGTTTGCCAGTATTACACCGCCAACTCTCGGGTCTTGCGGGCCGGAACAGATAAACTTCGACTTTTTGTAGAACTCATCCAGAAATTTTCGATGGTCCACGATCAGGGTATCGATCACTTCCAGAGTCCTCGTATATTTGCCTATGATGATAACCATTGGATCCTCCCTTCATATTCAGTCGATAAGTATTTCCTCGATCTTCAATCTTCTTCTCGGCGCGGGAGTTTCGGCCGGATATCCCACGGGCAGCAGTGCGACTACATGAATATTCCGGCCCCATCCGAAGATTGTCTTGATCGCTTCTTCATCAAACAGCCTTATCCAGCAACTTCCCAGACCGAAATCCAACGCACGTAATACCATATGCTCTACAGCAATGGCCAAGTTAAGAGCTATTCTGGGGGTGAGTTCTTCTATGTCAGCGGGTGTATATCGCTCCGTCCTATCGGCTATGATCTTCACTATCCTGCCTTCTACGGCCCCAATCCTCCTCAGGTCCTGTAAGCCTGAAACCGTGCCGTCTACGAAACGCTTTAAATCGATACAGCAGACAAAGACTACGGATGCTTCGGCGATGAATGTTTGTTTGTAAGATGCCTGAGCGAGTTGCAGTTTTGTTTCTCTGTCGCGAACGACTTTAAAGCGCCAGGGCTGTGAATTCGAACCGGACGGCGCGAGCCTTGCGGAATCGAGAAGCGCCAATATGTGCTCTTCACGAATAGGGTCCGGTTTAAACTTCCTTATACTCTGCCTTTTCTCTATAGCTTCTTTAGTTGTTAACATTTTTCCTCCTCGATGTGCACGGGAGATGACCCTTTATGAAAAGGGGCAAGAATTCTCATTTTTGTCGAAATGACAGAGTGTGCATGGATATGGATTCTTACACAGCCGTCGCCCGCTCGATGATTTCCCCTACGAGCTTCGCGGTTCCACCCGTCAATTTCCTGCAGTGCGCATGCTTTTGGCCTTCTCGATATTCTTTTACCTGGTTTTGATCCATCCAGTTCACGCCGACAATATCCCTGCAAAGGATATTGCCGTTTGCGATTTCTCCTCTGAACCGTTTCATAAATTCATGCGCATATTTCCACATCCGAAAATCGGCATGTTTGTCACCTGCGCTTCTTCCGAATATTAAGCCTATCACTGCGAGGCCTCCGATAAGGGCGCCGCAAGTTTCACCGTGCGCCCCCAGTCCTCCACCGAAGGCATCCATTGCCTTCAGCATTTCCTCGCTTACATCTTTACCGAGCTTCTCCTGCCCGACCGCAAGAACGGCCTGGCTTCAGTGGAAAAGCCTATCAAACAACGCCCCTGCCTTTTCTTCCATTTCTGACGGATTCATAAGACCTCCTTTTTATTATCCGTGGCTTGAGATGACACCAGGCGTGAACGGAAACAACTTCCGTCTTTGCGCTGAATCTAATTATCCAATACAATACCTAAAAATATTTATCAAATCAACTACGAGTAAGAACTTCGATTACAAACGCGTCTTTCTTAAGTCTATAATTGACGAATCTCGAGTAATGTGCAAGATTGCAGGCATAAGAGCAAATCCGCATAAATACGAAAATGCAGACTAGGCAAGAGATACAAATATGAGAGCACTGGTAATGGCCATAATCGGATTGCTATTGTTTGCAGCGGTCTCGTATTATTTCAAGGAAGATACGAAGATAATAGGTATCTATAATGTTTATTACTATTCAACGCGGTGCAATCCCGATGAGCTTTTCTCAAGCTTTTCTCAGCTAACACTAACGCCTTGCGTAAATAAAATTATCTGGATGGAACAGATCGGCCCGAATCTTTATAAACGTATGAGCTGGACTCCGGAAAATGGGACCAGAGAAGGCACATTCGTGCGAAAGTAACTTTCCGTCTACGAACAATTCTATCGGAGGATGTAGGGATTTGTGTCTAACAAATCCCCGTCCTCCTTTCTCAAGTCGGGATACAGGGGGACTTTGAGTGATCGAGCAAATCTCTCAGCCTCGCTTCCTCGCCACAAGCCTAATCTGCATTTCCTGTTAGTTGAAAGGAAGCCCAATAATAGGGATGGGGATATTTCTTCTGGGCAATCAACTGCGCTTGCCGCAACGCCTCCCGTTTACCGGTTTTCTTAAGCGCGTTATAAAAGCCAGCCATGAGGTCTCCCGTGGCCTGATCGTCAACCTTCCAGAGGCTCGACACAATAGAATTGCTTCCCGCATAGAGGAAGCCGCGCGTCAAGCCCACCACATCGTCACCGTTTGCCACCTTTCCCAGCCCCGTTTCGCAGGCGCTCAATGTCACCAGGTCCGCATCGATGTTCATGGAATAAAGCTTGTCCACCGTAAGCCTGCCGTCGCTCCAATCATCTCCGGCAAGGAGTAATGCTGACTTGAGGGGCATATCGGAGTCAAACTGCCCGTGCGTGGCAAAGTGGATATAACTGAAGCTCCGGCCATATTTCCTGAATGCCGACTCCGTTGCCTCCTTGCGCAGCAGCACCCGAGACTGAGGGCGCGTGCGTGCAACAGCCTGTGCTTCTTCCTGGGCATAGGCGAGGTCATAACGTGAGTTGCCGAGGTCGGGATTGCCGAAGGCAAGGATGTCCGCCGGTTTGGATGATTTTCTGGCATGGAGGTATTTGATAACGCTGGCGCTGGGGAGGATACGGATGCCGTACTGCTCAATCAGATAGCCTCTGTCATTCTGCAGAGCATTGAACGGAAGGTAGTGTAAGGCGCCGTGCGGGACGATCGCGATGTTGTGCTTGTCCAGCATCTTTTCGAAAGGCTCAAAAAGGCGTTTGTAAAGACTTCGGGAGAAGGTCAGGTAATCGGAGGAACCGGGTTTCTCAAGAAGACTCCGGAATTGCCGGATATCCTCTACGAGCTTAACGCCGTTGAGACGTACGGATTTTAAGGCGTCTCTCGTCAGGACAAAGGCGAACATTTCACCCTCGCTGTAATAATACTCAATAAGCGCTTCGTCAGGAGGCATAAGGACGCGTATTTCAGAGGCGGAAAGTGACGTGACGCTCACGAGTGAGGCGAGTTCCGGGGATTTATCCCGCAGTTCCTGCTTCACCGTTACAATGACACTGCGTGTCTTGAACCGCTCAGGGGACAGATCTTGTGCTATCACCTCCGCCTCGGCCTTTCTGTCTGTGGCCAACAGATTACGCACGTCCCGTTCGTCGCCAGCCTTCACGGCAAAGTCCTGCTTCGATGCCAACAGATCGACGAGGGCCCGCGACTTCGACCGCTCCACGTAATCAAAAGCGGCGCCGTACTGGCCGTCCGCATAAAGCGAGGCAATGAGACGGCTGTAAACATTCTGCTTATCGCCAACAAAACCGATCTTGCTTGCCTCCGTGTTGATAGTCGAGCGCTGCTGCTCAATAAGGTCAACCGCACGTCTGTAAAAATCTATTGCCTCTTTGCGATTCCCTTCGGCATCGCAAATCTTCCCGCGGTCAAAGAGTATCATCCAGTATATGTCCGTATTGTCCCGTGTCCGCGGCTCTTTCAGGAGGGCATCGTATCCGGCTTTCGCCTTGTGGATGTTTCCTGTCTCATACAGGATCTTGTTCAGGATGAATGCCTTGGGTAATTGACTGTAGGCAAAGATATCGTCGCCTACGGGCATCGCACCAGTCAGTATGACGGCGGCAGATGCCAGGGAGCGCGACCAAGAAATGCTTTCGTCTTCCCTGATGTAAGACAGACTCTTCTTAAAATCTCCCAGAGCCATGTATATGCGTGAAAGGCCGTTGATCTTATCCGTCTTGAGGAAAGTAAAGGGATAATGGGTGCCGATGTCTTCGAGAAGTATTGCGCATTCCATCGCCTTCTCACTGTTGCCCGAGAGGGCCTGCGCGAGGCCGAGAATGCTTAAAGCCTGAATCCTCATGTATCGGTGGAGGTCTTTCCTTATTACAATGTCGTAAGCCTTTTGGGCCTCAACAACGGCCTTTCCATAGTCTCCGAATTCTATATAGGCCTCTGCCCGAAGCAGCGCAGGCGTGATAGACACATCGAACATGTTCACGATAAAATCGCCCTTTTTAATATTGGCATCGAACTGTTCTACACAGGGGAAGAGCTTGTTGTATTTCTTGAGGCGTGAATAAGAATAACAGAGATACCACAGCTGTCGCGTCGGGGCGCTATGGAGGTCTTTAACCTGACTTTCCATGTAAGTCTCCAGTTCAGCGAAACGCGCGGCAGGCATCAACTGATCCTCCTTCGGTACGAGCACGCCCGCACATCCCCAGGCACCTGCGATCAGCATGAAAAGGATTGATATAATGGTTACCCTGACAATGGATTCTCTTAGCATGGGTACTTCCCTTATGTAAGATTCCGGCAGATGTTTGTTCTCTTTGAAAGGCATTCGTCTATGTAAGTAATCAAAACCGTAATTCTCGCGAAAAATGACAAATGGGCAATCGACAAATTGGAAGAAGAGAGCCGAAGGCCGCAATCAACCAGTCCGGAAGATGCAATTATGTTTTGTCGACAGATGAGATAAGATAAAATTTACCATCTTCGGTTCTTACGCTGCCATTTCTGATTAATCGCTCGAGGTGCTTTATTATCATTCCTCGTTCGGCGAATTCGAAAAAATACCGCGGCTGAAGCTCTCTCTTGAAGATGATCCAGCGCTCGACAATCTCAAGTAAAGTTCTCGGCCTTTCCAAGAATTCTAAAATCTTCTTTTCCCTTTGCGTGATAACATTAAGATACGTTTCGACCAGCTCAATAATATCGCCCTGAATTATACCAGTTTCATGCGAGGTGATATAAATGTCTGCAGGGATTTCCAATAATCTGCGCATGGATTGTATGGTCTGATCAATGTCTGAAACCTTGTCGCCGTACCAGGGACCGAATCGGGAGAGGTCGAGATCCCCCATGAATAATATTCCCTGATCGGGGAAATGAAAACTGCAATGTCCGGCGGTGTGCCCGGGGGTATGGATAACCCGCAATTTCGTATTGCCAAAGATTAAGAGATCCCCATCCCCAAACTCGACAGCGGGTGTGCGCTCCTCGAAATGAAATTTATTAAGAAAAAGATCATCCCATTCCTTTCTGTATTTGGAATCGAGTAACCCACAGTAGTCAAGAAATGAGCTGTAGGATCTGAAGCAGGTGCCTATAGCCTCGTGTACATAAAGTTCAGCTTCAGGAAAGAGGTAATTAAAAGCAATATGATCCTCGTGGTAATGGGAATTAATTACTATATCGACCTTTTTCCCTCCGGCAAGCTTCCTTAGAAATAATTCGTCCGAAGCTGGATCGATGATTGCCTTTTTCTTATCATCGATATACAAAGAATTGCAAAAGGGGTACCTGCCGCCTCCCATCCCTGGAATAAAAACTAAATTGCCGAACCTTGTCTTTTCCATTTTCATGCTGATGAAATGCAGGATGACGCAAGAAGCATCAATAACTGCAAAGCGTATTTTGTGATGGTTTCTTCCACAGATCCCCTTAGTGCGCAGGATTATTTACTCTGCCGCATTATTCTGGATGTCATTCAATTTCCGATATAGTGTACTTCTCGCTATCCCCAATCTCTTTGCAATCTCTCTCTTAGGGATATTCGATTTTATCATCTTTACAATTAATTCACGCTCTATTTTGTTTACAGGCTCAATTTTGTAAATATCGTCACTTGACTTTGGATCCGTAATTTCTGACGGCAAGAGGTCAGCCGTAAGTATGTTCGTATGCGCAATATTAATCATTCTCTCGAGGACGTTCTGCAGTTCTCTCACATTTCCCGGCCAGTTATAATTCATAAATCTCTCGAAGACATCATCTTCGATTTTCTCTATCTTCTTCCCCATCGTTTTGCTGATATTACTGGCAAAACACTGGACCAAGTGGGGAATATCGTCCTTTCTTTCCCTCAGCGGTATGAGACGAATCGTGAATACATTTGACCGATAATACAGGTCCTCGCGGAATTTGCCTTTTCGAACTTCTTCTTTCAGGTTCTTATTGGTTGCCGCTATGATCCTGACGTCTATCGTTGTTACTCTGGTTCCGCCGATCCTGATTATAGATTTGTCTTCAATGACTCGCAGGAGGGCTGTCTGCAGCTCCAAGGGCGTTTCCCCGACCTCGTCCAAAAAGATCGTTCCGCCGTCCGCGAGCTCAAACTTACCCGGACTTCCTCCTTTTCTTGATCCTGTAAATGCCCCTTCGGAATAGCCGAAAAGCTCGCTAGTTATCAGGTCTCGGGGAATCGTCGTGCAGTTAATGGCGACGTATGGATCGTCGCTGCGACCGCTGCCGTTGTGAATGGCCTGAGCGAAAACATCTTTCCCCGTACCGCTTTCCCCCAGAAGCAGCACATTCGACTTGATCTGGGATGCAATTTTGGCCTGCCTGACTGTTTCCAGAAAGTTCGCATTCTGACCGATGATATCCTCAAAGCGATATTTCGCCTTTGCTCCCATCATCTTCGTTGCCAGCGTCCGGGCCCTTTTAATCTCATCAAGTATGATAACCTTGCCGATGATATCGTCCATGGACATTATAGGGTAACAGGACAAAGTATAATCACCCTGGACGCTCTTACAGGCGATCCTCACCTCTATATCCGTGAGAGAGTTGTTATTGTTTATCAGATTGAGCAGGTTCTTATTATAATTGCTCCAGACTTCGGCCGTATTTTTCCCGAGAAATCTGTCTGCATCCTCTCCAAAGGCCTTTCTTGCGTTCTTATTCATCATCGAAATACATCCGTCATTATCCACAGTCATTATAATTTCGGGAATAGAGGATATAACCGTCTTTTGAAAGCTGTGCGCAATCCTGTATTCTGTTAATGCCTTTCTGAGGCGTATTTCGTTCTCTATCGCGTGTGCGGCAGCTGCAACCATCCCAAGCGTATGCGGATTGGCTTTTTGATATGGCCCCGTCATATCAATGACGCCGATCAATTTGCCGTTTAAATCATGAACCGGAGCCCCCGAACAGGTCCACTTATGCGAGTTGATGCAATAATGCTCGCTGGCATAGACCTGAAAAGGTTTCCCCAATTTTATTACCGTGCCTGCGCCGTTGGTCCCTGCAACTTCTTCAGACCAGCAACTTCCCACAATGAAATTCCCCCGCTTCACTCTCTCCATCACATCATTATCCCCGACCAGCTTCAACATGTATCCATCAGCATCAAAGAGAGCGACTAAAAAGCCCGACCCTACGACAAGACTATAGAGGTTCTTCATGAAGGGAAGGCTTATGTCTATAAGCTCTTCATTTCTTTTTAAGGTTTCTGCGAGTTCATAATCAGCGAGGACAACGGGAACTCTTGTTAGATAAGGGTTGACATTCTTTTCCCTGCACCTGTCCCATGAATCTAATATAGTGGAGGATATTATGAACTCGCTAACCCGCGTTCCGCTTATATATTTTTTCCATTCCGCATAAAGCACGTCAAATTTTTCGGCAAAGTCCATATCTCACTCCGCGTCACCCTTTTTTTCGAGTTTTCTCTTGAAGACATCAGTTCCGTCCAGTACACACTTCTCGATTTAGACAATAACTTAAATGTCTCGCTATGTCTCATTGTGTCCCGCAATGTCCCATATGACCCAAATTGGGACAAAGAATTCAAAGCATGATTCCCTGATAATTGCAAGCTCATTTTCAGAATACATTGCCATTTCGAATGATTGGCATATTGCTGATGGTCTTTCTCAAAGTGGCACAGCACCTGCTTCATTTTTGTTCTTATTTAGCCTTTACAATAGAGACGAAAAGCATCAGCTTTCAATTGAGACAAAAGGAGGCGGATTGTGTTACGGACTAAAGATCAATACCATGAAGATCTCTTTAAAATGAAAACGAATATATTCATAGGTGGAGAGAAAGTTGGCAGAGATGACCATCGCCTTCGGCCAGGCATTAATGTTCTCGATGTTACTTTCGATCTGGCTCAGGATTCAAAATGGAAAGGATTAATAACCGCAATATCCTCCATAAATAGCGAGGAGATTAACAGATGGTCCCATTTGCCTCAGAACCCCTACGATCTCTTGCAGAAACAAAAAATGATTCGCTGTGTTGCGCGCCGGGTCGGTGGCTGCATCCAGAGATGCATGGGACACGATGCTATTAGTGCATTGGCAATCTGTACGAAAGAAATAGATGAGGCCAGGGGAACAGATTATCACAAAAGGTTTATGGAGTACCTTAGGCTATATCAGATGAAGGATTACGATGGCTGCTGTGCGCAGACGGACAGCAAGGGAGACCGCACGAAAAGGCCGAGCGAGCAGCCAAACCCTGATGCGTATGTTCACATCCTGGAGGAACGTAAGGACGGCATTGTAGTAAGCGGTGTCAAGATGTCCATTACCCAGGTGGCGTATGCTGATGAGATCTTTGTCCTGCCCACCAGAGCCTTGATGGAAGACGACCGTGACTTTGCCGTGGCCTTTGCACTCCCCGCAGATTGGGATGGGATTACATTGATAACGCGCCCTGTATGGCTGCGAGAGAAGGATGAAGCCTACGCAGCGCCGTTCTGCAAATATGGGGTATCGGATTCGGTTGTTGTTTTCGACAATGTATTCGTTCCCAAAGAGAGGGTTTTTATGTGCCGGGAATGGGAATTTGGGCGTAGGCTTGCGCTTCTTTTTGCGGACTCCCACCGCCACAGCTACAGCGGGTGTAAACCCGGCATGTCGGATGTGCTTTGCGGCGCCGCCATGCTTGCAGCAGAGGCAAACAATATTCAAAAAATATCCCACATTCGCGAGAAGCTTTCAAATTATGCCGGGGCTGCCGAACTTGCTTATGCAGCAGGAGTGGCTTCGGCCCTTTATGGGGAGATAACCTCGAGTGGGGTTTTCTTCCCCAATAAGATTTACGCGAATGTCGGCCGGAGGCTTACTGGAGAGCTGATCTATCACGAATACAACCTATTAACGGAAATCGCCGGGGGCATCGCAGTTACGCTTCCCTTTGAAGAGGATTTCCATGCGGAAAGTACGAAGAAATATCTGGATAAATTTATTGTCAGAAATCCAAAACTTTCTCCGGAAACCTCTCTTAAAATCTGGAAATTTGTCGAGAACATCGGCGCATCGCCCATGTCGTCATGGTATGAAATCGCAGGCGTACATGGCGGAGGATCTCCCATTATGGAAACCATCGCCCTTAACCTGGATTATGATTTCGATGAGAAAAAGCGACTGGGGAGATACCTGTCCGGAATCGATGAGACATTCGATGATGCGAAAGCCCTGGAGTTGGAGCCGACCTTCGGGACGAGCCTGGAGACTAATGATCGGCAAGCTCTGAAAGAATGAGAACGCCGGTTTGTCGAGGCAGAATAAAATGAAAGAGGGAGTATCACCAATGAAAGCAGAGGATACGAAAAAATCGTTGGACAAGCGGATGACTCTCAAGGAGGCGATATCCAAATATGTATTTGACGGGTGTTCAATCGCCTTCAGCGGCATGGGCGGCGAGCAGGTTGTCGCCCCAACCTATGAAATCGTGAGGCAGGGACAGAATAATTTAACGCTGATGGGAGACAGTCCCTGCGAGGTTGGGGATTATCTTGTTGGCATGGGTCAGATAAAAAGAATCGAGGTCGCCTGGCTTGCCTTTGCAGTCGCGGGTGTCAGCCCGAGTTACAGGCGGGCTGTGGAAGAGGGTGTCCCTAATAAAATAGAGGTGCGCGAATTTTCGAACTATACCATGGGCCTCAGATTCTTAGCCGGCGCAATGGGTCTTCCGTTTATGGTGACAAAATCTCTCGCGGGAACTTCGGTTGAAAAGTACAACGACATGATCAAGGTCATAGATGACCCATACGAGGGCAATAAAGTGGCGCTGGTGCCTGCCGCCAAGCCCGATGTAGCAATCATCCATGCCAACAGGGCCGACATATTAGGCAATACTCAATACATCGGTTTTTCATCAAATGCGGAAAATATCGCGAGGGCGGCAACGAGGACGATCGTAACCTGTGAGAAAATTGTATCAACCGACGAGATCAAGAAGGCCCCCACATTTACCACCGTGCCGCAGTACGTAGTGGATGCCGTCGTTGAGCTCCCGTTCTGCAGCCATCCTTGGAACATGCCCTATGCATATGCGTACGATATACCGTTTCACATGAAGATGATGGCCGAGATAGATACGGCAGATGGCTTCAAAAGGTGGATGGATGAGTGGGCGTTCGGTTGTAAGGACCATGACGAATACTGTGAGAAGGTAGGTTGGACCCGTTTAAAGAAACTGGCGCAGATTGAACGTAAGTTCTGCAAGAGCATATTGTGAGCGCAGATCCAAAAAACGAAGAGAACCCAACAGGAAGGGAAGAATTTATGAGTACAGATGAAAAAAAATATGCTGAGGATTATACACTTCAGGAGTTGCTGGTTGCTGCAGCCGGAAGAGAGATCAGGGATAGAGAGGTTGTTTTCGTTGGCGTCGGCATACCATGCTTGGGAGCGCTCGTCGCCAAGTTGACGCATGCACCAAATGTCATCCTCGCAGTCGAGTCGGGATGTATCGGCCCGACACCTTACCGTCTCATGCTCGGAATAGGCGACAATGCATGCGGGGAAAACGCAATCTGCGTCACTTCCCTATGGAGGGCATTCTCCGACCAGCAGCGTGGATACTTCGACATGGGCATGCTCGGGGGCGCCCAGGTTGATAAATACGGGAATCTTAACAGTACCGCGATCTTTGGCGTCGGCAGTTATCACAAGCCAAAAACGCGGCTTCCCGGCAGCGGCGGCGCCAATGATATTGCGATTTCAGCCAAGAGAACGCTGATCATGATGAACCAGCAGAAGCGTCGATTCTTGGAAAAGGTGGATTTCATTACCTCGCCTGGGTACCTAGATGGTCCCGGTTGTAGAGAGAAATACGGGTATCCGGGAGGCGGTCCCGCAGTCATCATTTCAAACATGGCAATCTTCAGATTTGATGAAAAAACCAAAGAGGCGTACCTTGATTCTGTGCATCCGGGAGTAAGCGCTGAAGATGTAAGAAAGGAAGTTACATGGGACCTGAAGGTGTCTCCCAGTTTGAAAACAACCCCGCCGCCGACAAAGGAGGAGGCAGATATAATCCGGACACTGGACTCGCTAAAGATCTATACCGGGGGCGGATTGAAAAGTCTTACATTCGAAAACTACATCAAGATGCTGAATTCTTCACATGCGAGGATTAAATTGATGTTCAAGTGATATTACCGTTGGATTGACGCGCAGTGAAGGGATTGCGATCATAAAGAGCACAGGAGATAATATGACGAAAGACTTGGTTGAAAAGCTTTTTTCTATAAATGGGAAGACAGCCGTTATTACTGGCGGATACAGGGGGATAGGCCTGACGATCGCGGAGACTTATGCGGAAGCAGGGGCAAATGTCGTATTAGTCGCACGAAATTTATCCGCATGCCAGGAGACGGCGGATAAAATAAAAAGGAATTTCGGTGTCAAGACAGCCGGTAAATCCATTGACGTCCGCGACTCCAAATCGGTTGACCGGGTGATCCAGAAAATATTCGACGAATTTGGCCGCATTGATATCCTCGTAAACAGCGCCGGGATTCCAGGAAGCGAAAAACCGGTTCTGAGAATGACCGATGAGGATCTAGATGAGGTCATGGGCGTGGACTTTCGGGGTACCTTCCTAGTTTCGAGAGCTGTTGGACAAATTATGGTCAAACAAAAGAGCGGCAAGATTATCAACGTCGCCTCCATTCTGGGGAAAATTTCCGCCCGCAACATGGCGGGATATTGTGCGAGCAAGGCTGCAGTCATCCAGCTAACCAGGGTGATGGCCCTTGAGTTGATGCGGGATAATATACAGGTTAATGCCCTCTGTCCCGGATATATCCTGACCGACTTTAATCGTGATTTCTTCGATTCGGAAGTGGGAAAAGGATTGATAAAGAAGATGATTCCCTTGAACAGGGTAGGAAGGTTGGATGAATTAAAGTCGACAGCGCTTTATATGGCCACATGCCCTGCTTTCATGACAGGTGTGGAAATTTACATCGATGGCGGCCATACGATTGCTTGAAATCTAATACATAGATTATTACCATGGCGAGCACAATGAAAATGAAGGGTGTAGTGATGGTGATTGTCTGCGGGCCGGCAATGGTCTCGCTGTGGACAAGAGAAATCTGAAAGGCGGAGTTCGAGATATATCAAGAGAGTGGCGTTAAAATATTGCGGAGGATGCAATCCGGCTTTCGATCGTGTAGCTTACGTCGAGAAGATAAAGTCTGCGGCGGGACCTGATATAGAATGGGTTACACTGGATGAGGATGGGTTCGATGCGGTATTGCTCGTTACTGGCTGCGACACAGCCTGCCCGCGGCGGACTCTTGATCTCAGTGAGTACAAACAAAGTTTATCGATTAAGGATGATAAATTATCTCCGCAAGAGTTAGTGAGAATTCTGTTAGAAAGTGAGGAAACAAATGAAGATTAGAACCAAGGAAGATTATGTAAAAAGTCTCAAAGAACAAAAAGTGGTCATATATTACAATGGTAAGTTGGTTGAAGACCGTACAACTTTTCCCGCCTTCGTTCCCCACATAAATTCCGCTGCAAAAACTTATGAACTGGCGCTGCTTCCGGAAAATGAGGACCTCTTAACTGCTACGAGCAACGTCACCGGGAAAAGGATAAACCGGTTCACCCATATCCATCAGTCTGTGGATGATCTGATAAAGAAGGTTCAGATGCTGAGGCTTATTGCACACGAGACTGCGAGCTGCTTTCAGCGCTGTGTCGGATTTGATGCCATGAATTCCCTTTACATGACCACTTATGAAATCGACGAGAAACACAAGACGAAGTATTTCGAACGGTTCCTGGAATACCTTAAAAATATCCAGGAAGAAAACTTTATGCTTGTGGGCGGGATGACCGATCCGAAAGGGGATCGCTCCAAGCGGCCCAGTCAACAGGCCGATCTAGATCTATTCACCCGCGTCGTGGAGAAACGCAGCGACGGCGTCGTCGTGAGGGGGGCCAAAGCGCATCAGACGGGCGCTGTTAACAGCCACGAAATCATGATCATGCCTACCCAGGCTATGGCAGAAGGAGATGAGGCTTACGCTATAGTCGCCGCGATTCCCCTTGACGCCAAGGGCGTTACCCTGATTTTTGGCCGTCAGACCAATGAGGAGAGGAAATTTGAATGCGGCATAGATGCCGGCAATTGTGAATTTGGGATGGTCGGAGGGGAGGCGCTCGTTGTTCTCGAAGATGTATTTGTTCCTTGGGAAAGAGTATTCATGTGCGGTGAAATTGATTTTACGGGAATGCTTGTCGAACGATTTGCCACTCTGCACCGCCAGAATTACGGCGGATGCAAGGGGGGCGTTTCGGACATAGTCATCGGCGCAAGCGCGCTCGCAGCGCAATACCAGGGAACCTTAGATGCCTCCCACATCAAAGATAAACTCGTCGAGATGCTGCATCTGGCGGAGACGGTTTATTCGGGTTCCGTAGCTTGTTCCGCAATGGGTTCGAAAACAAAAAGTGGGGCATACTATCCTGATCCGCTCCTTGCTAACTGTACAAAGCACAATATCACGCGCTTCATTTACGATATCTCAAGGCTTGCACATGACATCGGCGGGGGGATTATGGCGACTCTTCCCTTTGACAAGGATCTGAGGAGTCCGGTGGTGGGAAAGTACGTCAAGAAATATATGAAAGGTGTCGAGGGCGTTTCCACAGAGACAAGAATGAAGATACTGAGACTCTTGGAGAACATGACAGGCGGCACTGCACTCGTGGAAAGTATGCACGGTGCTGGCTCGCCGCAGAGTCAGAGAATCATGTACCAGCGGCTGGGAAAATTGGGTCAGAAAATGAAGATGGCGAAGAAGATTGCCAAGATCGACGAATAAGGTCTGCTTTTAAGAGCTGTATGGATTAAGCGCGGCAGAGAATTTCAGGATTCGGAGCATCACAATAAACATGGAACATCGTATTTCAAAGGAGAGGGGGGATGCCGGGACTGAACATCAGGAGAGCGCATATAAAATCATAGTGCCGGCTGTGCAGATTGGCGCCGGATATGATCCTGGTACATGTCATTATGTTAAGCTGATAATGAAAAAATAAAGGGGGTATAAAGAATAATGAATGACGGTGTAAAAAAGGCATGGGGATATCGCCATGTGATATTGATTATCATCTGGTTTGTTTATCTTATTAATTACTTTGACCGGATTTCTGTATTAACATTTCTGCCGTTCATCCAGAAGGATCTCATGTTGACGGCCGTTCAACTTGGATGGCTGGGTTCCATATTTTTCTTTGGATACTCTCTGGCCCAGTTTCTCGCAGGTTATCTGGCAGACAGGATCGGTCCCAAGAAAACGATGAACATTGCCGTATGGGTCTTCACAATCGTCACGGGAGTAACCGGATTTGTCCAGAATTTTTGGCAATTTATTGTCCTCCGTCTCAGCCTTGCCGTCGGCGAAGGACAGCATTTTGCACCATCCATGCGGATGATTGCAAACTGGTTCCCGCGGCAAGAAAAGGGAAGGGCGACCGGATTCTTCTCAACTACATGGGCTGTGGCCCCTGCTATAGTTCCTATTCTTGTTACTCAACTCGCAGCAGGCTTCTTCGACGGCGCCTGGCGGCCCGTATTCTTCGTCTTGGCAGTCCCGGGTTTTCTGTGCATCTGGTTGCTCAGGAAATATGTATCCGATTCTCCGAAGACCATGTTTGAAGCGGGAAAAGTGACAAAAGAAGAGCACGACATGATCGTATCTTCCATCGACGTGCAAGCAAGTGAACATGGAAAGTCATACAGCAGCAAAATGTATGCGACAGATGTTCAATTTTATCTTTACACAGCCGGCCTCGTGATCATGTTGATGATCTACTGGGGAATGACGACTTGGATCAGCACCTTCCTCGTCAAGCAGCATGGCATGGATCTGAAGAAAATGGGATTTTATGCATCTCTGCCTTACATCGTAGCCTTCTTTGCGATGTACATAGGCGGATGGATGGCGGACAAATGGTTCCACGGCAAACCCAAGGTCGTCACGATCATATCTTTCATCGGGTGCATCCCGGCCCTTTACTTTATCGGGCACGTTTCTAAGGGCGATACGAATATGCTTTTGCTCGGGTTGGCCGTCGGTGGATTCTTTGTCAACTTGGCTTGGGGTATGATGTATTCCTTCCCGTCCCTGCGCTATCCCAAGGAAGTGGTCGGCCGAGCGGTTGGTGTATCAAACGGTGTCGGACAATTTGGGGCATTTGTTTCTCCCATGATTGCCGGATACCTGGTTGTTACAATGCCCGATAAATCATACGATTTCGGTAATGTGTTCCTATTCTGGTCAATGCTTGCCTTTGTAGGGGCGATCGCCATCTCGTTCCTTAGAGAGAAATCGATCGTCGATTTCGGCAGTTTCGAATCACAGAAAGGCGCTGCAATGGAGAAAAAATAGTATCCGGTGAAAACGGGAAGATGAATCTATGGTCAGGGGTTCGTTGGCAGACAGGAAAAAGGATTTGCGGTGTTTTGCAATTAGGCGCGTAAGAGACTGCGGATCCTTCTTCCTTTTTTTATTTTTTATGCTATTCTCCACGTGATCATGAACGCAATCATCTATCAATGACGGCACAATACCTCAAAGGAAAGAGATCATGGATATAAGAAAATTGGTGGATTCAATAGAGCAGACAGAGGTCGTGAGTCTATGTCAGGAGCTTATAAGAATAGTAAGCGTAAACCCTCCCGGTGATGAAATTAGGATCGCCAAATACGTGGGAGGGATACTGAGCAAGGCAGGTCTGGAGGTAGAAATTATCCATCACAGCCCGGAGAGGGCCAGTCTACTTGCGGTACTGAAGAGCAGCCGTCAGATCCCGCCGCTCCTCTATAGCGCGCATCTCGACACAGTGCCACTGGGCGTTGAGAAATGGATCCATGGGCCGTTTGACGCGGTTATCTCGGAGGGAAGGATATGGGGCCGAGGCACAGCAGACATGAAAGGAGGAATGGCCGCTCTGATCGTTGCAGCCGCAGAACTGGCGCGGTCCGGAGTACCCTTGCGGGGAGATCTCATTCTGGCGCTGACCGCCGGAGAAGAAGTTGATTCGCTCGGCGCGACTGTCATTGCATCCCGGACTGAACTGGGGCCTGCTCAGGCGGTGATTATCCCCGAACCAAGCGATAATGATGTCTACATTGCGGAAAAAGGGGCTCTGTGGCTGGAGTTGAGCACCCACGGAAAGACTGCTCACGGGGCCATGCCAGAACTCGGCGAAAATGCCGTCTTGATGATGGTAGACCTGATAACAGAACTGCGGCAGCTGCAAATCCCGTTTAAAGAGCACCCCATGCTGGGCGGTTTCAGTATGAGTGTAAATACGATTCAAGGCGGTATGAAGACGAATGTAGTTCCGGATGGCTGTGCAGTGACGGTGGATATGCGCACGGTGCCCGGTCAGAGCCACGAAGCAATCGTCGGGCTGATAAGGGAGATGATTGCCGGATTGAGTCGAAGAAATACCAGTTTTAGGGGATCGGTAAAGGTAACTAATGACCGACCACCTGTAGAGACACCGCCTGAAGACGCTGCTGTCAGACTCTTTACCGGCATTGTTGAAGAGTTGCTGGGAGAGCGTCCTACGCCAAAAGGTGTCAAATACTACACCGATGCGACAGCCCTGGCGCCGGCATTTAAGGCGCCGATGATTATTTGCGGGCCGGGTGATCCCAAACTTGCGCATCAGCCGAATGAAAATATTATAATTGAAAAACTGGTTCAAGCGGTAAAAATATATACACTGACCGCCGGCCGATTTTTGATTTAACATTGAACTATAATATTTCCTGAACTGTACGCTTAATTTCCTCTACTGCTGTTATCCTCCGTCAGTCCTGGCTTTTGGGTGCGGTTGAAGCTATTTCTCAACCGCCTTTTCCTTTTTTGGCGAAGCGCGCGCAAACAGGATGAACAGGATCGATACGTGTAACAGATAGAACCACGATCTAAAATGTGGTACAGGTCTCAAATAGTAATTCAAGACGCACAAAAAGTCCGCTTCTTGGAAAAGGATATGACCGTATGAGAAAGAGATTCCCATTTATTCTTCTTTTCTTGATCTTTGCTTTTTGTGGTTGCACTACCCCTATGCAAAAATATTGGTTGAACAGACCAGTTGGAGACTGAAAAGAAATACCCCCATCCTTATTACTGGGCATCATTTCAGCTCACGGGAAATGCGAAGTAACTGAAATCTTCTCCTTTCCCTACTGGGCGTTAGTAAGTGTTTGTTGGTTGATTAAGCATTTGCTTCTTCCACAATCCTAACTCTTGCCTAAAAGTTCAAGACTGTAAGTGGCAATCTGCGTTCATCAACGATCGGGGCTCAATATTTCATTGACTCACAAGGTCGCCCATCGTAGACTTCTAGCTTGCAGAAGCGATTTCTTATCAAAGATGTGGCTTTACCTACCTGGGGGATTTTGCGCTTGAGTAAGAGACGTTTGTTTTATTCGTTACTGATTATTCTTCTGCTTAGCGTCGCTGTTGCCGGCTGGTTTACAACGGACTATCTTGGCAGTATGGCCCAACAGGAAATCATCGGAGAAAGCGAAGCTTCAGCATTAACCCTGTCCGTCTATGTATCCTCTACATTAAATAAATTTGAAGGGGCAGTTAAATCCCTGGCCGGTTCTCCATGGATCGCT
>Ga0187849_1000826_pt1 | contig 38430 bp, 25 predicted proteins | sample June2016WEW_4_10_2_FD_132412 | JGI IMG/M metagenome (GOLD analysis project Ga0187849, IMG submission 132412) | Peatland microbial communities from SPRUCE experiment site at the Marcell Experimental Forest, Minnesota, USA - June2016WEW_4_100 | ecosystem: Environmental > Terrestrial > Soil >... | reverse complement strand
TTCTTGTAGCCCAGTTCGGTTGCGACACGGCCCTGGGAGGTGCGTTTGAGATAGCCCTCCATGATGAGGTAAGGCTCATAGACCTCCTCGAGGGTGTCGGGTTCTTCGCCGACGGCCACGGCGAGGGAGCCGAGGCCAACGGGGCCGCCGGCGAACTTGACAATGATGGTCTCGAGGATGCGCTTGTCCATTTCGTCCAGGCCGTTCTGATCGATCTCGAGCATGGCCAGGGCCTTGTCGGCCACCTCGGGGGTGATGCGGCCCTGGTGTTTGACCTGGGCGTAATCGCGCACGCGGCGGAGCAGGTTGTTGGCGATGCGCGGCGTGCCGCGGCTGCGGCGGGCGATCTCGAGGGCGGCATTGCCTTCGACCTCGACATTCAGGAGCCGCGCCGAACGCGTTACGATCTGCTCGAGTTGGCCGGCCTGGTAGTAGTCCAGCCGCTCGCGGATGGGAAAGCGCGTGAGCAATGGCGCCGTGAGCAGGCCGCTGCGAGTGGTGGCGCCGATGAGGGTGAAGCGCGGCAGGTTGAGCCGGACGCTCCGGGCGTTGGGGCCCTGGTCGATGATGATGTCCAGCTTGAAGTCCTCCATCGCCGGGTAGAGGTATTCCTCGATGGTCTTTTGGAGGCGGTGGATTTCATCGATGAACAGCACGTCCCCCTCTTCCAGGTTGGTCAACAGGCCCGCCAGGTCGCCCGCCTTCTCGATGGTCGGCCCGCTGGTGCTCTTGAGGTTGGCTCCCATCGCCTTGGCGAGGATGTGGGCCAGGGTGGTCTTGCCCAGGCCGGGCGGGCCGCTGAGCAAGACGTGGTCGATGGCCTCGCGGCGCTGTTTGGCGGCGGCCACCGTGATCTCGAGGCGCTCTTTGACTTTGGCCTGCCCGGTGAATTCCGAAAAGAGCGACGGGCGCAGCGTCATCTCCAGCGCCACGTCCGGCTTCGCCAGCACCTCGGTAATGGTTTGTTGGGCCATTGACAAAAGAATGAGCTATTAACCCGCCCGCGCAAGGGCAAACCGCCCGAAGTTTAACAAGGCTTGGCCTTGCGGGGACAAAATCGGTTAATAGTCCGGGGTCTTTTCCCCAAAGAAAATGTTGGCTTCCCCCAGGGTCCATCTGCGATAGTCTCGCGCCTGACTTTTTATGAGAACTATGAAAACTTGGATTCGGGGCGCTCTCATGCTCGCCCTGTTTTGTACTGGCGCCGCCGCCTTTGGGAGCGAAGCGGAACTGAAACTGCCTGATCTGGGCGGGCTCAACACGTTTCCCGCCCTGGGAGGTCTGACGGGCACACAGTTGATGCTGATCGGCCTGGTGGTCTGCGTCATCGGGGGCATATTTGGTCTAATTCAATACAGACAGACGCGGGACCTGCCGGTGCATGATTCGATGCGCAACGTTTCCAATATCATCTGGGAGACATGCAAGAGCTACCTGCTGCAGCAGGGCAAGTTCCTGTTCTGCCTGTGGGTGCTGATCGGTATATGCATGGTGTATTACTTTGCGGGCCTGCGGCACATGGAATTCGGGAAGGTGGTCTTGATCCTCGCGGCCTCGGTCCTGGGCATCCTGGGCTCTTACGGGGTGGCCTGGTTCGGCATGCGCATCAATACCCAGGCCAACTCGCGCTCGGCCTTTGCGGCGCTCCAGGGGCTGCCCTGGCCGCCGCTGGCCATCCCCATGCGCTCGGGCATGAGCGTGGGCCTGCTGCTGGTCTGCGTCGAGCTGTTCTTCATGATTTGCATCCTGATCTTCCTGTCCGAAGACCTCAAAGGCCCTTGTTTCATCGGCTTCGCCATTGGCGAATCCCTTGGCGCTTCGGCCCTGCGTATCTGCGGTGGCATCTTCACGAAGATCGCCGACATCGGCTCGGACCTGATGAAGATCATCTTCAAGCTGCCCGAGGACGACCCGAAGAACCCCGGGGTCGTGGCCGATTGCACCGGCGATAACGCGGGCGATTCTGTCGGACCTACGGCCGACGGTTTCGAGACCTACGGCGTGACCGGCGTGGCGCTGATTTCGTTTCTGGCCCTCTCGCTGGGGGCGGCCGGGCCGACCGGGGCCCTGTGCGCCAAGCTCCTGACCTGGATTTTCGTGATGCGCATTATCATGGTTTTGACCTCGCTGGCCGCTTATTTCATCACGAGCAAGGTCTTTTCAGCCAAGTACGGCACGGTGGAAGAATTCAACCCGGAGAAGCCCTTGACGTGGCTGGTCTGGATTACCTCGGCCATTTCGATTGGGCTGACCTTCGTGGTGAGTTGGCTGATGCTGGGGGACATCAAGGACGCGAGCGGCACCGCGCAGCCCGCCTTGTGGTGGGTGCTCTCGGTCATCATTTCCTGCGGGACGGCCGCCGGGGCGCTGATTCCAGAGTTCACCAAATTCTTCACCAGCACGGAGGCGCGCCACGTGCGCGAGATCGTCACCGCCTCGCGCCAGGGCGGGGCCTCGCTGAACATTCTCTCGGGCCTGGTTGCCGGGAACTTCTCGGCCTTCTGGGAGGGCCTGTTGATGCTGGTGCTGATGCTGGTGGCGGCCCTGCTGGCCAGCCATCCGGCGCTGGGCAGCCTCATTCCCCCGGCGATCAGCTTCGCGGCGCCCATTTTTGCGTTTGGCCTGGTCGCCTTCGGTTTCCTGGGCATGGGGCCGGTCACCATCGCGGTCGACAGCTTCGGCCCGGTCTCCGACAATGCCCAATCGGTTTATGAGTTGAGCCAGATCGAGTCCATCCCCAACGTGGCCGAGGAGATCGAGCGCCAATTCGGATTCAAGCCCCAATTCGAGAAGGCCAAGCACAACCTGGAAAAGAACGACGGTGCGGGCAACACGTTCAAGGCCACGGCCAAGCCGGTACTCATCGGCACCGCCGTGGTCGGCGCCACGACGATGATCTTCGGCATCATCCTGATGCTCAACAACACCATCGCCCAAGGCCAGGTGGTCAAGATGCTGAGCCTGGTTCAGCCCGAGATTGTGCTCGGCTTCCTGATGGGCGGGGCGGTCATTTACTGGTTCAGCGGCGCCTCCTGCCAGGCGGTGGTCACCGGGGCTTACCGCGCGGTCGTCTATATCAAAGAGAACATGGACCTGAGCGCCAAGACGGCCTCCATCGAGGACAGCAAAGAGGTGGTGAAGATCTGCACGATTTACGCCCAGAAAGGCATGATCAACATCTTCGTGGCGATCTTCTGCCTCTCCCTGGCGCTGGCGTTCTTCAATTCCTACTTCTTCATCGCCTATCTCATTAGCATCGCCTTTTTCGGTCTCTTCCAGGCCATCTTCATGGCCAATGCCGGCGGCGCCTGGGACAACGCCAAGAAGATTGTCGAGGTGGACCTGCGCCAGAAGGGGACCGACCTTCATGCCGCCACCGTCGTGGGCGACACCGTGGGGGATCCCTTTAAGGATACCTCCTCCGTGGCGATGAACCCGATCATCAAGTTCACGACCCTGTTCGGCCTGCTGGCTACCGAGATCGCCGTGGCGATGCAGGAAACCAACCCGCAACTCAAACTGGGCATTGGCATCGCCCTGTTCCTGGTCGCGCTGATCTTTGTCTATCGCTCCTTCTTCGGGATGCGGATTCCGGAAGATGAGAGCCAGCCCGAGGGCGCTGCTTCCAAGTCCGCCCAGCCCGAACTGGCTGCTAGGCACTGACTTTGCCGGGCGTCCGGACTATAAGCGTGGAGCGTGGAGCGTCGGAGCGTAGAGCGTGAGCGCATCGTAGCCACGCCCCCACGCCCCCACGCTCCCACGCTCCACCCCCAAGCATTCAGATCCCGGAATTTGCTTCCGCACGAGCCCCAAGTTACCCCGAGACGGCGCCCAGAGGCAAGGCGACGCGGGGGTTGGCTGTTTTTGCGCTGTCCGGCGCCGGCGGGATGGTTGGCGGCTGAAGGTGCCGCAAGTGGGTCAGGGCGTAGAGCATCAAATAAGCGATGAACAGAAAGGTGGCAAACAGGGCGGCAAAGGCAAGCGAGGCGCGGGACCTGAGCGGGTCGGCAGCCCCGAGGCCAATGTCATGGTAAAGTTTGACTGGCCGAAATACGACATCCCAACTGTTGAAACGCTGGAAGCGGCCCAGCCAGACGCCGACACCGCTGAGGCCGGCAACACCGGCGACAAAGAGCCAGCTCACGGCTCCGCTGGCCATCCGCTTGACGATCCCCTGCATCAGGTAGAGCGACACGAAACCCAGCACCAGGCCCGTCAGCGCGCAGGAGAGAATCAACATCAGGTCCACCCAGAAATGGGCCGCGAAGCGCGCCGTGAGGTGGCTTAAATCCGTGAAAATATAAGGGGCATTAGGAAAGAACAGGAGCCACGCGCCGGCCCAGATGGCCAAGCGCCAGTTCCGCGCCGCCGGCCGCTGGAAACTTTCCTGGGCCAGCAGCGCGAAGACCAGCGGCAGCCACGCCAGGAGCAGGTTCCAGATCAGAAAGCTGTAGCGAATATTGCCCGTCCAGAGAATACGCCCCAATACCAGCCCCAGGCAGACTGCCGAAGCAAAGGCCAAGGCCAGCATCGGCATCGCCGTTTCCCGCCGCAATGCAATTCTAAACAACTTCATACAAATACAACCGAATCAACCCGTCTTTAGACAATCACCGTGTTCTATCGCTCAAATCGGCTCGCCCGTAAAGCCGCATCAATGGCCCTTTTGTGCCAGCAGGCGGGCCAGGAGCAAGGCCATTTCCATGGCTTGTTCGTAATTGAGTCTCGGGTCAAGCTGGGTGCGGTAATCGCGGGTCAAATCGGCCTCGGTCACGCCGCTGGCGCCGCCGATGCACTCGGTGACATTGTCGCCGGTCAGCTCGAAATGCACCCCTCCCAGGTGGGTGCGGCAATCTTTGAGCACCCGGCAGGTGGTTTCCAGCTCGGCCAGGATGTTTTCAAAGCGGCGGGTTTTGATGCCCTCTCGGGTGGTCTCGGTGTTGCCGTGCATGGGGTCGCAGCACCAGAGTGCCTGGCTGCCTTTGCGCCGGAGGGTCTCGACTATCGGCGGCAGGCAGCGGTCGACCTGTTCGGCGCCAAGACGAAGGATAACGGTCAGCCGGCCCGGCTCGTTTTGGGGATTGAGCACCCTGGCCAGGGCCAGGACCTCGTCGGGGGTGGCAGCCGGGCCAATTTTCACGCCGATAGGGTTGGCAATGCCGCGGAAATACTCGACGTGCGCGCCCTCGAGGGCCCGGGTGCGCTCTCCGATCCAGGGAAAATGGGTCGAGAGATTGTACCATCCGGTGTGGCGGGGCACCTGGCGGGTCTGTGCCTGCTCGTAGAGCAGGTGCAGGCCCTCGTGGCTGCTGAAGAAATCGACCCGGTTAATGTCCGCCAGCACGCAGCCGGTGAGCGTTTCCATAAACCGCAGCGAGTCGCCGATGGATTGGACCATCCGGGTGTATTCGGCGGCATGGGGTGAGTTGGCAACAAACCCCAGCTCCCAATACTCCGGGTGGTGGAGGTCGGCAAAGCCGCCTTCGATGAGGGCGCGAATGAAGTTGATCGTCAGGCCCGAACGCTCGTATGCCCGCAGGAGCAATTCCGGGTTTGGCGTTCGCTCGGCCAGGCTGAAGCCGGCCGCGTTAATCATGTCCCCGCGATAGCTTGGCAGGGCCAGCCCGCCGCGCGTCTCCAGGTCGGTCGAGCGCGGTTTGGCGTATTGGCCCGCGAAGCGTCCGATACGGATGACCCGTTTCTTGCCGCCTTGAACCAGCATCAGGCTCATTTGGAGCAGGATCTTGAGCTTGCTGGCGATGACCGAGGATTCGCAGTCCTGGAAACTCTCCGAGCAGTCTCCGCCTTGGAGCATGAACCATTCGCCGCGCTGGGCTGCGGCCAGTTGCTGTTTGAGGTTCTCGATCTCCCAGCTCGTCACCAGGGGTGGCAGCCTGGCGAGCTGCGCCAGGACGCGCCGCAACGCCTCCGGGTCAGGATAGGCTGGCTGCTGGGCGGCCGGTTTGGCCTGCCAGGACCCCGGCGACCATTGGCCGCCGGCGCCGGCGGTTTGTGTTTCAGCTTGCACGTTCGATTCCTAACAGACTTAGCTATCTTCGCGGAAATGTAAACTTGAAACCGGCGCCCCGAACATTCTATCCTGCGCGCCGCGAAAGCGACACATTCGAGATTAACAATCAACACTGGAGAAGCAGATATATGTCCAAGAGACCCCTGAATGTCGGATTAATCGGCGGCGGCAAGGGCGCGTTCATCGTTCAGCCGCATCAGAAGGCGATTTTTTTTGACGGGACGCGCCGGGTGACGGCGGCGGCGCTGTTCCCCGATGCCAAGGTGGCGCTGGAGGAGGCCGCCAACTGGCCTTATCCGCTCAAGGGCTACGGTTCCTACGACGAGATGATCGCCGCCAATGCCAATCTGCCCGGGGATCAGAAGCTGGACTATGTCGTCATCGTGACGCCCAACCACGTCCATTATGACCCGGCCATGAAGGCCCTCAAGGCTGGGATCGCGGTGTTCTGCGAGAAGCCGCTGTGCATGAACCTCAAGGAGGCCACCGACCTCGTGGGGGCCGTTCGCAAATACAAAATCCCCTTTGGGGTGGCCCACACGTATCTGGGCCACTGGACCAGCCGGTTTTCGCGCTACATCGTTCAGTCGGGTCTGCTGGGGGAGGTTCGTTGGGTGGACTCCTACTACCTCCAGGGCTGGCTGGCCACCAAGCTCGAGGCCACCGGCCAGATGCAGGCGGCCTGGCGCACCAACCCCAAGCTGGCCGGCGGCTCGGGCTGCGGCGGGGACATCGGGACCCATGCCCTGATGCAGCTCCGTTACGTCACGGGCCTGGAGGTGGTGGAACTCTCGGGGCAACTCGAGACCTTCGTCGAAGGCCGGCCGCTGGACGACCACTTCACCACCTATTGCAGACTGAGCAACGGGGGCAAGGCCCTGGTGCGCGCTTCCCAGATTTGCATCGGCTACAAGAACGACCTGGGGATTAACATCTGCGGCACCAAGGGCAGCCTCCGCTGGCGCCAGGAAGAGCCCGAATCCATCACTATCCTCCTGGCCAATCAAGCCGACCGGGTGTATTGGCGCGGGGCAGTCACTCCCGGGGACGGCTTTCTGCCCAAAGATGTGCCGGCCGGCCTCATGGCCGAGCCCACCATTCCGTCGGGCCATCCTGAGGCCTTCCACGACGCTTACGCGCGGCTGCATCGTTGCTTCGAGGCCGATGTCCGCAAATGGGAAGCGGGCGAGCCCTTTAAATGTGACGGCGCCAAATACGCCAATGTCGAAGACGGCTGGAAAGGCCTTGCCTTCATCGAGACGGCCCTCAAGAGCACAAAGAGCAAGGGCGCCTGGAAGCCGATGCCCAAGGGGATCTAATCTAACCTGGATATTTATAGCCCAGGAGCGGTACCGGGCTCCGAGGCCGCGTAGCGCAGGTTTCCAAACCTGCTGTATCGCCGACTTCCAGTCGGCAGGCTGTACCTGCTTGGCCGCATCTGCGGATTGGAAATCCGCGACACAGCAGGCTGGAAGCCTGCGCTACGCCTTCCGGGTTGCGAAACCCTATGAAACGTCCTGGACGGGACCTTCCTTGAACCATCTGCGGGCTCGGGGCACGAATCGGGCTTCGAGGGTTTGGGTCTGGCGCGCGGCATCAGCCTGGATGGTTGCGCTCCAGGCGGGCTCTGCGGCCAGCAAGAGGGCATCGATCTGCGGCTGGACGCGGATTTCATGGCGCGCGACCTGGTCGGCCCGCCGGCGGGTGTGCTCGGCCCTGGCGGCGGCCAGCCGGTCGGCGGTCTTGAGCTTGGCGCCTTGGCTGGCGCTGCGGGCGGCGCGGGCGGAGAGTTCGCGTTCGTAGCTCTGGAAGTACTCATCGATGCGGTCCAACTCCCGGCGCAGATAGTTTTCCTGCCGCGTGCGGATGGCGGCCAGATCGGGGGCGAGGTCGGCCTCGAGCGCGGCGCGCAGAAAGGCCATCCAACGCTCGAGGTCGGGCGCGGGCCAGGGGATGTCCTGCGGCGCCGGGTCGGTCTGGGCCAGGCTGAGCGATTGGGCGAGGGACTCATCCGGTTGGCCCTCAGGCAGCGCGAAGGCCAGCCGGCGCAGCGACCAATGCTGGTCGATGGCCTGGATTTCACAACGGACCAGGGCCAGGAGTGAAAAATGGAAAGCGGCCTTGAAGGGGGCCGCCAGGCACCAGCGCGCCGGGTTCCCGAATTGCGCGCGCCAGAGCTTCTCGGCTACCGCCGCATCGGGGGGACGGGCGGGTCCCTGGCCGGCCAGCACCACCCGCTCCAGCGGCAGCGGGGCGGGGCGCAGCGCCTCGGCCAGACGGAACGTCAAGGGGCAGCCCGGAAAGACTTCCCGGGCGGCATCGCGCGCGCTGGTGGCGTCGGCCGGGGCGAAGACCAGCTCGACCTCGTGGAGTGCGCCGCCAGGGTTCCAGAGTTTGGCGGGCTCGCCCTGGGCGACAATCTCCAGACGGTCGTGCCAGGTCCGTTCGGACAGGGCACCCAGGGAGGTGAACCCTTCCTCATAGAAGGTGACCAGCGCCGCAGGATCGTAGGGGAGACGATCAAGTTTCATAATCCTTCTCGAAGAGCGTCTCATCGAGTTTTTTGATTTCGCTGTAGCTGTCGCGGGCGGCGGCCAATTCCTCGCCCAGGCCCGCCAGGGCCTGGGCCACGCGGCCCTCGCTCTGGCGCCAGCGCCGCAGGACTTCCTCGGCGAATTCATCGCTGCTGAACCGTTCGCCCAGAACCAGGCCGGTTTCGCCGACGACCAACTCGAACAAATTGAGTTTCTCCTGGAGGAGATGCAGCAGATGTTCCTGGAGGGTGCCGGCCTGGACGAAGTTGTAGATGCGCACGGGCTGATGCTGGCCGAGGCGGTGGAGGCGGCCGATGCGCTGCTCGATTTCCATCGGGTTCCACGGCAGGTCGAAATTGGCGAGGCGATGGGAGAACTGGAGGTTGCGGCCCTCGGTGCCGCTGCGGGTCAGGAGGAGGGCGCCGCCGTGGCGGTGGAAGCTCTCGGTGATGGGCTGGCGCTCGGGCGGGGGCGTTGCGCCGTTGATGACGAAAGTCTCGATGCCCGCGTGGCGGAGTTCCTCGGCCAAGGCGGCCTGCGTCTCCAGGAATTGCGTGAAGATGACCAGCCCGCCTTCCCCGCGCGCCAGCGGCGCCAGCAGTTCGCACTTGCGCCGCCAACTGCTTTCCAGCGGCGCTTGCGCGCTCCAGGCCCGAGCGGCCGCCGGGTCCGGGAACTTTTTCAGCGCCTCGCGCCAGGCCATCGGGCTGCTGCCTGCGGCCTGCAACAAGAGCCGCCCCCAGAGGCTGGCCTGGCTGGGGTTGAGCTGGGCCAGGCGCCCGCGAAACTCCGCTTCCCACTGTTCCCAAAAGCCGCGTTCGGCCTCCTGGGGTTCGAAGAGGACCGTTTCGGCGCGGCGGGGCGGCAGATGCAGCCCGGCATTGGCCCGGGTGTTGCGAATCATCACCTGGGCCAGCAGGCGGCGCAACTCCTCCGGCTCGCGCGGCTGGCGGGGCCGCTTCGGGTCGATGAAGCGCGCCCGGAATTCCTTGGGGCTGGGCAATTGCCCGGGCTGCAAGAGGGTGACCAGGTTGTAGAGTTCCTCGAGCGAGTTTTGGACCGGCGTGGCCGTGAGCAGGAGCAGGAACTGGCGCGGCAGCGCGTTGACCGCCTGCCAGGCCTGCGATTCGCGGTTTCGCAAGTAATGCGCCTCGTCCACGATGAGCATGTCCCAGTGCTCCTGGCGCGCAATCTCGAGCTGGGCGGGCTGCTTGAGGGTGTGGAGGCTGGCGATGATGCCCGTGTTCTCGCGCCAGAATCGCTGGCCGTCACCCCGGGCCGCTGCCTGGTTGGTCGTGGCAGTGGTCAGGCCGAATTTGTCGTTCAGTTCCTCTTCCCACTGGTCTACGAGCGAGGGCACGGTCAGCACCAGGAACCGCTTGACCAGGCCCCGAGTCAGGAGTTCCTTGAGCACCAGGCCCGCCTCGATCGTCTTGCCCAGGCCGACTTCATCGGAGAGCAACGCCCGGCCCCGCAAGGGTCCCAGGACCCGCAAGGCCGTTCGTTCCTGGTAATCCAGGTGCAGGATGCGGCAATGGGGCAGGCAGAGCAGATCGTCGGACTGGTTGGAAACCCACCACAGGGCGGCCCGCTCGCGCAAGCCGTAGTGCCTCAGGTCGGCCAGGGGGAAGGTCGTTTCCTGGAACTCCAATCCGGGCAATTCGATGCGCAGAGGCACCGGCGGCAGGGGCGGATGAGGGGTCAGTTTGGGCTCGGCGGCAGGGGCGCCATGGGTCTTGGGCTGGGTTTTTGCCTCCGCCGTCTTGCGTTCCTGGGCGCGTTCTTCCCGGCGGCGGCGTCTTTCGGCCAGGCGCTCGAGGAGCTGGCGGCGGCGGAACTCGTCCTCCGCCCGCTTCTCCTCCCGGCGCTCGGCGCGCCTCGCATCCCGCTCCATCTCCGCGCGCAGCAACGGCTCCATCACGTCCGCCATTTCGCCCAGGGTCGAGAGATCGGGGGACGGAGGCGCGAAATCGGGGCGCAAGGCCTTGGCCATTTCCTCGATGCGGTCCGTCAACCAATCCGCAGGTGATTCGCCGGGCGGCAAAGGGAACATTTCAGCCAGGACCGGCACGGGGGCGTGCCGCTGCGCTTTGACCGCAAAGGCGGCGAACCCGGCCGGCTCGCTCGGAAAGCGGGCCAGCCAGCGGTCGAGCGCCGCGCGAATCATTCGACGGTCAAAGGTGGTGGGCGTCTGCTCGCGCCGGCCGTCCGCATCGAGGGTCCACGTCAGTTCGTTGCTTCCGGTACATTCCACTCGGGCGGTTGCCACCGGACGCCGGCCCGGCGATTCGGTCCACTCGAGAAGCACATGGTCCTCGACCATTTGAAGGGTGACGCGGAGCTCGAGCCGGGGCTTGGCCGGGGGCGGAAACAAACCCGGGCCTTGGCCGCCTTCCGGGGCATCCAACCGGGCGCCGAGCCATTGGCGGGCCAGGGCGCGCGCCGCCCGCTGGCCGGAGCCTTCGGAGGAAGCCGTCCCTTCTGTCGCCACTTCCACCAGGCGCGCAAATTCATGGACCTGGCGTCCCAGCCACTTCCACACGGGGATGTCCGCGGGCAACGGCGCCGGCAGGGCCGTCTCCGGCCTCTGCGGGGCCTGGCCCGGCTCGCGTTTCACGCGCACATGCACCCGATCGTCGGGAACCGGAAACCGTTTCCGCAGCCGGGCGACCAAGGCATGGGCTGAAGTGCCGCGGCTGCTGCAGCCCTCCCGCTTGATCTGTCCGCCCATGTCCAGGTTGAGGGTCAACGAATGCCACCAAAATCCGTGATGAGGTGTTGCCTCCAATTCCGCGTATCCCGCCAACACCGCGGCCCCGGGCGCCTGCCATTGAAAAAGGAAGCAGCCACCGGCCAGATCGAGGGTGACCCACAGATCCATCGGTTCCCCCGCTGCGGCAGGTACTTGATCTTCGTCCATCGCCAAAAGCTCAGCCTGTTTCATTTCTCTGGTCAAGGGTCATCGGCATCAAATCAGGAGCGAGATTAAGATGAGGAGCCGGAAACTGCCACCCAAAAAAGTGAAATACGCCCCAGCGCAAACTGCTTCCAAGCCAGGACTTGCCCCCGTTGCGGCAAAATGGCAGAGTAAAGTCGATGATGGCTTGGAGCCAATGCGCAGCGGTCGAACGGGTTGCCGATAAGGTCAGCGGCGCGCGGGTCTTAGTTCAGTTGCCGCCTCGGCAAAGCTCCGTCAGGAGCGGCATGTCAGGGCAGCACAGTCCAGACCGCTGCCATGCCGCTCCTGACGGAGCGCGGCAGGGGCCTTGTGGAGCTGCGTTTCTATAAATATGCCGCTCCTAACGGAGCTGTCACGGATGTGCCGAGGTGTGAAGTTTCCGGTCTGGCGGTGGCGTGAACGTGCCCGGCTAATGCAAATCCTGTTCGATCAAGGAACCCCGGTTCGACCGAGAGGCCATCCCTTGGGGCACTTTGTTTCTACGGCCTGCGAGCTGGGCTGGTTCTCACTCTCCACATGAAATCCGAAAACGAAATGCCGGCTGCCGCGGCGCTCCAGTTGCGCCACGTCACTAAGCTCTTCGGCCAGTTCAAGGCCGTCGAGGACGTTAGTTTCAGCCTGGGCCCCGGCTCGATTTGTGGTTTTCTCGGCCCCAACGGCGCGGGCAAGACGACGACGATTCGCATGATCCTCGAGATCCTCAAGCCCACCAGCGGCGCCATCACGGTGCTGGGCCGGTCCTCGGCGCTGGAGGTGCGTCATCGCCTGGGTTACCTCCCGGAAGAGAAGGGGCTTTACAAGAAGATGAGGGCCTGGTCGATCATCGCCTATTTCGCAACGTTGAAAGGGATGACCCGCAAGGCCGCCAGGAAACGGGCCTTCGAGTTGCTGGAACGCTACGGCCTGAAGGACTTTGCCGAGAAACCGACAGATGCGCTCTCCAAGGGAATGGCCCAGAAGGTGCAAATCCTGGCTTCCATCGCCCACGACCCGGAATTGGTGATCCTGGACGAGCCCTTTGCGGGGCTGGACCCGGTGAACCAGGGGGTGATGGAAGACCTGATTCGCGACCTGGCCCGGCGGGACCGCACGGTCCTTTTCTCGACTCACGTCATGGAGCACGCCGAGCGTCTGTGCCAGCGCATCCTGCTCATTGCCAGGGGCCGCCTGATCTTCGACGGTTCGATGGCGGAGGCCAAACGAACGGTGCCCCGCCGCGTGCGCCTGGAGACCGGGGACGACATCTCACCGCTGCGCGATTTGGCCGAAGTCAGCGCCGTGCGTCCGCTGCCTCGGGCCGACGGCCAGGCCGATGGGCGGGACCCGGGTTCCTTGCACTGGGAACTGGAATTACGGGAGAATTCGGACCCGCAAGTCATCTTGCAGACCTGTTTCGGCCGGGGGATTCGGCTCCAGAGCTTCAACCAATCCGAACCGACCCTGCATGATGTCTTCATGCGCCTGGTGGGGCCGGAAGCCAGGGAGGTCGCATTCCGATGAAATCCGCCTTACTGGTCGCCTGGCGCGAGTACGCCGAGAATGCCAAGACCCGTGGCTTTTGGGTCGGGCTGTTCCTGTTTCCGCTCATCGTGTTTCTTTCGGTCCAGGTGCCGATTTTGCTCGAACAAAAAGCCACGCCAGTCCGCTATTTTATCCTCGTGGACCCATCGCGCGGCCTGGCTCCGGCCATCGAAGCCGCCCTCGAAAAATCCTGCCAGCGGCAGATGCTGGGGGCCCTCAAGGAATATGCCCGAAAGAACGCGCTCCCGATGACCAACTCGGCCGCGCCACGCCCGGCGCCTTCCCTGGAAGACCTCAACGAGGCAGACGCTCTGTCCCTGGAGACTTTTGTCGCCAAGGGTGGCAGGGACTTCTTCCTCGCGCAGCTTGAGCCCCGGCTGCGCCCCGGCGCTCCGCCGTTCCAGGAACCGCGCCGGCCCTTTCAGCAGGTCAAACTCCCCTCGACCATCAACCCCAAAGCCGAGTTGTCCTCGATTGCCGACGACCTGAAACCCTATTTGCGCCAGGACAAAGTCCTGGAGGCCGATGGCTTGCCGGTCCAACTGGCCGCCGCCATCCTGATTCCGCCTGATTACGAAAACCAAATCGTCCGCCCTCAAACCCGGTCCCCGGCCGCCGGTCCCCGGCCGCCGGCCTCCCCTCGGCAGATCCAATACTGGTCGGCCAATGCCTCGGACCCCCGGCTGCGGGAAGAAGTGGAGCGCGCCGTCAACGCCGAGATTCGCCGCCGCGAATACTTGGCGCGCGGCATGGATGCGGGCGTTATCGAGCAGGTCGAGCACACCTATATCCCGGTCGCCAGCCTCAACCCCAAGAAGGAAAAGGGCCGCGAAGCCATTGGCACACTCGACACCATCCGGCAATGGGCGCCCAGCGCCTTTGTCTATCTGTTATGGGTGGCCATTTTCTCGGTCATGCAGATGCTCTTGAGCAACACCATCGAAGAAAAATCCAACCGCATCATCGAAGTGCTCCTCTCCTCGGTCACGCCGGGCGAATTGATGATGGGCAAGCTCTTCGGCATCGCCGCCATCGGCCTAACGATGGTCGGCGCCTGGGTGGCGGCGCTGTTCGGCATTTTGAGCTGGAAATCCGGCGGCGCCTCCGAGCTCATCGGCCAGGTCTTTCTGGTCCTGCGGACCTCCAACCTGGTGCCCGTGTTTGCGGTGTATTTCCTCCTGGGCTACCTGATGTACGCCGCCTTCATTCTTTCGATCGGCAGCGTCTGCAACACCCTCAAAGAGGCCCAGAGCTACATGGCGGCGATGACCCTGCTGATGATGGTGCCGCTGATGACCATGACCTTCATTCCCAAAGACCCCAACGGCCCGCTGGCGCGCGTCCTCTCCTGGATCCCCCTCTACACCCCGTTTATCATGATGAATCGGGCCACTGCCGACCCGCCTCTCGTTGACCTGCTCGGCGCGCTCCTCCTGTTGCTGGCCACCACCATCGGCGCCCTCTACATGGCCGGACGCATCTTCCGCATCGGCATCCTCCGCACCGGCCAGCCGCCCAAGGTCCTGGAAATGCTCCGATGGGCGTTCAGGCGCTGAGGGCGTTTGAAGACCCCGCCCGCGCCACGGTTGGAAGTCCGAAGGTCGAAGGTCGAAGGTCGAAAGAAATCCGAAGTCCGAAGTCCCTAACATTTTGGAACCAGGGCGGTTGCTTGTGCCAGAGGCCGGCACTTCACGAACGTGCAATCGGCACGGCCAGGAGCGGACAATGTCGCGTCAGCGTTTGGAGATCGCAGCCATGGTATCCGATGACTCGGGTGTTCACATCTTCCTGCGCCCAAAGTCGCAAAAGGGGCTAAAGCAGGCGATTTCTCCTTCCGATAGGATGGGTTGACTTGGTGTGCAAGGCCTGATCCGTTGATGCCAACGGAGGTTGGCACAAGAACTGCGCACGCACACAAGTAGTTTATGAGAAACACTGGGACCGCCGGACGCTTAAGAGCAACTGGGGCCGCGTTGGCCACAGCCGCCTGCCTGCTCGCCGAGCCAGGGAAAGGCGCGGACCAAACCGGCGGGCCAATGCCGCAGCCAAGCCGCGATGCCGGGGCCGTGCAGGAGATGACGCTCGAGGACTGTTTGAGAACCGCCATGCAGAACAACCATCGGCGGCGGGCCTCGAAGTTCGCCGTGGTCATGGCTGAGGCCCAGCACCGCCAGGCCCTGGCGGGCTATTGGCCGCAAATAAGCGGCAAGGCCGGTTATCTCCACCTGAACGACGCGTGCGTCGTGACCCGGTGTGGGTTCCAAACCATGGTCGAACTCAACCCCCAGGTGGGCCGTCAGCTCAAGACCCTCGTGTCCTCGCCCGCAGTGGTGCCCATAGCGTTTCTTTTTCGAGCTGATTACTCCAGTCCCGTCAAAGACCAGATCTTAGCCGAAATCGAGAAAGTGCATTCGACGGCCGCCAGCCAGCAGGTCCTAACGCTCTTCCAAGGCGAGGCCTTGGAGGTTTGCCCGGTCTCCTCTCTGGACACCGCCCTTGATTTGCTGGCAGCCCATGCGCAGCTATCCGCGCAGCTCCCCCCTCCACCCAGCCAACCCGGAGGACCGGGCCAATGAAGAACCAGCCCCAGACACACGCGGAGGTGCGTGCCGAACCCAAGGGGCAACGGCTCCTGCTGCCCTTCAAAGACGAATGTCTAAGTACCGTGCGGAAGCTCAGGACCACTGGCGAAACCTTGGGCTAACCCAACCTTGCCACCCTGCCCGGCGGCCAAACCCGGAGCGCGCCATGACCCGCACGAAAACCAGACGATTCGGCATCACGCTGAGGATTGCCCTGCTGGCGTGGTCGATCACGGTTGTGACCGTGTCGGTCTTCGTGACGGTCATCATCCCCGAACAGAAGAGAACCTTCCTCGAAAACCTCGAATCGAAGGCCGCCGGCGTGGCCGTGTCTGTCCGTGATGTTGTGACCGGGGCGGTCGTGAACGAAGACTACAGCACGCTCGTGGACCACTGCCTGCAAATCGTCAAGGAAGACAGATCCCTTGAGTATTTGGTGATCACCAAGAACAGCGGCGAGTCCTGGATCCACGAAAAGTCGAGTTGGCGCTCCGGCCAACTGCCCAAGGAGTGGCACCCGGAGGCGCGCGCCTCAAGCAGCGCCATCGGCGTCGTCCCCGAGTTCAATCGCCGCGTGTTCCACTACTCGCAACCGTTCGACTACTCGGGCATCCAATGGGGCTGGATCCATGTCGGGCTTTCGCTGCAAAGCTACGACCGCAGCGTCGCCACGGTGTGCCGGCGCACCGGCATCCTGGCCCTGGTCTGCATTCTGCTGAGCCTCCTGGGCTCCGGCATCTACGCCCGATTCCTGGTGCGGCCGCTCCGCACCCTCCAATCGGTCGTCGGCCGGATTGCGCGCGGCGACCTCTCAGCCCGGGCAGTCATCCACACCGGCGATGAGGTCGAGCTCCTGGCCGACTCGTTCAACTCGATGGCCGGCAGCCTGCTTCAGCGGGACCAGATGCTCGAGCAACGCGTCAGCGAACGCACCCGGGAACTGCAGGAGCAAGTGGCGGCCAAGGAAAAGGCGCGTACCGAACTGGCTGAGGCGCAGCAGGACCTCCTCGTGGCCTCCCGCGAGGCGGGCATGGCCGAGGTGGCCACAGGCGTGCTCCACAATGTCGGCAATGTCCTCAACAGCGTCAACGTATCCACCACCCTCATCCGCGAGAAACTGCGGCGGTCGGAGGTTTCAAGCCTGGGCAGGCTGGGCGTCCTCCTCCAACAACATCAGGCCGACCTCGGCTCATATCTGACCACCGACCCCAAGGGGCGGCTGGTGCCCGGCTTCATCATCCAACTGGCCGAGCGCCTGGGGCATGAGCACGCCGCGCTCCAGGCGGAGCAGGACCAGCTCGCGCGCAATGTGGAGCACATCAAAGAAATCGTGGCGATGCAGCAGAGTTACGCGCAGGTCTCGGGCTTCCTGGAGCAGGTGTCCATCGCCAAACTGCTGGATGATGCCCTGCAGATGAACACCGCCGGATTGACGCGCCATGGAATAACCATCATCCGCCAATACTCGGACGCGCCCCCGTTGACCGTGGACAAGCACCAGGTCCTGCAGATCCTCGTCAACCTCGTCCATAATGCGAAATACGCCCTGGACGCCTGCCAAAGTCCGGAGAAGCGGCTCACGGCAGGCCTCGGCATGAATGGCAACGATTGCGTGAAGGTGACCGTGGCGGACAACGGCATCGGCATTCCCCCGGAAAACCTCACCCGCATTTTCTCCCATGGATTCACCACCCGAAAGGGTGGCCACGGCTTCGGGCTGCATAGCGGGGCCAACGCCGCCAAAGAAATGGGCGGCCAGTTGACGGCCCACAGCGAAGGCCTGGGCAGAGGGGCCACGTTCACCCTGGAACTCCCCATAACCAGCCGGAAGGCCAAGAAGTGAGTCTTTTAGATTATGCACACCTCTGTGGAACTCAAAAACAACCGCATCCTGGTCATCGACGATAACCCATCGATCCACGATGACATCCGCAAGATCCTCGCCGGCCAGGAGGAAAGCGAGGACGCTTTGGCTGGAACCAAAGCGCTGCTCTTTGGGGAAGAGCCCTCCCCCCTTGAGCAAGCACGATTTGAAATCGAATCCGCCTTCCAGGGCCAGGAGGGCTTGGCGAAGGTGCAGGAGGCCGAGGCCGCCGGACGGCCCTTCGCGCTGGCGTTTGTGGACGTGCGGATGCCCCCTGGGTGGGACGGGGTGGAGACCATCAACCGAATCTGGCAGACGTATCCGAACCTGCAAGTCGTGATTTGCACGGCCTACTCCGATTACTCCTGGGAGGAGATGATTGGGCGCATCGGCAAGTCCGACAGCCTGGTCGTTCTCAAGAAGCCCTTCGATAATATCGAGGTCCTGCAGTTGGCCCATGCCTTGACCGAAAAATGGCATCTGAGTCAGGAAGTGAAGTGCCGCCTCAAGGACCTCGACCAACTGGTCAGCCAGCGCACCACCGAGCTCCAGTCCGCCAACGAGCATCTCAAAAAGGAAATCGAGGAACGGATGCTGCTCGAAAACGCCTTGCGCCTCTCTGAAGAGCGGTTTTCCAAGGCCTTCAAAGCCAGCCCCATCCCTCTGGCCATCCAGTCCCTCCGGCTGGAAAAATATGTGGACGCCAACCTCGGCTTCCAGAAGTTGACGGGCTACAGCCGCGACGAACTGGTCGACCGCACGCCCCAGGAGTTGAGCCTCTGGGGCGATCCCAGCTCGGGCACCGCCATGCTGCGCACGCTCCAGGACCAGATGTCCGTCCGCAACATGCCCTGCCGGTTGCGCACCAAATCAAACCAACTCAGGGAGATCCTCTTGTCCGTGGAGCTGTTCGAGCTGGAAGGCGAACCGTTCTTTCTCACCATAGCCCAGGACGTGACCGAGCAGCTAAAGCTGGAGAACCAACTGCGGCAAGCCCAGAAGATGGAGGCCGTGGGCCAATTGGCGGCCGGCGTCGCCCACGATTTTAACAACATCATCACCGTCGTCCAGGGCCACGCCAGTCTGCTCCTGGCCGCCAAACCCCCGGAATCCCCAGACACCGGACCCCTCCGGACGATCGCCGCGGCGGCGGAACGGGCCAGCAAACTGGTCCGCCAACTGCTGACCTTCAGCCGCAAGCAGGTCATCCAGATGCGCCCCGTCACTATCCAGGACACGCTTTCGGCCGTTTCGGACATGCTGCGGCGGGTATTGGGCGAACACATCGCTGTGAGAGTCAATGCGCCTCCTCCCCCGTTGTGGATCAACGCGGATGCGGGGATGATGGAGCAGATGCTGATGAACCTGGCGGTCAATGCCCGTGATGCCATGCCCCAGGGCGGCCTCTTAACCATCAGCGCCGAGCCGCTGGAGCTCAGTCCCTCCCTTGGGCAAACCGATCGGGAAGCCCACCCCGGCCGGTTCGTCCGCATCGGCGTCGCCGATACGGGCTGCGGCATTCCGCCGGAGCTTCTGCCCCGCATTTTTGAGCCGTTCTTTACCACCAAGCCGGTGGGCAAAGGGACCGGCTTGGGCCTCGCCACCGTCTATGGAATCGCCAAACAGCACGCCGGGTGGGTGGAAGTCCAGAGCCAGCCAGGCCAAGGCTCCACCTTCCATATCTTCATTCCGGCCGGCGCCGCCGGCCCGGAACCTGGCCCGGCCCCGTCGACGCCCTCGCCCTCGAAGGGTGGCGACGAAACCATCCTGGTGGTCGAGGACGAAGAGGAGGTCCGTGGGTACGTGACCGGCGTGCTCAAATCCTACGGGTACAAGGTCCTTTCCGCCAACTCAGGCAAGGAGGCCCTCGAACTTCGCGCGGAAGTCAAGGACAAGATTCACCTCCTGCTTACGGATATGGTGATGCCAGGCGGGCTTTCTGGCCGCCAATTGGCCGACCATCTCTTGGCGGAGGACACCGCCCTCCGGGTGATCTACACCAGCGGGTATAGTCCGGGAGTGGCCGGCAAAGACCTCTCTTGGCTAAAGGGACGTGATTTTCTGGCCAAGCCTTATGAGCCCGCCACGCTCCTCCAACGGGTGCGGACATCCCTGGATGGCCAGCCCGTGCCGACCGGAGGTGCGCGCGCGCAGGATTCCTGCGCGGCTTCCCGGCAATAGTCGCGGAACGGCTGTGGGCCGCGAAAACCCCATACTACTCAGTCCTCGGGTTGCCCTACAGTGTGTGGCGGCCAACCACTCTCCCTCTCCCCATCCGATGGGGAGAGGGCCGGGGTGAGGGGCCGTCCGTCTGGAGTGCATCCCACGGACTCCTCAGCAGGTCTATAGAAACGGACGCGAGGGATTTCGCTCGACAAAGCCGCTTTACCTTTCCACCGTGCCTTCAGATGCTCATGACAAGCAGACGCGAGTTCTTGAAACAAACCGCTGGCGTCGTGCTCACGGGACTGGGGGGCGGAGCGGCGCCGGCCGGCTTCGCAGATACTGGTTCGGCACCCAAGGAAAGGCCGGGGACGCCCCCGTCAGCGGCGCAGTCCCCTTTGCCCACAACGGGCCTTGAGTACATCGACACGAGCTTCGAGAACGCGTCACCGCTCTGGTATGATCTTGCTGCGGACGGCGCCATCAATATTTACCTCCTCTACGACCACGAGCGCTCCTCACCCAACCGCGCCGCCGGCCACTTCCACTTCCTGCTCCAGGCCAGGGCTGGCTCCGCGCTCACCCTGGAATTCAAGAACCTGGACAACATCTGGAACGGCCAGGCCGGCTCCGTCGCCAAGGAATTGAAAACTGCGGTCATCTCGCAGGACGGGCGGGATTGGCGGGCGATTGCGCTCGAGGGCCTCCCGGAAAACCGCGTGCGCCTCACCCTCTGGATGCCCGGCCCCAGGCTTTATGTGGCGCGTGTCGAACCGTATCGCCTGTCTGACCTGGATCATCTTCTGGCGTCCATCGGGAACGATCGGCGTGTGCAGATCGATTCCATCGGCAGGACGGTCGAAGGCCGCGAGTTGGAGCTCCTCCGCATCGGTCATCCCCGGGCCCGGTATCGCGTCTTCCTCCGGGCCCGGGCGCATCCGTGGGAAGCGGGCAGCAGTTGGGTCGTCCAGGGACTCATCCGACGGCTCCTCCGCCATGACGAGTTGTCCAGGAAATGCCTGGCCCGGTACTGCGCCTATATTCTGCCGATGGCCAACAAGGACGGCGTCGCCCGCGGGCGCACCCGGTTCAACCTGCAGGGCAAAGACCTCAATCGCCAGTGGGACAAGCCCGCCGACCCGCAATTCGCGCCGGAGAATTACGCCCTGGAGAAGTGGCTCGAGGGCATGATCAGGGCCGGCCAACCTCCGCACCTCGCGCTGGAGCTGCACAACGATGGCAGCGGCCAACTGCACCTTAGCCGGCCCCCGGTGCCCCGGTTATCAGAGCATCTCCAGCGCATGGCCGCATTCGAACAGTTGCTCCGCCGGCACACTTGGTTCGCCGAAGGCAGCACCCGCGAAACCTTCCGCAATTCGGGCACCCTGGGCGACGGTTGGCTGGAACGTTACGGCATCGATGCCGTCGTTCACGAATTCAATTGCAACTGGATTGAGGGCCTCAAGGATTACCCCTCGGCCCGGCACTGGGAGGACTACGGCGCCAGCCTCGCAACCGTCTTCTACGAATACTTCGGCTCGCTGAAACCGTGAAGAAACAGTTCAAGCCACGGTCCTCTCACGCCGCCGCTTGAGCCTGCGTTTGATTTTCTGCGGCGTGCCCACGCCCTCGCTTTGAAGATGCCCTTTCCCCGTGACCGCATACACCGGCGCGAACGCACATCACGTTGGCCGAAACCCCAGCCCTGAGCAGTGATGAATCCCTCGCCTTGCCCGGCAAAATGGAGTAACCTTTTTCGTAAAATGTCCTTGTGAACATCAAACAAACCATCGCCGTCATCAATCAAATGCAGGCCGACGGAGTGATTAGCAGATACGCCATCGGTGGAGCAGTGGGAGCGGCATTCTACCCTGTTGAGGTTGATTCGACCGACGATGTCGATGTGTATATCGTCTTGAAACCGTTGCCTGGGCAATCGCTTGTGTCGCTCGATCCCATCCACAGGTATTTGGCAGCCCGCGGCTGCCGGCTCAACGACAAGGGGTATTTTGCTGTCGCCGGCTGGCAGGTGCAGTTCCTTCCAGCCGACAAGCCGCTCCTCAAGGAAGCTCTTGATGAAGCCGTTGAAAAGGAGATCGATGGGGTGCCCGCGCGAGTCTTCACCATTGAACATCTCGCCGCTATCGCATTTCAACTGGGGCGTCCCAAAGACAAAGTTCGTCTGCCTCGCTTTCTCGACTCGAAGGGTTTCAATGAATCCCGCTTCAGCGAAATCCTCGCTCGCCACGGCCTGCTTGATCGTTGGCGCAAATTCAAAAGAGAGATCCTCGACTAGACATGGACCCGGACCACGAGCTTGAAGGCAACCGCGAGTACCAGCGCATTCTCGCCGGGCTTTCGCCGGACGAGAGGCTGCGCCTGCTCGGCGCGGATTTCGATCTGCAGCGTCAGTTGAACAAGAAACGCGACTACCGCCGCACAATTTCTGAACTTCTGCCTGGAAAAAAGCTCGCTCTTCTCGAAGAATTGCGGAACCGCGCCCAACTGCTCCAAGGGCGCCGACGCTCCCCACCGTTGAACCCGCAGCCGACCGCAGAGGCTTCGATCGCAAGTCCGCGAACCAAAAGCCCTCAAGGAGGGCGACGATTGTTTCATGCACCTCGGGCCAATGGGCCTTCCCGCCGCTTTGGCGGCCGTGCGACGGCTACCGGTGTAAACTATGAGGTCCGCGTCGCTGCCTCTATCGCGGTGAAGATGCTCGCTGGGAGCAAATGCTCCGTTTGGGAGGGCATGAGCGGCGCCGACGTCTCGTCGATCACGATGCAAGCGCCTGAGCCGGTGGACGACGTTGTCGTGAGCCTGCGCGGCGACGCTGAGGCGTGCGTTTTCATCTCGGCGAAAAAACGAAGCGCAACCATCCCGCTCACAGCGAAGAGCCGGGCGTTTGCGGACACGGTAGGTGCCTTCGTTCGCCAGTTTTTGAAGTTGTCGTCCAAGGCCCGTGCAAAGAGCCGGCTTCTTTGGGCGGTCCCTTCCAGCGCCGGTTTAGCGGCGACCCACAACCTGGTCTGTGCCCTTGACGCACTTCGCATGGATGCAGGCGACACTTCCCTTTCCAAGTTCATGCGCGGTCGCCAACCCAAGGAGGCGACGGCTCTCAAGGCGTTGCTGGGGGCAGCGCGACGCGCGTGGAAGAGGCAATCGGGGCAGCCGCCAACCGATGACGAGCTGCGGAGCTTTGTCCGCCAGGTGTATGTGGACATTTACGACTTCGAGTGCGGCCAACGGCTCGAAATCCGGGCGGAAAGCGATATTCGCAGCCACGTCGTCGCGGACCCCAAAGAAGCGCGACGGGTTTGGGATAAACTGGAACACTTCTTCGCGAGAGTTGACCAGCGCGGTGTTCGCGTCACTCCAGGCTCGTTGCGCCAGGCTCTCGTTGAGGGTGGCATTGCGCTCCAGTCTCCGCCGGATTATGCGGAAGACATCGCCCGGCTGCAGGAGTTGACGGCTCGTAACCTTGACCTCCTTGAGGAGCACACGACCCTTCCCTTTGGTCCAAGGCCAACCGACGCAGTACACATCCCGAGAACCGACGAACTTTCGGCCCTGATCACCGCTGCGAAGTCGGGACATTTGCTGCTCACCGGCGAACCCGGTTGCGGCAAGAGCGGTCTGATCCATCCGCTCGTCCAGGCTTTGCAAAAAGAGGGTTTCCCCGTAGTCCTGCTGCTGGCGGAGGAGGTGTTCGCTCCGGAGGGAAGAGCCTCGGCCAACCCTCCCGGCCTGGCCCACGATCTTGACGAGGTCCTTGGCAATTGGCCGAACGGCGCGCACGGTTTCCTCGTCACGGACGCGCTCGACGCGGTTCGAGACATGGAGACGCAGAAGCGCCTGCGACGCCTTCTGCGTGACGTGCAGAGGGGGCAATCAGGCTGGACGGTCATCGCGAGTGTGCGGGAATTCGACCTTAAATTCGGTCGTGAACTGCGCGAGTCATTTCCAGGCACCGGGGCCGCGGGGCACGCCAAAGACGATTTCGCCGGTGTCGCACATTTTCACCTTACGCGTTTGTCCGAACCCCAATTGGACTTCCTTGGCGCCAGGCGCGGGGAAATCCGTCCTTTCATCGAGCGCGCGCGCAAGAATGGCAGGTCTGGCGAAATCCATCGCTCGCCGTTTCACCTGCGGCTTGCCGCCGAGTTGTTGAGCGCCGGGGTGTCTCCTGAGCGGTTGGCGGATTGGAACAGCCCGGCGCTGTTGCTGCGGAAGTTTTGGGAAGCTCGCGTCACGGAAGGCCCGGGGTCGGCCCAACGCGAGGTTGCGCTCCGGACCGTTTGTCGCCAAATGGTGGACACTCGCAGTATGGCAGTTTCGCTGAGTCAGCTTCTCCTGGATGCCCCGGCGCTCGATTCCGTCAGTGAACTCCGCAGCCGAGGCATCCTCCAGGCGCCTGTCCTTCGGCATGGAACTCCGGTCGGTGGCGATGAAATCCGGTTCACGCACCATCTACTGCACGATTACGCAATCGCTCGGTGCCTGATTCCGGAACCACCGGCGCGGTTCTGTGATTTTGCCGTCAGCGAGCCGTTCTTACCGGTCTTCTACCGGCAAAGCTTTCTGTTTGCGTTGGAGGAAATTTGGGATGGACCGAATGGCAGGGAAGGGTTCTGGGAGTCTGCCCTCCGGCTGGAGGGCGTGACGAAGTTGCACGGTCTCACGCGCATACTTGCGCCGGTTCTCGCAGCTCGCCGCGTTGAAACGCTCCCCGACCTGCAACCGCTCCTGGCGGCTGTCCGCTCTGCTAGTAACACTGGCTCGCCAGGCCACAAGGCTCTGCTCCACCTCGCTTCGGCACTCCAGGACGTTGATCCAGGCCTCATTCGCACCGGCGCGGCAGGTTGGTGCGAATTCGTCGAACAGTTGGCAGGCCAACTCCCGACCAAACCGTTCATCGAATGGCCTCTCGTTCACATCCTCGCTCGATTGAACGCGGTCAGCGCCGGGACCGATGCGGCTCAAAGACTCGCGTTAAATGTCGCAGGACGCCGCCTCCTTGCCCATCACGTCAGCCAAGATGTGACGAAGGGGCGGCGGTATGCAGGACGCACCGCCATCGAGACAGTCTGCCGAACGTTCACCACTGCGCCCCCCGAGAGCGAACATGCACTCCTCTCGCTTCTAGCCAAGGAACGCCTTGGGGAGTTCCCACAATTCGACCTGAATGACCTTGCCGTCAACCTCGATCATTTGGGCTCCCGCGGTGACGCTGTGGTGCTGGGGCTGTTCAAGGCGGCATTCGCCGCACAGCCGGAGCCGGGTGAGTTTGAGGTGACGGGTTCGCTCATCATGCCACTGCGTTTTCAAATACGGGACCAGTGGCATGCTGTCCACTGCGCTCTTGCCGGGTACTATGAAGCCCGCAAAGGCGAGAACGCCGCGCTGATGACCGAGGCGGCGTGCATTGCGTGGAACGCCGTCGTGCGCCGCCGCACGGGCGGGAAGAGCGGCGGGGAGCACGTGCTGGCAGCGATGCAGTTTCGCGGCGCAGCTTGCGAGTTGATCGAAGATTACTCCCATATCTGGGGACGCAGCTTCGAACGGGAGGAAAATCGGATACTTTCTCATTTCGAGAAACTGCTCCGCAAATGGGCTGCGGAAGGCGATACTGCCCGCTTGAATGCGGCGCTTGACCGGTTCGCAGTCTGCAATCATACGTCCCTTTTGTGGACGGTTTTTCTGGAAGCCGGCGCACAGCATCCCTCCACTTTGGGTTCCATATTGGAAAGCGTCTTGAATGAACCCTTGTTCCTCACGCATCCTGATTACGCTCATGGCGGCAGCGCCTTGCTTGCCGCGTTGCACAAGGCGGGAGATGCGTCCCACCGCGAACGCCTGGAGAGGCTGATCCTTGATCTGCCAAACAACGTCCGGCTGCGAAACGAGGCCGACCGCAAGCCAACCCCTTCCTGGGTCGGAAGCGCTCAGGACAGACTACTCAGGGCCTTGGAGCAAACGAACATCGTGCTCGGAACGGTCGGGGATTTACGTCATGAGCGGCAAACGGCGGAACCACTGCCGGAAAAACAGAAGGCCCAGCGACCTTCCGCTGCCTTCGATTGGTTATCAAGCGAACAAAAACTCGAGCGACTGGGCTTGAGCGGCGGAACCCCGGCGAAGGAGGAAATGCTTCGGCTGCGCGAGGCTCTTAAGCCTTTCCTGGATCTCCACAACAAAAGAGCGACCGATGAGGAGGTTGAGGGCGGTTGGCCAGTGATCCACCAATGCGAACTCGCTCTGGAAGGATACTCGAGGCAGGGGCCGATAATGGCACGAGAACTTTGGGGCCACCTCGTCGGCGCTGCCGAGAAAATCGCAGGCTATGTGACTTCATGGCCCAAGGGAGACGAACGCTGGACGATCATTCGGCGGATTCTTCTCAAAGCGGCGTCCGACCCTGTGCCGGAAGCGGACAGCGAGGATGCGAACGACGAACGTTGGCCAAGCTGGAGCTGGCCTGCGCCGCGGCTTGATGCGGCCCGTGGCCTGCCCTTCCTGGCATCACGCCTAGAACGCGCGGACGAAGAAGTCTCTGCGGCCCTCCGCCGACTTTGCTCCGACGGATCGCATCCGCTGCGCTTCAACCTGGCTGAGCGGCTTTGGGCCTTGCAGGGACCCTCACCCGACCTGATGTGGGAGCTCATAGACCTGTTCATTGCCAACGAAGGCAGTTTCTCGGTGCTGGATTCCCTGGTGCGATCCCTTGACCGGCTCTGGGCAACGGTGCCCGACAAAGTGAAGCCGAGGCTCGCTGTGATCGCCGGCCGCGCTGCGCGGGGGGCTGCCGCGAAGAGCCACATCCGTGAGACGGTCGCAAACACGTACCTGTTCCGCCTTCTCCGAACGGGCGACACGGAGTGCGAGGTCTATGTGACGGATCTGGTTGCCGAGTGCGATAGCGAGCGAGCGAACCGGGCGCTCACTCCTGCGCCGGAAGCCTGCCGAGCCGGCGGCTGGTTGACCGCTGGCGACGGTGTCAAGCCAGACCCCTCCGCTGACATGGTCCGCGCGCGGACATGGAACTTCCTCTCCAAACTGCTGGCTGCCGCTCAAGCGAAATTGCAGCAGCATCGTGAAGCGTTGCACCAACCACGTAAGCCTGACCAACCGGACCAAGGAGCCGTTGAGGACGTTAAGGAGAAGATAGAGCGGACTCTTCTCCTCGTCGACGGTGTCGCCGCGCAGCTTCTCTTTGCCTGTGGTGCTTTACACGAAGGAACCAGCAACGGCAAAGGGGCGTTGACTCCGGTGCAGTTGGGCCGCTTCTGGCGAGAGGCTGCCCCGCTGTTCAATGCGCTAGTGGCCGAACCGCATCCACATACGGCTGACCAGCTTGTCCAAACGCTGCATCACTTGCTCCCGTGTTCGCCCAGCGAAGTCTTCCTGCTCGCGGCCAAGTCCATTCGGAACAGCGCGAAGCGGGCTGGCTTCCAGTACGAATCGCTCGCGGTTGGCAATGTCGTGAGGCTTATCCAGCGCACCCTGGCGGACCACCGCGAGATCTTCCGAAGCGAGCCCGGACAGGAATCCGAGTGCCTGAAGGCCTTGCTGGAGGTACTCGACCTCTTTGTAGAAGCCGGCTGGGCCGAAGCCCGCCAACTCACGAATCAATTGGAAGAGATCAACCGGTGAACACCGATCCGAGGTTGACGTGCGGGCGGGACATCGGAATGATGTGTCGGGAGTCGAGTAGATGAAAGCCGAAGACAGTTACTTGAAATTTGTTCGCTGGAGCGAACCGGACAACCTTTACGTGGGATACTGTCCCGACTTGTTTCCGTGGGGCGGCGTCTGCCACGCAGCGAGGGAGGAGGAGGCTTACCGGGAGCTGTGTTCGCTGGTTCGGGAGGAGCTTGCGGACTTGCAGAGCCGCCGGCAAGGAGCTCCCGCCTCCGAACACGCGTCCGATGCGGGATGCCGTGCCCGCTTTGCCTGGCGTCCGGAGTGTGGAGCGTGGAGCGTAGAGCGTGAGGGCATAGTAGCACTTGCCACGCTTCGCGCTCTCACGGTCTCACGCTCTCACGCTCTCACGTTCCACGCTCCACGCTCTCACGCTTCACGCTCTCGCGCTTCACGCTCCACCCCAAGCCTTCAGATCTCGGACCTTGTTCCTGCACGAGCCCGTAGTCGGCCGGAGGTCTCACTGGCCGGAACGCCTCACTCGCGGCGGGAGGGTGGTTCTGAGGAGGGCGGCGGTGGCGACGGTGATAGCGGCCCCAATGAGGGTGTACCACGGCCAGAAGATCTCGGTGCCGATGGTTTTCATCCACCAATCCCGCGTTGCCGAGAGCTTGGGCAGCGCCTGGATGGCCGTCAGGGCCGCCAGCGAGGCCAACATCCCGATGACCACGGGCAGGGCCCGGTCTTTCCGCCAGAACAGCGCCAAGCCCAGGCCGCCCAGCAATGCGCCGCTGGTCAGGCCGCGCAACGAAAAGGCGGCGTTCAACACAAACTCCACCTGCCGGCTGGCGTAGGCAACGCCGATGAGGGCGGCGGCCCACAGGACAGTCGAGAGCTTGCTGAAGCGCAGTAGAAACTCCTCGTTGGGGCGCGGGAGCATCTGCTTGAGGAAATCCATCGTGGAGACGGAGGCCAGGGAGGTGAGGGCCGAGCTGACGGAGGACATCGCGGCGGACAAGACAGCGACGATGAGGAACCCCTTGAGCAGATGCGGGACCTCGGTCATGATGAAAATGGGAAAGATGAAATCGTTGGCCTTGATGCCCGGCCGCGGCTCAGGCAGGGGAAGTCGAAAGGGATGGCCCTGGTAGTACACCCAGAGCATGGCTCCCACCAGCAGGAAGCTGAGGAAGAGCGGAAAGATCAGCACCGCGCTGAGCGCCAGGGCCTTTCTGCCGTCGCGCACCGATTTGCAGGCCAGCACCCGCTGGACGATTAGCTGCTCCGCCCCGTGGGAGGACATGACCTGGACGGTGCCGCCGATAACGCCCATCCAGAGGTTGAAGGGCGGTCCCAACAGGAACTTCACCACGGAAGTTCCCGGCTCGGGCGCCAGGTTCAGCCAGTGCAGTTTGTGTCCCGCTGCGGCCTTTGCCAGCATGGCGCCCGGCCCGCCCTCGACGAGGGAGGGGATGTAACACAGGGCGAAAGCGCCTCCCAGGACAAACAACCCGAACTGCACGGCATCGGTCCAGATGACCGCTTTGACTCCGCCGACGTACGTATAGAGCAGTGAGAGCAGAACAAACAACAGGATGGCCCCGAGGATCGGGTTGCCGGTGCCCCACCCCAGGAGCTTGTCCCCCAGCATCAGGTTCACCGGGATGCTCGCCACATAAACGCGCACCCCGGCCGCCAGCGTCTCGCTGAGCAGGAACAAGCCGGCGGCGGTCTGGCGGGCGGAGGCCCCGAAGGTGTTGGCGAAGAGTTGGTACGGGGAGTAGAGTTCGCCCTTGAAGCAATGCGGCACCAGGACGATGGCCAGGATGATCCGGGCGATGACATAGCCGAGGACCATCTGGAGAAAGGCGATGTTGCCCCCGTAAGCCATCGCCGGGACCCCGATAATCGTCAGGGCGCTGGTCTCGGCAGCCACGATGGACAGGCCGATGCACCACCAGGGGACGTTCCGGCTGCCCAGGAAGTAGTCGCGCGTGTTGCGCTGGTCCCGGCCGAACCACAGGCCCAGCGCGATGATGCCCAGCAAATACAAGACGATGACCGCCCAGTCACCCGCGCCGAAGTAGCCGTTCATCGTTCGAGCATTTCCGGCCCCGTCGCCGCGGCGCAAGCTTATTCCGCTCCGCAAAGATGGGCGCAAATTAGCTTCTGAACACAGCTTGCAGTCGATCTCCTGTCCCGAAGGGACATTTGGAAATAGCCCGGCGTTTCAACGCCGGGTTTGGCCGCGCCGAGGGACAAGTCCCGAAGGGACGGCCGAAGTGGCCATGGCTTTTCAACCGTCCCTTCGGGACGGGGCCGGTGTGAGGCCTGATCCCGGCGTTGAAACGCCGGGCTATTCTCAGATGTCCCTCCGGGACAGAATGCAGGGGCGAAGGGTGTACGAAAGCCTATCTGGTCTCCGGAACAATTTCGTCGCCTCCGCCCCTGGCATCCTGCAAGATGGGGCGGGCTGGGCAGGCTCGGGCCTGCCGCCCGCCCATGAGCCAGCGCTACTATGTTCCGGGCGAGGGGCGCGCCGCGAAGGTCAACGAGTTGTTCACCGGCATCGCCCGGCGCTACGACCTCCTCAACGACCTTCAGAGCTTGCGCCTGCACCGGCGCTGGAAACGCCGCCTCATTCAATTGGCTGGTCCCCGGCCCGGCCTGCGCGCCCTGGATGTCTGCTGCGGCACCGGAGACCTGGCCCTGGCCCTGGCGCGTTGGGGGGCGGAAACCGTCGGCCTGGATTTCAGCGAGGCCATGCTCGAGGTGGCGGCAGCCAGGAGTGGGAGGGGCGAGGCTCGAGGGCCGAGGGACGGGTGTCGAGTGTCGAGAGGCGAAGGCGGAGGTCGGAGGTTCGATGGCATACGGTTTGTCCGGGGAGATGCTCAGCGGCTGCCTTTTGGGGATAACTCGTTCGATATTGTCACTGTGGGATACGGTTTGCGCAACCTGGCGAGCTGGGAGGCCGGGTTGGGGGAAATGCAGCGCGTGGCCAGGCCCGGCGGGCGGTTGGCGGTGCTGGACTTCGGCAAGCCGGACAACCCCCTGTGGCGCGGTCTTTACTTTGGTTACCTGCGCCTGTTGGTCCCTTTGCTGGGCGGGGTGTTCGGCGGCAGCGCCAGCGCCTACGCTTATATCCACGAATCCCTGGCGCATTATCCGGCGCCGCAGGTCCTGGCGGTCCGTATGCGCCAGTTGGGCCTGGCAAAGGTCGGCGTCATGAGCCTGCTGGGCGGGGTGATGGCAATTCACTGCGCGGAAAAGGGGTAGAGGGGCGAGGGGCGAGTGTCGAGGGGCGAGTGTCGAGGGGCGGCACTTCATTCCCTCGACTCTCGACCCTCGACCCTCGACCCTCGCCCCTCGCCCCTCCTAACCAAACGGTTGCGAAAAACATTGTCTTGTGGCCCCGAACATTTAGTGTTCCAGAAGTAGTGATGAAGACATTCGCTGAACTCAATTTTCCCGGGCGGCTGATCGCGGTGGAAGGGCTGGATGGTTCGGGCAAGTCCACACAGATTTACCTGCTCAAGCGGTGGCTGGAGTTGCAGGGGCTCAAGGTCTATTTCAGCGAGTGGAACTCTTCGGAGCTGGTCAAGTCGGCCACCAGCAAGGGCAAGAAACGCGAACTGCTCACGCCGACGACCTTCAGCCTCATTCACGCGACCGATTTTGCCGATCGTTACGAGCGCCACCTGGTTCCCCTCCTGCGCGCCGGTTACCTGGTGCTGTGCGACCGTTATATTTTCACGGCCTTCGCCCGCGACGTCGTGCGCGGCTGCCCCCCGGAATGGGTCCGGGGCATCTACGACTTCGCGGCGCTGCCCGATCTGACGTTTTTCTTCAAGGCCGATTTGCGCGTCTCGCTCCAGCGCATCCTGGATGGCCGGCCGCAGTTGAAGTATTTCGAGGCCGGCATGGACCTGCGGCTCTCGAGCGACCCGTATGAGAGCTTCCGCATCTTCCAGGGGCGGATTCTCGAGCAATACCTGGCGATGAGCACCGAGTTTAACTTCCTGGCCATCGATGCCAATCAACTGGTCGAGAATCAGCAGGGCGTCATCCGGGAGTTGCTCGCCCAACGGCTGAGCCTGGGCGACTTCCGGCGCGCCGAGCGGCCCCTGCTGGGCCGGCGCGCCGAACGCCCCCCGCCCGCCAAGGTCCTCATCTCCAACCGGGAGGAACCCGTCGAATGAAGCGCCTCCTGCAAAATCACATTGTCGTTCCCGGCCCCTCACGCCGGCGCTTCTACGGCCATGGCATCCCCAACGTCGATTTGGACCAACTGGCCGGCAAGCTCATCGTCGTCGAAGGGGCGGACGGCTCCGGGCGTTCCACGCAGATCGCGCTGCTGGTGCAATGGCTGGAGGGCTGCGGCCATGCCACCGTCCAGGTGGGCCTCAAGCGCTCGACCCTCGTGAGCGAGGAACTGGAGCAGGCCCAGGAGGGCAACATCCTGAGCCGCACCACCCTGAGCCTGTTTTACGCGACCGACTTCGCCGACCAGATCGAGAACATAATCCTGCCGGCCCTTAAGGCGGGGTTCGTCGTGCTGGCCGACCGCTACATCTACACCTTGATGGCCCGGGACATGGTCCGCGGCATGGACGAGGCCTGGCTCAAGAACCTCTACGGCATCGCCCTCGAACCCGACGCGGTCTTTTACCTCAACGTGCCGCCCGAGGAACTGGTGCAACGCAGCTTCGCCAAGAACAGCGCCCTGGATTACTGGGAGAGCGGCATGGACCTGGGGCTGTCGCGCGACATGTTCGACAGCTTCATGAAATACCAAATCATGATGCAAAAGACCTTTCGGCATTTGCAGACCACCTACGGCTTCACGATCGTCGACGGCCTGCGCTCGGCCGATGCCCTCAACGCCGACCTGCGCAAGAAAATCGGCGCTGTCCTTGCGGGAAAATGACGGTTTGACTCCTTAACCCACCCATCCTGCCATGGCGGAAACCAATACCAAAGCAGAATACGTTGTCGGCGTTGACCTGGGCGGCACCAAGATTCTTACGGGCGTCTTCACCCACTCGCTGGAGTCCCTGAGCACCGCCAAGGTCAGCACCAAATCCCAACGCGGCGTCGAGTCCGTCGTCGAGCGCATCGCCCGTTGCGTGCAGGATGCGGTGGACGAGGCCGACCTGACGCTCAAACAGGTGGCGGGCATCGGCATCGGCGCTCCCGGAGCGGTGGACTTCGCCGCCGGCACGGTCATCTTCGCCCCGAACCTGGAAGGCTGGAAGGACGTGCCCCTCAAGAAGGCGCTCGAGAAGGAACTGGGCGTGCCGGTCTTCGTGGAAAACGATTGCAATATCTCGGCGCTCGGCGTCTATGTGGCCGAGCTCAAATCCAAGCCCCGCCACATGGTCGGCGTCTTTGTCGGCACCGGCATTGGGGGCGGCTTGATCGTCAACGGCGAACTCTTCAGCGGTTTTGGCCACACCGCCGGGGAAATCGGGCACATGGTCCTGGAAGTCAACGGCCCCAAATGCGGCTGCGGCAACAAAGGCTGCCTCGAGGCCCTGGCCAGCCGCACCGCCATTTTCCAGCAGATCAAAGCCGGCATCAAAGACGGCCAAAAAACCGTCCTCACCGACCTGCTCGGCAACGACCTCGACGACCTCCGCAGCGGCGACCTCCGCAAGGCCATCCGGCGCGGCGACAAATTCGTGGACCGCATCGTGGACGGCGCCGCCGAGTACATCGGCATCGCCACCGCCAACCTCGTCAACATCCTCAATCCGGAAGTGGTCGTCCTGGGCGGCGGCGTCATCGAAGCCTTGGCCGACGAAATGATGGGCGTCATCGTGGAAACCGCCCAGGACTACGCCATGCCCGGCGCCATGAAAGGCGTCGAAATCCTCGCTTCCAAACTGGGCGATAACGCCGGCATCACCGGCGCCGCAGTCCTGGCCCGCCGCGAAACCAAATAGGAGGCATCCACCCAATAGTGGCCCCGGCGCGAGCTGGCCCGAGTTGACCGCAGCGACCTCGAAGCACATCTTCATTGACGACCGGTTACTGCGTTCCCTACAGTTCCAGCAGTGGCGCTTGTAACGACAGCCGAAGCCGCCGCCATCCTCGACGTGACACCAAGTCGAATCAGGCAGTTGGTCAGCACCGGCCAATTGCGCTCGGAGAAGCGTGGCAGAGACCACCTGATCGACCGCGATGAGGTGGAGCGGTTCAATCGGGAAGGCCGTCGCCCTCGTGGGCGGCCAAGGAGACCCACCGGCGGAAAAAACTTGCGTGTACGAGAGAATTTCCGTAGAATGTGAGAATGACTCAGACAATGCTGCTCCCGCTTGCGAGCGTAAGGGCCGACGGCAGGCCCAAGCGCAAGTCCCCCGACGGTGAGGCCACCACCGATTTAGTGTTCACGTCCTACGCGTGCGACAATTCCGAGGTCTTCCCCAAAATCCTGGAACTGCACGTGCCGAAGGGCTCCATCGTCGCCGACGTGACCTACGGCAAGGGCGTGTTCTGGCGGAAGATCCCTGAAGGGGATTACGTGCTCCGCAAGTCGGACCTCAAAACCGGCACTGACTGCCGGCATCTGCCCTATGATGCTGGCGCTATCGACTGTGTCGTGCTTGATCCTCCTTATATGGAGGGCCTGTTCCGCGAAGACGAATCGCTGGCGGGCGCCGGGACGCACGATGCATTCAGGGACCACTACAGCAACGGCTCCAGACCAGCCGAGTTGCAGAGGAAATGGCACGACGCCGTGGTCGAGCTCTACGTCCAGTCCGCATGTGAGGCGCTGCGCGTCCTGAAGCCAAAGGGCACCCTCATCGTTAAGTGCCAGGATGAGGTGAGCGCCTGCGTCCAGCGGTTAACCCACGTCGAGATTATCATGAATTACCTGAAGCTTGGCCTCTACTGCAACGACCTGTTCGTCGTGACCAGGCTGAACAAGCCGGGGATAACCCGGGTTAAGGTGCAACTCCATGCCCGGAAGAACCACTCGTACTTTTTGGTGTTCAAGAAAGGGGCGACACGCTCCCGGCTGGCTTCGGTAGCGATTCTTGCCCTGCGATCAGAAGGTCCATCAAAGGGAACGGATCCAGCACATATGGCCACTGCACCGGCCAAGTGATCTTGGGCAGGGTGGCCAGGAGGATCGCCTGGTCCCTTTTCGAATACTTGTTGCAGTTGGTGCGCGGCAGGTCGTAGTTCAGAGCGAACGCAAACCGCCACTTGTCCTCCAAGGCGAACAGGTTCACCGCCACAATGTCGAACTCCCCCACCTCCAAGCAGGTCGTCCTCACCTTGTGCTTGTTTCGTAGCTGGATGGTCCGACAGTCGCTGGCATCGCACTGATACGTAGCTGTCGCCTGGAACGGGTCGCTCTTGGGAGGCCGCTTTATCGAGTTCGTCTGGAGGGACTTGCTCTCGAACCTGAACGTGCGTCCCTTGTAAACCACGTTCAGGTCGCCCTTCTTTGTCCTGTCGTGGTCGTCGTCCTTCGTCAAGCCGGACACCCGCCCATCGCTGGCGAAGAACTCCCGCAGCTTCCGTTCACCCACGTACCCGATAATCACGCCCCGGATTGACGGGTTCGCGTCCACGACCTCGCAGAATTCGTCTGGAGTGACCCCGATTCGCTCGAAGAAACTCTTCTTCGTTATCCCCTCGGCGACCACCGCCTTGACGGGTTCGGCTTGTGCCCTTTCCGACTGCATCCGGAGATTCTATACACATTACACCCTTGAGCAGAAAGCCTTATAAAACCTGTCGCGTGCGCCAGAATTTCCCCGTCGCAGAGACTTCCCGGCATTCGTTTCCCCTTTGGCAGGCGCTCAGAAACAGATCCACGCCCGGGCTGCGCCAAGGCGGTGTTTTTCCCATGACATTTTGGGGGAATCAGCCCATAGTCAGGGTTGGCCAGCCTGTCGTGGCTGGAAGCCTCTCGTGAAGAAGCAACTCAAAACCCTGATGGTTGAGGACGACGAGAACGACGCCCTGCTGCTGGAGCGCGAGCTGCAACGCGCCGGCTACGAGCCCGCCTGCCAACGCGTCGAGACCGCCGCCGCCATGAGCGCAGCCCTGGAACGTCAGGCCTGGGACCTGGTCGTCGCCGATTATCTGCTTCTTCCCCAGTTCAACGGCCTGGATGCCCTCGCCCTGGTCAAGGAAAGGGGCCTGGACCTGCCCTTCATCGTCGTCTCGGGCAACATCACCGACGATACTGCCGTCGCTGCCATGAAGGCGGGCGCGCACGATTACGTGATGAAGAGCAATCTCTCCCGGCTCGGCCCGGCGGTCGAGCGCGAGTTGCGCGAGGCCGCAATGCGGCGCGAGCGGCGGCTCTCCGAAGAGCGGCTCAAGCAGGAGCACCGGTTCCGCGAGGCCATCGAAGACTCCATCCCGGCGGGCATCGCCACCGTGGACCTGGCCGGCCGCCAGACCCACGTCAACCCCGCCTTCTGCGCCATGGTCGGCTGGACCGAGGCCGAGCTGGTCGGCGCCCGCCCGCCCTTTGTGTATTGGCCCCCAGACCAGGCCGAGGTCATCAGCGCCGCCTTGGGCAGGGTGGTCACCGAGCAGCCGGGGCCGGCCCCCGCCCTGGAACTGCGTTTTCGCCGCCGCAACGGTGAGCGCCTGGAAGTGCTCCTGCAGGTCACCCCGTTGCGCGACAGCTCGGGCCAGATTACCGGCTGGGTCAGCGCCGCATCCGACATCACCGAGCGGAAGCGGGCCGAGACCCGCTTGGCGGCCGAGCACGCTATCACCCGCATTTTGGCCCGCAGCCATTCCCTGGAGGAGGCCGGCCCGGAAATCGTGCGGATGCTCCTCGAAGGATTGGAGGCCGACGTCGGGGCGCTCTGGGTCGTCGAACCCCGGCAGCGCCAATCGCTTCGGCCGGGTTGCCTGGCCACGCGCACCCCGAGCGCCCCGCTCCTGGCTTTCACGGAAGAAAACCGCCCCTTGAGCTTCGCTCCGGGCGCCAGCCTCCCCGGCCGTGTCTGGCTGGAGCGCCACGCGATCTGGACTACCGACCTGTCCCGAGACACCGGTTTCGAGCGGCGCAACCTCGCTGCCTGTGCCGGGCTCCAAAGCGCGGCCGCCTTTCCCATCCAGAATGCCGACGGCTTTTTCGGCGTCCTGGAGTTTCTCACCCTCCGCCGGCTCGAGGCGGACCTGGTCTTATTGAACATGATGAACGCGATCGGCACTGAGATCGGCCAATTCATCCGGCGGCGCAACGCTGAAGAGGCCCTGCGCAAGGCCCATGACGAACTGGAACTGCGCGTCCAGCAGCGCACGGCCGACCTGGAAGCCGCCAATGTCAAACTCCAGGCCGCCATCATGGAACGTGAACGCCTCGAACACGAATTGCTCGAAATCACCGAAAAAGAGCGCCGCCGCATCGGCCTGGACCTGCACGACGACCTTGGCCAGAAACTATCGGGCATCGCCCTGATGACCAAGGGACTCGAACTGAAGCTGGCCAAATCGGGCGCCCAAGAGGCCCAGGACGCCGCCCGAATCCATGCGCTGGTCCGGCAGACGATGAACCACGCCAGCGACCTCGCCCATGACCTGGCCACGCTCGACCTCAAGGAAAACGATCTGTCCGCCGCCCTCGACGGCCTGGCCGCTCACGCGCGGGAACTCTTCGAGATCTCCTGCCGCTTCAAGACCCAAGGGAGCATGCCCCCGCTCCATCTGGATATTGTCACCCAGTTGTACAAGATCGCCCAGGAGGCCGTTACCAATGCCATCAAGCACGGCAGGACCAAACGCGTCACCCTCAGCCTGGCCGGCCAGCCGGACCAGGTCGTGCTTTCGGTCCAAAACAACGGCGTGCCCTTCCCGGACCTGCGAAGCCACTCCAACACCGGCATGGGCCTGCGCATCATGCGCTACCGCGCCAACCTCATCGGCGCCTCCCTCAACATCAAAGGCACGGGCAATCACGGCACCCTTCTTACCTGCTCAGTCCCCCTGAGCGGCGCCCGGTGATAGCGCCCCGGGCCCAGATCCTTTTTGGGGAGCTGGCTTTGTTGGGCAGCCACTTCCCACACCAGCCCTCCCCCCGAGGGATCGCGCCGGGGTGAGGGGAAACCGGACGCTCCAAATGCCGCTTCGTGAAGGCGCTGCTGGGCCATGGCGACGTACTTCGGCTCGATATCCACATCAGAGGATAGGAGTCAGGCGGTCAAGACCCAGCCGTCGGCAGCGAGTTTGAATGTCCGCGTGCAAAGGCAGAGTGTAGTGGCGTCCCCCTCGTTTCCTGGGGATACAAACGTCGCCGACCACGCAGCAAATCCGGCAGCCGGGCGCGAGGATCCGAACGCATTCAGCCCAGACCTGGTCCAATTCGGAAAGAAAAACCTCGCAGTCAGCGATGGCCCCCAATTGGGCGTGGTGCGGCTCGTACGTGGTTTGGCCCTTATTTTTCAAGGGGTTTGCGCACCTCGTTGATTTTCTTGCGCGTGCCTACCGTCACTTCGGCTTCCGGCACTGTGCTTGGTGGGGTCACCTTCAAGGCGTCCAAGAGCTGCCGCTGCCTGGGGCTGGGATCGGGGACGCGGCGGGCGACCACTTTTCCGCTCTCCCAATGAACCAGTTCCATGACGCAGAGTTTTTCCAATTCGCGCAAGCCTTCCTCCACTGTGACCTCCAGTGGCCACCAGGCCCTCTCCAAATGACGGCGTACCTTTAACGCCCGCATCGAGGTCAAGGCGTGCGCCTGCGTGTTGTCCTCGGTGCCGACAAACAGCGGTCCAAAATCCAGGTGCCCGGTCTTGAGCCTGCGGAAATCCCGTTCCACAAAGGCCAGGTCCTTATAGCGGTCATGGACGGTCTGCGCGCCGGCCTGGCGGGCCTTGCGGTTGGTCTCTAAAAGGTCCTCATTTGATCATCTGCTCCGGGGACGGCAATTGGGGAAACGGCGCGTGCGGCTCGGTTTGGTACCAATAAACCACACTGTAATAGTAGTTCCCGCTGCGGAAGGGCGGTTTGCCATTGCCCTGTTCGATGGCAAAGCGGATGGAATTCCGGAAAGCCACCGGGTCCGGGATATGCCAACGGTAGGCGGTGGTGTAAGGCTCCTGGAGGAGGGTGACGCCGAAATACGGAAAACAGCCGGCCCGCAAGCCGTAGGATTCGCAGAA